>Ga0115550_1002360_pt1 | contig 12990 bp, 10 predicted proteins | sample COGITO_mtgs_1005_FD_87177 | JGI IMG/M metagenome (GOLD analysis project Ga0115550, IMG submission 87177) | Pelagic marine microbial communities from North Sea - COGITO_mtgs_100511 | ecosystem: Environmental > Aquatic > Marine > Epipelagic | place: Germany:Helgoland, sampling site Kabeltonne... | reverse complement strand
GTGCAACCGGTCAAACGGCGAGGCCAGTCCCCCGTTCTGTAAAAGCTACCTGAAACAAACAAGGCCTCGTGATGAGGCCTTGTTTGTTTTATTGAACGCTGGTCGACGCGGGTGCTTTTGGCTGTGGTGCTGGCCGCCAGAGCGGGCTGTTGCGCCCCTGGGCAGGATAAGGCACCCCCACCTCCCAACCACAGGAGGCCTGCCTGGCCGGAAACTCCCAGCTCAAGATGGGAGCATCAAGCGGGCCGCGCCAGTGGCTCAGCAGCTCGGCACAGCGCTGGCCATTCAGGACACCGAGATCCAGCTGCCACTGCTCCTTGACCAGATCCATGCCCCCTTGCAGGGCGAGCAGGTGAGTGATGGTGGAGGCACCAGCCTGTTCCACCTGCAACTGGCCATGCTCGACCTTGCCTTGCAACTTGATGCGGTAGAAGGGGGTATCTCCTTCCTGCATCGCCTGCCACAGGCTTTCCGGCGTCAGATCAGGTGGCGTGGCGCCTTTGAACCACTCATCCAGCAGGGGATCTATCTTCACCTTGTCCCAGAATGGATCAACCGCATCGAGGGCGAAGCTGCCCTGTAGGGTACTGCGCCACTCTCCTGCTGTCTTGCCATGCACGGCTTGCAGATCGGCACTCAGGTCGGCCTTGCCGGCGAAGGAGATGGGGGAGTGCAGTATCTTGCTCCACAGCACCAGATCCAGCTTCTCCCCCTTCAACTGCAGGCGGCTGCTTTGGCCTGGCTCCTTGCCCCACTGGCCGCTCAGGCTGAGTGAGCCTTCATCCGGCAGCGAGCTGGTCAGCTTGTTGAGCTGCCAGGAGCTGGGGGTCAGCTCACCATCCAGTTCGCCGTTGCGGGCACTGAGGCCGTCCCACACCAGCTCGAACCACTTGCTCTCGACTTTTGCCCGGCCGAGCAAGGGGATTGGCTGCTCGCCTCGCAGGGCGAGATCGCTTAGATAGAACTGCCAGCCCGTCAGCGACAGGGGCAGGGTATCGTCGAAGGAGAGCACCTTGAGCTTGTCGAACGCCAGCTTGCGGATATCGATCTGTTGTGGCCGCCAGCTTTGCCAATCCTGCCACCACCCCTCTGGCAGGCTGATGTCCATGCCGCTCAGCGTCATGTCTTTGAGGGTCAGCTTCTGCTGCTGGGTATCGAGGGCCAGATCCAGATTGAATTCACCTTCATAGGCCTTGCCCTGCACCTCGGCATCGATCTGCTGTGGCGAGAAAGAGACTCGTCCCTTGAGATCTTCCAGCTGGAACAGGCCGCGGCCTAGATCACCGAGGCTACCCGTAAAGTAACCGGTCGGCGTACTGCCAGCCTGCCAGCTGAAGGCAGTGAGCTGGCCGTTGAAGTTGTTGAGGGAGATCTCCTGAGTGATGGCGTTGATGCTCACATCGCGCACCTGTCCCGTGTCCAGGCTGATGTGGCGCAAGGGCAGTTCAGGCTGGCCCATGGCTCCCCACTCGACCCGCATGCCTTGTGCCTTCAGATTGTGCAGTCGCAGGCTGCGGGCGGGCCAGTCCAGGGTCATGCCGGTTTCCAGCAGGCCATCGAACAGGTTGGCAACCAGCCGATCCGTACTCAGCACCTGGCCTTCCAGTCGTCCCTTCAGATTGAGGCGGGAGAGGGCAAAGGCCGGGGTTTCCAGCTCATTGACGTTGAGGCTCAGGTTGGCCTGGGGTGGCCGCACCGGATTGAGCAGCTGCCAGTCGTTGAGGGTGGCGTTGAGGCCGCTCAGGGTCAGCTCGTCACTGTGCAGACTGAGGCGATCGATAGTGCTGTCGCTGATGGTGAGGGAGTGCACCGGCAGGGTCGGCAAGGTGTTGGGCAGCGGCAGCTTGATGACGGGGCGAATGAGGTCGAGATGGGCGATGCGCACATCCCGGTTCAGCCAGTCGATGCTCTCTATTTCCAGATAGAGCTTGTCGAGGGCGATGGCGTCGCCATAGCTCACCTGCTCGGCCAGCAGGGTATAGGGATGGAGCGGGTTGAACACCAGCCGCCCTATGGTGACCGGCACGCCGGTTTGCTGGCTGATCCAGCTGGCGATGGGCCCCCTGGCCCGTTCGGCGTCGAACAGACCGAGCGCGACCCAGACAAACAGCAGCAGGAAGGCAAATGTGTAGAGCAGGGCGCGAAGCCAGGAATTCATCGGTGCTTTCCACCAGAGTCTGAGTGTCACGTGCGTTCTTTCTTGTGCTGTTCTACTCAGGCGTTGGAGTAGTGATCCCGCAGACCCAGCCAGCGCCGGATGAGCGGTTCGACATGGGCGGGATGCCTGTCCATCAGGAAGCGCGCCATCTTCTGTACCTGAGGGATGAGTGGCTGGTCGCGCACCAGATCGGCAATTTTGAGATCGGCCAGCCCGGTCTGGCGGGTACCGAGCAGTTCCCCCGGGCCGCGCAGCTCGAGATCGCGCTGGGCGATCAGAAAGCCGTCGTTGGTCTCCCGCAATACCCCGAGTCGGCTCTGGGCCGTCTTGGACAAGGGAGCATGATAGAGCAGCACACAATGAGAGGCCACAGAACCGCGACCGACCCGGCCGCGCAGCTGGTGCAACTGGGCCAGCCCGAGCCGCTCCGGGTTTTCGATGATCATCAGGCTGGCGTTGGGTACATCCACCCCCACCTCTATGACGGTGGTGGCGACCAGCAGCTGCAGTATGCCCGCCTTGAACTCCTCCATCACCCGCTGCTTTTCGACCGGCCGCATCCGGCCGTGTACCAGCCCGATATGCAGGCCGGGCAACTGGTTTTGCAGCTCGGCGGCGGTATCCTCGGCGGCCTGGCACTCCAGCACCTCGGACTCTTCGATCAGGGTACAGACCCAGTAGGCCTGCTTGCCCTCTTCACAGGCCAGCTTGACCCGCTCGATCACATCCGGGCGACGGCTGTCCGGCAGCGCCACCGTGGTGATGGGGGTGCGGCCCGGTGGCAGCTCGTCGATGACGGAGGTGTCGAGATCGGCATAGGCGGTCATCGCCAGGGTGCGGGGTATGGGAGTGGCAGTCATGATGAGCTGATGGGGATGGACTCCCTCCCGCTCCCCTTTTTCCCGCAGAGCGAGGCGCTGATGCACCCCGAATCTGTGCTGTTCATCGATGATGACCAGCGCGAGGCGCTGGAACACCACCTGCTCCTGGAAGATGGCGTGGGTGCCCACCACCATCTTGACGCTGCCATCGGCGATGGCGGCGAGCTGGGTTTCCCGCGCCTTCCCTTTCTGCTTGCCCGCCAGCCAGCCGACCCCGATACCGAGCGGCTCCAGCCAGTTGGCGAAGTTGATGGCATGTTGTTCGGCCAGCAACTCGGTCGGTGCCATCAGCCCCACCTGGCAGCCGTTGCCGATGGCCTGGAGGGCTGCCAGCGCCGCAACCAGCGTCTTGCCTGAGCCCACGTCCCCCTGCACCAGGCGCATCATGGGGTAGCTGCGTTGCAGGTCCTGGTTGATCTCGGCTACTACCCGATTCTGGGCACCGGTCGGTTTGAACGGCAGCGCTTCCAGCAATTGCTTGACGAGGGCAGGTGCCGGCTTGAGGGCGCGCGCCAGCTGGGTTTGCGCCTGGGCACGCACTTTGAGCACCGACAGGTTATGAGCCAGCAGCTCTTCCAGCACCAGTCGTTGCTGGGCCGGGTGCTGGCCGCTCTCCAGCAAGGCCAGCGCCACCGAGGGGGGCGGGCGATGGAGCAGGCGCAGGGCGGCGGCCAGATCGATCTGCTGGGGATAGAGGCCTGCAGGCAGCAGCTCCTCCACCCCGTACAGGTCGAGTTGAGCCAGCGCCTGATCGGTGAGGCTACGCAGGGTGAGCTGGCGCAGCCCTTCCGTGGTGGGGTAGACGGGGGTGAGTGCCTCTTCGGTCTGACCGGCTTGTTCTTCACCGAGCAGCTTGTACTCGGGGTGGGCCATCTCGAGCCCGTATTTGCCGGGGCGCACCTCGCCGAAGCAGCGGATCAACCTGCCCTGCCCCAGGCTGTTCTTCTGGGCTGCGGTGAAGTTGAAGAAGCGAAGGGTCAGGGTGCCGGTGCCGTCACTGATGCGACAGACCAGCATGCGGCGGCGCCCCATCACCAATTGAGTGTCCTGGATTTCGCCCTCGACGGCGCCGTGCAGCCCGGGCGGCAGATCGCCGATGGGCCACACCTGGGTACGATCCTCGTAGCGAAGGGGGAGGTGGAACAGCAGATCCTGTACCGTGGCCAGCCCCAGTCGCTCGAGTTTCTCCTGCATCTTGCTGCCGACGCCCTTGAGGCTGTCGAGGGAGATTTTATCCAATTTCATCAATTAGATGCCCGAAAACACTGTAAATATGTCCAGATGATAGGGGTTATTGACGTCTCGGTGCAAGCCGCGTTGCAGTGACACCTGGCGCCAGGCCAGGGGCGGGATGCGGACCATGGCAGATCCTGACAAAAAAGCCTGCCGAAAACGGCAGGCCTTTGCACAGGTGTCAACGAGTGAGGACGGGCAGCGTGTGCCCCGGGTCAGATGATGCGCTTGAGCAGGATATGGGCCCTGACCCTGTGGATCCTGGCCAGCAGCTTGCGTACCTGTTCCGGGTAGTCCTTGATCTGCTCTATCTGATCGAAGTGGCTGATCCGCTTGGTGTTGGCGAGTATGTTCTCCCGCTCCCCGTTGAACTGGGCGCGCAGGTGATGGCGACGATCGTACACCAGCAGGCCGTTCTCCAGATCCAGCGCCCAGGCGCGGGGGTTCAGGTTGTTGCCGGTGAGCAGTGCCCACTCGTCATCCACGAAGATCCCCTTGAGGTGGTAGGAGTTGCGCTCGCAGCACCACAACATCAGGTTGAGACGGCCGGCATCGATGTGATGCTGATTGCGCTCGGCAAACTTGCGCAGATTGGTCTCGTACAGATAGGGCAGGCCACCTATGGTGGTGAACTTCTCTTCCGGCGGGATGAAGAAGTCGTTGGCCGTCTTGTCGCCCACCACTATGGTCACCTTGCAGCCGCGCTTGAGCAGGGCTTCGATGTCCTTGTTCAACTCCTTGGGCGGGTTGAAGTAGGGGGTGCAGATGAAGATCTCCCGCTCGGTGGCGCGCACCAGGGTACGGATCATCTTGTTGAGCTGATTGCCCCGCTTGCCCAGCCCCGTCATCGGAGTGATGGCGATCTCCTGGCTGTTGACCGGCATGCTCTCGAAGCGGTACTGGCCCAGGCGCAGGCTGTGCTTGAAGCGGCGGATCGGCCCCTTCAACTGCTTGGCGGTGGGAATGTCGCTGCGATCGAGTCGCTGCACCGCTTCGCTCTTGAGGAAGAGCTCGTCCACATAGTTGACCATGCAGCGGGTCAGCTCGGGGCTGGTGATCTGGTGATAACGGTCGAAGCGGTAGCGATCCTGCTGATGCAGGTAGATGTCGTTGAGGCTGGCACCGGAGTAGAGCAGGGTGTCATCGAAGATGAAGCCCTTGAGGTGTAGCACCCCGAGCAGCTCTCGTCCCTTGACCGGCACGCCGTAGATGGCGATCTGGTGTTCATGGCGGGCGGCCATTTCCTGATACATCAGGTGGTTGCCCCCCTGCTTGCCTTTGCCGATCAGGCCGCGCTGGGCACGGTGAAAATCCACGAACAACTTGATGTCGAGGGCTGGGTTGCGCTGCTTGGCGGCGTAGAGGGCAGACAGAATTTCCCGTCCCGCCTCGTCATCTTGCAGATAGAGCGCCACCAGATAGATGCGCCGAGTCGCGCTGGCGATAAGCGAAAGGATCCGGCTCTTGAAGTCCTTGGCGCTGTTGAGCACCTGAAACTGATCTGCGGCGACAGCGATCTGGGGCAGACGAGCCAACAGTTGTCGATAATGTGCCGATGAATGCATAGAGAAACCTGAAATCACTGCGTTAAGCGTTCCACTCGGAGCGATGGATAGGCGATTCTAGCAACCTCAACCTGTTAGCCAAAGAAAGAATCGTCATAAAGATGAAAAAGGCCTCACATCGGAGGCCTTTTTGACAGCGGTTATGTTCAAAGGAAGCTGTAGATGATCATCGCCATGACGCCACCCGTGGTGCCTATGATGGTCTCCATCACTGTCCAGGTTTGCAGGGTCTGCTTCTCGGAGAGGCCCAGGTAGCGGTTGGCCAGCCAGAAACCCGAGTCGTTGACGTGGGAGAGCACTATGGCTCCGCCGCCGATGGCGATGGTCACGGCCGCCAGCTGGGCTCCGTTCAGACCGAGCGGTTCCAGCATGGGCAGCAGCAGGCCGCAGGCGGTCAGCATGGCGACGGTGGCAGACCCCTGAATGACCCGCACGGCCGCCGCCAGGATAAAGGCCAGCGCGACTATGGGCAGGCCGGAGTCTGCCAGCATGTTGCCAAGGGCGGCGCCCACGCCGGAATCCACCAGTATCTGCTTGAAGACGCCACCGGCACCAGTCACCAGTATGATGACGCCGGCAGGCTGGATGGCGCTGTTGCAGACGTTCATCACCTCGTCACGGGACATGCCGCGGCGCACCCCCAGCAGATAGAAGGCGGCCAAACAGGCGACCATGATTGCGGTGAAGGGGTGGCCGACGAACTCCAGCCAGTTATGCAGGGTGGATCCCGCCTCGACGAAGCGGCCGACTATGGTCTTGAGGCCAATCATCAGCAGCGGCAGACCGATCAGGCCCATGGCCAGTCCGAAGGAGGGGAGAGTCTTGCTATCGTCATGGGCGCTGCTCTGGGCATCGGCAGGAAGCGGCACATCCACCACCTTGCTGATCAGGTCGCCGAACAGGGGGCCCGCCAGGATCAGGGCCGGCACGGCGGCGATCAGACCGAACAGTATCATGTAGCCAAAATCGGCCCCCAGCTGGGACGCCACCAGAATGGGGCCTGGCGCGGGGATGAGGAAGGCTTGGCAGGTGGCGATGCCCGCCAGCAGCGCTATGCCTATCTTCACCACGCTGCCACCGCCACGGCGGACAATGGCAAAGGCCACCCCGATCAGCAGCACTACGGCGACGTCGAAGAAGAGCGGCAGAGCGCAGACGAAGCCAGTCAGTGACATGGCCCAGTTGGCGCGCTTGACGCCGAAGGTACCGAGCAGGGTATGGGCCACCCGGTCGAGGGCACCGGTGACCTCCATCACCTTGCCGAACATGGCGCCCAGTGCCACCACCACGGCGACGAAGCCCAGGGTGCCACCCATCCCTTTCTGGATGGTAGTGGCGATCTCGGCAGGGTTCATGCCGGCGGCGAGGCCGGCCACCATGGAGACCAGAATGAGGGAGACGACCGCGTGCAGGCGGGCCTTCATCACCAGAAAGAGCAGCAGCACTATGGAGCCCGCGGCCGTCATGATCAGGGAGAGGTCAGACATTGTTGTGCGTTCCTTGTTCCAAGTTCAGTATCGACACCCTGCTGATCCGTCAGCAGACCATATCTTTATGATTTATTTAGATTTATGGCCAGGGCTCAAGGTCGATTGCCCAGGTGACTGTGAGTTCGCTCAGTCTGTGTCAGACTTCACATTTCTTGTTGTTACCGGTAACATGTTACCGGTAACGTGCTAAGTTAGAACCCATCAGCAGCACGATTTTTGAAAAATGGGATAGAGGTCAAACAATGGCGGGCAAGAGCATTATCGTGATGGGTGTGTGTGGTAGCGGCAAGTCCAGTGTCGGCCTCAAGGTGGCCCAGGCGCTGGGTGCCAAGTTCATCGATGGTGATGACCTGCACCCCAGAGCCAATATTCAGAAGATGGCGGGTGGCAACCCCCTCAACGATGAGGATCGTGCCCCCTGGCTGGAGCGGATCCGTGATGCGGCTTACAGCCTGGAACAGAAGAACGAGGTGGGCGTGATCGTCTGCTCGGCCCTCAAGAAGCAGTACCGCGACCAGATCCGCGATGGCAATGCGTCAGTGCATTTCCTGTTTCTGGACGGTGATCAGCCGCTGATCCTCGAACGGATGCGTGCACGCAAGGGCCATTTCATGCGGGAAACCATGGTACAAAGTCAGTTCGATACGCTGGAACGTCCGGATGGCGAGGCCGGGGTATTCCATATCGATATAGATGGCACCTTCGAACAGGTGGTCGACCGCGCCGTCTCAGCGTTGGAGCAAGCCATATGACACACATTGTTATTTCCGAGGTTACTGCGCGCATTCGTGAGCGCAGTGTCGCCCGTCGCCAGGCGTTCCTGGCCCGTATTCAGCGCCAGGCCGAACAGGGCAAGACCCGCGCCGCCCTGGCCTGCGGTAACCTGGCCCACGCCGTAGCCGCCTGCAGCAGTGACGAGAAGGGTCGCATCCTCGACATGACCCGCGCCAACGTCGGCATAGTCACCGCCTACAACGACATGCTGAGCGCCCATCAGCCCTATCAGGGCTACCCGGATATCATCAAGGCCGCGCTGGCCGAACTGGGTCACAGCGCCCAGGTGGCGGGTGGCGTACCGGCCATGTGCGACGGCGTGACTCAGGGTCAGCCTGGGATGGACATGTCCCTGTTTTCCCGCGATCTCATCGCCCAGGCGACCGCGCTGTCACTCTCCCACAACACCTTCGACGCCACCCTGCTGCTCGGCATCTGCGACAAGATAGCCCCGGGCCAGATCATGGGAGCCCTCTCCCACGCGCACCTGCCCACCGCCTTCGTGCCGGCCGGCCCCATGGCCAGCGGCATCAGCAATGACGACAAAGTGAAGGTGCGCCAGCAGTACGCCGCCGGTGAACTGGGCCGCGACGCCCTGCTGGAGATGGAGTGCGGCGCCTATCATGCGCCGGGCACCTGTACCTTCTACGGTACTGCCAACACCAACCAGCTGGTGTTCGAGGCCATGGGCCTGATGCTGCCGGGCTCCGCCTTCGTCCATCCTCACAGCGAGTTGCGCCACGCGCTCACTGAAGAAGCCGCCCGTCGCATCAGCGCCATGATCCCTGGCTCCCCTGCCTACCGCCCTTTGAGCGAGGTGCTGGACGAGCGTTCGCTGGTCAATGGTCTGGTGGCCCTGCTCGCCTCCGGCGGCAGCACCAACCACAGCATCCACATGGTGGCGCTGGCGCGGGCCGCCGGCCTGCACCTGACCTGGGATGACATCAGCGATCTCTCCGATGTGGTGCCGCTCTTGGTACGCATGTACCCGAACGGCCCGGCCGATGTGAATGCCTTCGAGCAGGCGGGCGGCGTGCCCGGCCTGATGCGTCGTCTGGCGCAAGAGGGGCTGATCCACATGGATGCCACCCCTGTGTTTGGCGAGATGCAGGATTACCTCAGCCGTCCCGCTCTGGTGGATGGCGAGCTGGTGTGGCAGCCGGTGGGTGAAAGCAGCGATGCGAGCGTGCTGTCGCCGACCGGCTCCGTATTCCAGGCCACCGGCGGCACCAAGCTGCTGGCGGGCAATCTGGGCCGCGCCGTGGTCAAGGTCTCCGCCGTGGCCACCGAGTATCGCGTTATCGAAGCGCCCGCCCGAGTTTTCTCCTCCCAGCACGCTGTGGAGGCGGCCTACAAGGCTGGCAGCCTCAATCAGGATGCCGTTATCGTGGTGCGCCACAACGGCCCGGCGGCCAACGGCATGCCTGAGCTGCACAAGCTGATGCCTGTGCTCGGCAACCTGCAGAAGGCGGGCCACAAGGTGGCGCTGGTTACCGATGGCCGTCTCTCAGGCGCCTCCGGCAAGATCCCGGCGGCCATCCATGTCACCCCGGAAGCGCTGCACGGCGGCACCATCGGCCTGTTGAAGGATGGCGATCTGCTGCGGGTGGACGCGGTAAACGGTCGCCTCGATTGCCTGACCGATTTGAGTGGCCGTACCCAGGCCGAGATTGACCTCACTCTGGAACAAGAGGGGTGGGGCCGTGAACTGTTCAGCGTGATGCGTCGCGCGGTATCGAGCGCCGAGTGTGGCGCCACCATCTTTGATTAAGGAAGCGTTATGCAAAACTGGAAAGTGACCCCCGCCGAGGTGTTTGCCGCCTCTCCGCTGGTTCCTGTTATGGTCATCAATGAGCTGGAGCAGGCCCTGCCGATGGCCAAGGCGCTGCTCGACGGCGGCATCTCGGTATTCGAGATCACACTGCGTACCCCGGTGGCGCTCGATGCCATCGCCCTCATCGCCAAGGCGATGCCGGATGCCATGGTCGGTGCAGGCACAGTGCTCAACTGCGCGCAGTTTGATGCAGCCGTGGCCGCCGGTGCCCGCTTCGTCATCTCCCCGGGGATGACACCGGCGCTGCTGGCCCATGCGGCCAACAGCACGGCGCCGCTGATCCCGGGCGTTGCCACTGCCTCCGAAGTGATGCAGGCGCTGGAAGCGGGTTATGACCACCTGAAGTTCTTCCCGGCCGAAGCAAACGGCGGCACCAAGGCGCTGGCTGCCATCGCAGCACCGCTTCCCCAGATCAAGTTCTGCCCCACCGGCGGCATAGGCCCGAAAAACGTGGCCGACTATCTGGCGCTGAAATGCGTCGCCACCGTCGGCGGTTCCTGGATGCTGCCGGCCGATGCGGTCAAGAGCGGCAACTGGGAGGAGGTGACTCGCCTCTCTCGCGAAGCGGTTGAAATGGTTAAGTACTAAGTCGTCAAAACTTCTTTAAAACAGGGCTGCATATTATGAGCAGCCCTGTATCAAGGAGTAACATAAATATAACAAAAGAGTTATCATACTCGGTTGTAAATGTACTATTTACTTGAGTTTTCATCACCAATATTGAAGTCTCTCTTCTTCCTCGCGAAAACGAATCTGAGTGAATGACCTTGAATCATCTTGTTGGCTACATGTATTTGGTGAAGAGAGTAAATATCTTTGATTTCAGCGATTGTCTTATCATTCCGCTCACTAAATCTGAATTCGATTAGCAGCTTAGGCGTTAGAGGCATAATGCCTAGAGAGTAGGAGAGACTTGGCTGCTTATTTCTATCTATATAAATGGCGGGGCAGTCTGATGTCAAATAGGATAATTTGGTTCTGTTTCTATGAATTATCATGTGGCAACCGAGCTTCTCTTTATCCATACAGAACTTGTGAGACTCTATATATAGTAAGCATTTTAAAACGGAATTCTTCTGCTTATCTGACAGGATGATTTCCTCTTCATCTCGTTTTAGACACATTTGAGAAATATTAGACTCCAACCTAGACATGACCTCTTTAGTTCTCATTAGCTGGAAACCGAATAAAATCATAAGGCTTCTGTATGCTTCCGTCGATGGCGGTATCCAAAAATCAGAACTTTGTTCTTTGTTAAACTGTTCTATTTGTTTGGATATAACATCCTCTATTTTGGAGTGGGCATTTTCTATGTGACTTTTTTTTATATAATCTAGGATTTCTTTTGCTGATTCCATTAATTTAATGTCATGATTAACTATTCCTATGCGTTTTTCAATCACATCATCGAAAAGCTTTATAAGTAGAAAATCATCCATAAGCTTTTTTACGACATTGTTTGAGCTTGCATCATTTCGAAACCTAGATATGAGCATATCTAAAACTACATCATCCATTTCAATGCCATAAAAATAGTTTTCTTCAGCCACATCTATTGTAGTTTTCTTTAAATATATTTTTTCACTTCCGTCTGATTTATTCTTTACCCATAAACCTTCATGAGTCATCCATTTTTTCAGATAGAACTGAGGAACGTAGTGTTGTTTTTTTTTGGCCGTAAAACTTTTCATTTATTAATCACCATAAATAATTAAAATTAAAAACATACGTTATTTAATTTGTTTTTCTCATCTCGGTTATATATTGAAAATCACTATCCTTGTCATCATTTGATAGATTTATATATAATAGATATACGTGAAAAATTACCCTAAGCTTTCCCCCCGATAGAGGGAGAAGCCCATATCCTTGCGGGTGTCGGGCAGTGGCTGGCCGCTGAGTCGGGCCAGCAGCATGGTCGCCGCCTCGCGGCCTATCTCCTTGCGTGGGGTGACGATACTGGCCAGCTTGGGGGTCATGGCATGGCCAATGTCGAGGGCGTTGCTGCCGGCGATGGCGATCTGCTGGGGCACGGGTATCCACTTGGCCTGACACTGCAGCAGGGCGCCAACCGCCAAGTCGTCATTGGTACAGAAGAGGCCATCGAGATCGGGATAGCGCACCAGCGCCTGATCCAGCAGTTGACCACCCAGGGTGAAGCTGGAGGATTGCTCGGTCAGCAGGTGCTGACCTGTCAGGCCGAAATCGGCCATCGCCTGGTAGTAACCCTCCATCCGCAGCTGGGTGCGCACGTCGAGCCGCGCCCCCAGGTAAACCAGCTTGCGTCGGCCCCGGCGCAGCATCTCTGTTACCATGGCCCGGGCGGCAGCCCTGTGATCCATCCCCACTACCATGTCGATGGGGGCTTGAGGCAGATCCATGGTTTCCACCACGGGAATGCCGGCGGTAGCGATCATCTTGCGGGTGCGCTCCGTGTGCTGGCTGTCGGAGAGGATCAGGCCGTCCACGTGATAGGAGAGCAGGGAGGCCACCTGCTCCTCTTCCCGTTCCGGGCTGTAGCCGTAGTGGGCCAGCAGGGTCTGGTAGCCGGCGGGCCGGGTCACCGACTCTATGCCGTGCACCACGGCGGAAAACACCTGGTTGGAGAGGGAGGGGATCAGTATGCCGATCGCCTTGCTGGTGGCGTTGGAGAGAATGTCCGGCGCCCGGTTGGGGATATAGCCCAGCTCTTCCACTGCGGCGGCGATCCGCTCACGGGTGCCCTCGGCCACGGCGTGGGGATCGCGCAGATAGCGGCTGACGGTCATCTTGGTGACCCCGGTCAGGTCGGCTATGTCCTGCAGGGTAGGGCGGCGTTTGCGGGTGTCGTTCATCTGGGGATCCGGCAGGAATGTTACACGTAACATTACCGTTTTTGTTTAACAAAGTCAGCATATGACGCCATCAGTAGAGGATGACTCGGATGATCAAGGGCAAGTGCTTCGAGGGGAAGCGTTTCGAACAGCAGGATGTGGAAGAGGAACAGTTTGATGGTTGCCGCTTTGTCGACTGCAACTTCTCCTGGCTGGACTTGAGCGAGAGCCGCTTTGTTGAC
>Ga0115550_1002337_pt1 | contig 13049 bp, 16 predicted proteins | sample COGITO_mtgs_1005_FD_87177 | JGI IMG/M metagenome (GOLD analysis project Ga0115550, IMG submission 87177) | Pelagic marine microbial communities from North Sea - COGITO_mtgs_100511 | ecosystem: Environmental > Aquatic > Marine > Epipelagic | place: Germany:Helgoland, sampling site Kabeltonne... | reverse complement strand
GGATCTCGCCGTGATCGGCTTTGGCCAGCACCATATGGAAGCTGTTGGAGCCCAGGTCGATAGCTGCAATCAAAGGAAAAGACTCGGCAGGGGTATGCGGCATGGCAGAACCATCTCAATGCGTAACCGCGTCATCGTGCCACGATAGACGGGCCTCGCCAACGCATACTGATGTCGCAGACCCGTGCCTAGGCTGATGTGCTAGCGCACACGCAGCGTTAGGGCTGGGCTTGCCGGCTGTCTGAATAAATTGCGGCATGGGCGTCTGTGCGCCTTCTTTGTGTTCAAGCGATAGATAAGCTCAATTGCCATCGCCTTCCTGTGTGGGGAAAGCCGGGCTATGATGTCGCCCATCTTTTGCTTCTGAACACGGAGACTTTCCATGAGCGAATTCATCACCAATGTCAGCGATGCCAGCTTCGATCAGGATGTACTTCAGGCCGAGGGCCCTGTGCTGGTCGACTACTGGGCTGAGTGGTGCGGCCCGTGCAAGATGATCGCGCCGGTGCTCGATGAGATCGCCCAGACCTACCAGGGCAAGCTGAAAGTGTGCAAGTTGAACATCGATGAAAATCAGGACACCCCGCCAAAGTTCGGCGTGCGCGGCATCCCGACCCTGATGCTGTTTAAGAACGGCAACGTTGAAGCGACCAAAGTTGGTGCATTGTCCAAATCGCAGCTGGCGGCTTTCCTCGACAGCAACATCTAAGCGTTCAAGCGGCAATAAGCACTAGAAGCCCCGCACATTGCGGGGCTTTTTTCTGTTTGGGCGCTAGACGTATGAATAAAGCTGGTGTTACATTCGGCCTCGCTGCATTTCCTATGCAGCCCCCTGCAAGCCGTCGCCGACGCATTCCTATCCGAATCCTTCGATACATCAGCAGGCGATCAACTCGCCTTCTCTGCGGCGCGGGCTCCCAAGCTAAATAGCTTATTTCCCCTCCCTTATGAATTACGTCATTCCTATGAATCTGACCGAACTCAAGCAAAAGCCGATTACCGAACTGCTGGAACTCGCTGAACAACAAGGCCTGGAAAACATGGCCCGTTCGCGTAAGCAGGACGTGATTTTCTCCCTGTTGAAAAAACACGCTAAAAGCGGTGAGGAAATCTCCGGTGATGGCGTGCTGGAGATTCTCCAGGACGGTTTCGGCTTTCTCCGCTCTGCGGATGCCTCATACCTCGCTGGCCCCGATGACATCTACGTCTCGCCGAGCCAGATCCGCCGCTTCAACTTGCGCACGGGTGACACCATTGTCGGCAAGATCCGCCCGCCGAAAGAAGGCGAGCGGTACTTCGCGCTGCTCAAAGTTGACACCATCAACTACGACCGCCCGGAAAACGCCAAGAACAAGATTCTCTTCGAGAACCTGACGCCGCTGTTCCCGACCAAGCGTCTGGTCATGGAAGCCGGTAACGGCTCCACCGAAGACATCACCGGTCGCGTGATCGACCTGTGCGCGCCGATTGGCAAGGGCCAGCGCGGCCTGATCGTGGCTCCGCCGAAAGCCGGTAAAACCATCATGCTGCAGAACATCGCGGCCAATATTGCGCGCAACAACCCCGAGTGCCACCTGATCGTGTTGCTGATCGACGAGCGCCCGGAAGAAGTGACCGAAATGCAGCGCACCGTGCGCGGCGAAGTGGTTGCTTCGACCTTCGACGAGCCGCCAACTCGCCACGTACAAGTGGCCGAAATGGTGATCGAGAAGGCCAAGCGCCTGGTTGAGCACAAGAAGGATGTAGTCATCCTGCTCGACTCCATCACCCGTCTGGCGCGTGCCTACAACACCGTGATCCCAAGCTCCGGCAAGGTCCTCACCGGTGGTGTTGACGCCCACGCTCTGGAGAAGCCGAAACGCTTCTTCGGCGCCGCGCGTAATATCGAAGAAGGCGGTTCGCTGACCATCATCGCTACCGCGCTGGTAGAAACCGGCTCGAAGATGGATGAAGTGATCTACGAAGAGTTCAAAGGCACCGGCAACATGGAGCTGCCACTGGACCGTCGGATCGCCGAGAAGCGTGTGTTCCCAGCGATCAACATCAACCGCGCCGGCACCCGTCGCGAAGAACTGTTGACCGCCGATGACGAACTGCAGCGCATGTGGATTCTGCGCAAGCTGCTGCACCCGATGGATGAAATTGCCGCCATCGAGTTCCTCACCGACAAGCTGAAAGCGACCAAGACTAACGAAGAGTTCTTCCAGTCGATGAAGCGTAAGTAAGACGCTCCGCGTCCTACCACAAAAGCCGGGCACGCCCGGCTTTTGTGTCTCTGGATATTGGCTTTCCCTTCTGAAAGACCGAGTTCGGCGCTAAACTTTGCGCCCCATTGTTCGGCCCGAAACGAGGCATCTGCATGCAGTATCGTGATCTGCGCGATTTTATTCGCGGCCTGGAACAGCGCGGCGAACTCAAACGCATCCAGACGCCGGTTTCCCCGGTGTTGGACATGACCGAAATCTGCGACCGCACCCTGCGTAAAGGCGGTCCCGCATTACTGTTCGAAAACCCTACCGGCTTTGATATGCCGGTGCTGGGTAACCTGTTTGGTACGCCCAAGCGCGTCGCCTTGGGCATGGGCGCAGAAGAGGTCAGCGAGCTGCGCGAAATCGGCAAGCTGCTGGCTTTCCTCAAAGAGCCTGAGCCGCCGAAAGGGCTGAAAGATGCCTGGTCGAAGCTGCCGATCTATAAAAAAGTCTTTTCTATGGCGCCGAAGGTGCTGAAAGACGCGCCCTGCCAGGAAGTGGTTGAAGAGGGTGATGATGTCGACCTCGGCAAGCTGCCCGTGCAAACCTGCTGGCCGGGCGATGTCGGCCCGCTGATCACCTGGGGCCTGACCATTACCAAGGGCCCAAATAAAGAGCGGCAGAACCTTGGTATCTACCGTCAGCAGGTTATTGGTCGCAACAAGGTGATCATGCGCTGGCTCAGCCACCGTGGTGGTGCGTTGGATTTTCGCGATTGGTGTGAGAAGTATCCAGGCCGCCCGTATCCCGTGGCGGTGGCGTTGGGTGCTGACCCAGCCACCATTCTTGGAGCGGTCACGCCGGTACCCGACACCTTGTCTGAATATGCTTTTGCCGGGTTATTGCGTGGCCACCGTACCGAGTTGGTCAAGGCGCGGGGCAGCGATCTGCAAGTTCCAGCCAGTGCCGAGATCGTTCTTGAGGGCGTGATTCATCCAGGCGAGATGGCTCCCGAAGGTCCCTATGGTGATCACACCGGTTACTACAACGAGGTCGACAGCTTCCCGGTGTTTACCGTCGAGCGCATTACCCGTCGGCAGAAACCGATCTACCACAGCACCTACACCGGACGTCCGCCGGATGAGCCAGCCATTCTCGGCGTGGCATTGAACGAAGTGTTCGTGCCGATTCTGCAGAAGCAGTTCCCGGAAATCACCGACTTCTACCTGCCGCCGGAAGGCTGCTCGTATCGCATGGCGGTGGTGACCATCAAGTAGCAATACCCCGGCCACGCCAAACGCGTAATGCTGGGTGTCTGGTCGTTTTTGCGACAGTTCATGTACACCAAGTTCGTTATCGTCACTGACGACGATATCAACGCACGGGACTGGAATGACGTGATCTGGGCCATTACCACGCGCATGGACCCTAAGCGCGACACGGTGCTGATCGACAATACGCCGATTGACTACCTCGACTTCGCCTCGCCGATCTCTGGCCTTGGCTCGAAGATGGGCCTGGATGCCACGCACAAATGGCCAGGCGAAACCACTCGCGAGTGGGGCCGGGCTATCGTTCAAGATGAAGCGGTCAAACAGCGCGTCGATGCGCTGTGGTCTGAGTTGGGAATTGATTGATGAAAGTCACCCTGAACCCTTCGGGTGTCGTACTTGACGTGCAGCCCCGCGAGCGCATTCTCGATGCCGCCCGGCGTTTGGGTTACGACTGTCCGCAGAGCTGCCGCAATGGCAATTGTCATATCTGCGCAGCGCTGTTGGTGGAGGGGCGTGTGCAGCAGAGTGGTGTTGAGCTGGACCATGGCGAATTGTTTACCTGCCTGGCCGAGCCGTTGCAGGACTGTGTGCTGCACTGGGATGGCGTGCTCGCGCCCGGTGAGTTACCGGTGCGCGAGCTGGCTTGCCAAGTGGTCGGCTGCGATGAGCTGGGCGGCGATGTGTTTCGCCTGCGCCTGAACGCCCCGGCCGGTAAGATTCCGCGCTATCACGCCGGGCAATACCTGCTGCTGCAGCGCGATGCTGACGATTACGCGGCCTTCTCCCTGGCCTCGGCCCCGCACAGCGGGCGTGAGCTGGAGTTGCATGTGCTGGCTCGCGATGAGGCCACAGTCACCCTGATCGCCGAGTTGCGCCGTAGTGGCCTGGTGCGGGTGAAGATGCCGTTTGGTGATACTCACCTGGCCGAGTTGCCGGATGGCCCGCTGGTATTGATTGCCGCCGGCACAGGTATGGCGCAGATGCACAGCTTGATTGAACATTGCTGCGCCAGCGGTTTTGCTCATCCGGTGCATCTGTACTGGGGGGCGCGCCGTCCGGAGGATTTTTACGCCTTGGAACATTGGGCAAAGTGGCAGCAAGTGCCCAATCTATTTCTGCACCAAGTGGTTAGCGATCAGTGCGGCTGGCAGGGCCGCTGCGGCCTGCTGCACGAGGCGGTGCGTGAAGATTTCGCCAATCTTAATACGCTGCACGTCTACGCCAGCGGTTCGCCGGCGATGGTCTATGCCACCCTGGATGCCTTGGTTGAGGCCGGTATGGATGCTCAGCAGATGCGTGCGGACGTATTTGCCTACGCGCCGCGCGGTTAGTCGAAAGAATCAAAAAAGCCGCCCTCGGGCGGCTTTTTTGATGTGGCGTACTTAACGTACCGTCACGACCACTTTGCCTACGGCTTTACGCTGACCCAACATGTTGATTGCATCTGCTGCTTGCGCCAGCGGGAAGGTTTGTGACACCAGCGGCTTGAGCTTGCCCTCGGCATGCCAAGCAAACAGTTGCTGGAAGTTGGCGGCGTTGTCCTGTGGCTGGCGCTGGGCGAAAGCACCCCAGAAGACGCCGACCACGGCAGCACCCTTGAGCAGCGTCAGGTTGACGGGCAGCTCGGGGATTCGCCCGCTGGCGAAACCAACCACCAGTAGGCGGCCGTTCCAGGCGATGCTGCGGATGGCCATATCGAACAGGTCGCCGCCGACGGGATCGTAAATCACGTCCGCGCCCTGGCCGCCGGTCAGACGTTTCACTTCATCCTTGAGGTTGCTCTCGCTGTAGTTGATCAGCTCGTCGGCGCCAGCGGCCTTGGCCACTTCAAGCTTCTCGGCGCTGCTCGCGGCGGCGATGACTTTGGCGCCCATGGCTTTGCCGATTTCGACCGCAGCTAAGCCCACGCCACCGGATGCGCCGAGCACCAGCAGGGTTTCCCCTGGCTGAAGATTGGCGCGCTGCTTGAGCGCATGCATCGAGGTGCCGTAAGTCATGCCGAAGGCGGCAGCGCTGGCGAAGTCCATGCTTGATGGGATCGGCATGACGTTGTAGCCCGGTACCGCGACCTGCTCGGCGAAGCTACCCCACCCCGTGAGAGCCATCACCCGGTCGCCGACTTTCAAGTGGCTGACTTTTTCACCGACCGCGCTGACCACGCCAGCGGCTTCGCCGCCTGGTGAGAACGGGAAGGGCGGTTTGAACTGGTATTTGCCTTCGATGATCAGGGTGTCGGGAAAGTTGACTCCGGCCGCATGCACGTCGAGCAGGATTTCGTTCTTCTTCGCTTCGGGGCTGGCGATTTCTTCCAATACGAGGGTTTCGGCGGGGCCGAAGGCTTTGCACAGCACGGCTTTCATCGGGCTTTTCCTCTGCGGTTAATGGTCATGCAGTGTAGGTGCGGGTGGTGCCCGGTCAACGAGCATGCTTGTGCCTGATGGTTCTGCATAAGCTTGGGGCTTGGGCCGCCGCCTGACTGTGGCTATGCTAGGGGCTGAACTCTTGAGGAATACCGCCTGTGAAAGCCTGGATCGCATTGCTGTTGGCCCTGTCCCTGCCGTTGATGGCGCAGGCTTCGAGCGACAAAGAAGCCGAGGAAGGCAAAGAAGGGGCCGCCCCGGTGGTGTCCTATGTCACCCTGGTGCCGGCGTTAGTGGGCAATTTTGGTGAAGGCCCCAAGCTCAAGTTCTTCAAAGCTGACCTGTCTCTACGGGTGACCGGGGCTGACGTAGAAGCGAAGGTCAAACATCATGAGCCACTGATTCGCAATCAGCTGGTCATGTTGTTCTCCCAGCAAACCGAGGTTGCCATGGCGGCTCCCGACTCTCGGGAAAAGCTGCGGGCCGAAGCGCTCAAGCAGGTACAAGACGTGCTTACTCAGGAGGAAGGTAAACCGCTGGTTGAGGATTTACTGTTCAACAACCTGATCATTCAGTAAGTGCTCGCCCGGTCATGCCCTATTTCAGCGCAGTGCTAGAACGGCTGCCCATTCTTCGGTGCTGACCGGCATGACCGATAGGCGGCTGCCCTTTTGCACCAGCGGTAATTCCAGCAAGGCACTCTGGGTTTTTAGTTGCGCCAGTGGAATGACCCGCTTGAACGCTTCAACAAAGGCTACATCAACTGCGCTCCAGGGGTTCTTGGCCGTGCTGGCCTTGGCATCGAAGTAGTGGCTGCCAGGCTCTAGCGCGGTGGGGTCTGGGTAATGCGGCGCGTTGATGCGGGCAATTCCGGCGATACCTGGTTCTGGGCAGCTGGAGTGGTAGAAGAAAAACAGATCCCCTGGTTGCATGCTGCGCAGGAAGTTACGCGCCTGATAATTACGCACGCCATCCCAGCGCGCGTGTTGCAAGCGCTGCAGGTCATGGATCGAGAGTTCGTCGGGCTCTGACTTCATTAGCCAATAAGGCATGAACTTTGCTCCTGTAATTAAGTCCTTTAGCGGGCGGAGCTGTTTACGCGTGTAGTGCGCGGTGTACTGCTATTTTGTATACCGGCGCGTGTAAACGGACGCTGCTGTGGGACCCATAAAAATAATCGCCGCGTATACAGCGTGCGCTATGCCTTGCAAGGGGGAGGCATTCAATGAAACGTAAACCAGATGTGTTGTGGGTGTTGGTCATTCTGTTCAGTCTTGGCGTGGTCACTACCGGTTATACCCAGAGTCTGTGGGACCGCCCGGCCGGTGCACCCATCAGCCAGTCGCAAGCAGCTGACTGAGCCAGCCGAGTACCGCAGGGAGCGCGGTACAGCCTGTACGGCAAGTCTGAATCAATACCACGCCCTATCCGTCACTGTGGCTTGCAGTGGCACATCCCAGCTGGCCATGGCCAGTCGATCCACCTGCTGGCACTCATGGGCAAGGCCGAGTAACGTCGGATTGTGCCAATTTTTGCGCATACTGCGGTAGGCCAGGCTGCGATCATAAAATCCGCCGCCCATACCCAGGCGTGCACCGTGGCGGTCAAAGCCGACCAGCGGCAATAGCATTAAATCCAGTGTCCAGACTTTGCGCTGCGTTTTGCAGTTGCGCCTTGGTTCGTAAATACCAAAACGGTTCTTCAGCAAGGGTTCACCGGCGCGGATACGTTGAAACACCATCTTGCTCCGCGGCCATGGGCTGAGTACTGGCAAGTAGGTCGCCTTGCCACGCTGTTGCGCTGCACGTAGCAACGGGCGTGGGTCGATCTCGCCGTCATTGGGCAGGTACAAGGCAATGTGCTGCGCGCGGCGAAATAGCGGGTGTTGCGCCAGTTGTTTATATAGCCCGAGGGCGGCCTGTTTTTGGGCTTGGCGGCTAAGCGCGCGGCGCTGCGCACGCAACTTACGACGAAGCTGCGCGCGGCTTAGCGCTGTTGTATCGAGCATGGCTTATTGCTGTGGCGATTGCCGCGGACGGGCAACCGGCTGGAAAGAGTGACTCCCCGACGTGCCGCTGTCGGCTTAGCCCTTGAACCCGAAAGTTCAAGGTGGAGGTTGCAGGAGACGTTAAGGCTTTCCGTCAGGCGGACATGCACACCGGTCTCAACGTGCAACCTCCGGGGTTGTGCGAATCGGCTCAGGGACATGACCAACTGGCGCACACTCCAGGGAGCGGAGGCCAGTATACCCGAAACCTCCCGCGTGCAATCAGCCGCCTTACTCATCGGTGTCCTTAGCCAGCGCGTTGTCGACGCGATTAAGCAGGCTACGCACCTGTTCACGGTTGGCGCCGGCCTGTTGGTCAAGGTGTTGCTGTTTGTGTAATAGGTCGTGGGTGATGTTCAGGGCTGCCATCACGGCGACGCGGTCGGCACCGACGACTTTGCCGCTTGAGCGGATCTCCCGCATCTTGCCGTCCAGGTAGCGCGCGGCGCTTTCCAGGTTGCTGCGTTCATCGCTTGGGCAAGCGATGCAATATTCTTTGTCCAGAATCTGGACAGTCAAGGTATTCGACTGGGTCATTAATCCTGCTCCAGGGCTTTGAGGCGCGAAATCATGGATTCGACCTTGTGCCGGGCCATTTCGTTCTTTTCAATTAAATGGGCGCGTTCTTCGCGCCAGGCCTTTTCGCCTTTCAGAAGCTGTCGGTTTTGCGCCTTGAGCTGCTCAACACGCTGGATCAGCAAGTCCAGCTTGGTTGTAAGAGCCTGCAGGTCGACGTCTTCCATGGTTCTCTACTCGTGGCTAGGTGAGTGGGCTGGCAGGTGAAAATAGCGTCTTTAAGGCGTCTTCGACAGTGCCAAGCGGTGTCGCGTGCTGGCGAATGGCGCGTTTGGTAGTGTGGGGCAGATCGGCGCGTTAGAGGTTGATGCAATTCACCCGCAGTTCACGGGGTGGCAATTTTTACGCTGGGCTCGCGTCTGTCTGTGTGCGCTCCGTCGAGCCGCTTGAATAGTCTTGGCGTGCTTGCCAGTGCTAGGATACAAGGCCTCCATTCTAGTGATTGCGCCGCTTGGCGCCTAGTTATCTATGCCAACTTCAACTTCGCCGTACTCCGCTTTTACCGCCCTGCTGGTTAGCAGTGGCCACACCGTTTCCCCCGCCGAGCTGCATGGTCTTCTACTCGGTCGCAGCTGCGCCGGTGCGGGCTTTGAAATCGACGCCTGGTTAGTGGATGCCGCCGAGCTGCTCGGTGCTGCGCCGCAAGACACTGTGCGCCAGGCGCTGATCGGTCTGCAGGAAATGGTTAAGAGCGAACTGACCAGTACCGATGTCACCGTGGTGCTGTTATTGCCTAACGACGAGGCGCCGCTGAGTGAGCGTGCCGTGGCGCTGGGGCAATGGTGCCAGGGCTTCCTCGGTGGCTTTGGGCTGACTGCCCGTGACAGCGCCCTGAGCGCTGAGGCCATGGAAGTGCTGCAAGACCTCGCGGCGATTTCCCAGGTGCAGAATGCCCTGGAAGAATCCGAAGACGGTGAGAGCGACTACATGGAAGTGATGGAATACTTGCGCGTTGCGCCGCTGCTGCTGTTCAGCGAGTGCGCCAAGCCTGAGGTGGCGGCGGTAAAACCGTCGCTGCATTGATTCTCACCCCATAGAAGTGGACTTAACCTGCCCATGATCAGCATCCCCAAGTCGGAATACGCCCGTCGGCGCAAGGCGCTGATGGCGCAGATGGAACCCAACAGCATCGCGATTTTGCCGGCGGCGCCGGTGTATATCCGTAACCGCGATGTTGAGCACATCTACCGCCAGGACAGCGACTTTCAGTACCTCGCAGGCTTTCCCGAGCCGGAAGCGGTGATTGCGCTGATTCCCGGCCGTGAGCATGGTGAGTACGTACTGTTCTGTCGTGAGCGTGACCCGCTGCGCGAGATGTGGGATGGCCTGCGTGCCGGCCAGGATGGCGCGATCAGCCAGTACGGCGCCGATGATGCGTTTCCGATTGGCGACATCGACGACATCCTGCCGGGCCTGATCGAAGGGCGCGACCGGGTCTACTCGTCCATGGGCACCAACCATGAGTTCGATCGCCAGCTGATGGAGTGGATCAACGTGATCCGCTCCAAAGCGCGCCAGGGTGCGACCCCACCCAATGAGTTCATCACCCTCGAACACCTGCTGCACGACTTGCGTTTGTACAAGTCGGCGGCGGAAGTCAAAGTCATGAAGGAAGCGGCAGATATCTCCTGCCGCGCCCACGTGCGCGCCATGCAGGCCAGCCGAGCCGGGCTGTTTGAGTACCACCTGGAAGCCGAACTGGATTATGAGTTCCGCAAGGGCGGAGCAAAGATGCCGGCTTACGGCTCTATCGTCGCGGCCGGTAAGAACGCCTGCATTCTGCATTACCGTGAGAATGACGCAGTGCTGAAAGATGGCGACTTGGTGCTGATCGATGCCGGTTGTGAGATCGACTGCTATGCCAGCGATATCACCCGTACCTTCCCGGTCAGTGGCACGTTCTCGCCTGAGCAAAAAGCTATCTACGAGCTGGTGCTGGCATCCCAGGAAGCCGCGTTCAAGGAAATCGGCCCCGGCAAGCACTGGAACCAGGCCCACGAAGCCACAGTGCAGGTGATCACCGCTGGGCTGGTGGCGCTGGGCCTGCTGCAAGGTGAGGTTGCCGAACTGATCGCCACTGAGGCCTATAAACCTTTCTACATGCACCGCGCCGGCCACTGGCTGGGTATGGATGTGCACGATGTCGGCGAGTACAAGGTCGGCGGCGAATGGCGTGAGTTGGAAGTCGGTATGGCCATGACCGTTGAACCGGGCATCTATATCGCCGTGGACAACCTGGATGTGGCAAAGAAGTGGCGCGGCATTGGCGTGCGCATCGAAGACGATGTAGTGGTGACCAAGAACGGCTGCGAGATTCTGACCAACGGCGTGCCAAAAACCGTGGCCGAGATTGAAGCGCTGATGGCGGCCGCTCGCAGCGCGGCGGCTTAAGTATGCCGCGAGTGGATATTGCGATTGTCGGCGGCGGCCTGGTCGGTGCCAGCCTGGCCGTGGCGTTGCAGGCCGAAGCTCGGCTGCGCGGTTGGCGCATTTGCCTGATTGAGCCGTTCACGCCGGGTGCGGGTTATCAGCCCAGCTATGACGCGCGCTCCACCGCCTTGTCGTTCGGCTCGCAGCAGATTTATCAGCGCCTCGGCCTGTGGTCGCAGATCAGTCAGCGCGCCGAGCCGATCAAACAAATCCATGTTTCCGACCGTGGCCGTTTTGCGGCCGCGCGCCTGAGCGCCGAGGAAGAAGGCGTGCCGGCCCTGGGCTACGTGGTGGAAAACGCCTGGCTCGGTGAATGCCTGTGGCAGGCGCTGGATCAGCAGGTGGTGAGTTGGCGCAGCCCGGCTCAGGTCACGCGTATGCAGGCCTTGGCCGATGGCTACCGCCTGACCCTGGACGATGGCAGCGAGCTCGAATGCAACCTGGCGATTATGGCCGAGGGCGGTCGCTCCGGCCTGCGCGAGCAACTGGGCATTACCGTCAGTAATACGCCTTATGGGCAGAGCGCGCTGATCGCCAACGTCAGCCCGCAAGACGCGCACAATGGCCTGGCCTTCGAGCGCTTTACCGAAGAGGGGCCAATGGCCTTGTTGCCGTTGGCAGATAACCGCTGTGCACTGGTGTGGACGCGCGCGACAGACGAGGCCGAGCGGTTAATGGGGCTGGACGATGCGGCGTTTCTCGCTGAGTTGCAGCAGGCGTTTGGTTATCGCCTGGGCAGCTTGCGTCAAATTGGCGCGCGACACCTTTACCCGCTGGCCCTGACCGCAGCCCAAGAGCAGGTGCGCCAGCATCTGGTGGTGCTGGGCAATGCCGCGCACAGCCTGCATCCGATTGCGGGGCAGGGCTATAACCTGTCGCTGCGTGATACCTGGGTGCTGGCTGAGACCCTAATGGCGAGCACCGCGTCGCTCGGCGATCTGGCCACCCTGCAGCGCTACCTGATCAGCCAGCAGAGCGATCAACAGCTGACCGTGGGTTTCTCCGATCAGGTCACCCGGCTCTTCAGCACCGGTCAGCCGCTGCTGGCGGCCGGGCGCACTCTCGGTCTACTGGGCCTGGATCTGCTTCCTCCAGCGAAGCGCTGGTTCGCGCGCCAGGCCATGGGCCTCGGCACCCGCTCGGAGCATTGATGCATGCCCGCGAATAAATTGGCGCGCAAAGCGCGGCTGCTGCGCTGGGCGATGAACTTGTATCCGCCTTACTTAGGCGCCGGTGTACGGGTGCGGCAGATCAGCGCGGACTTTCGCCACGTGCAGGTGAAAATGGGCCTTGGCTGGTATAACCGCAACTATGTCGGCACCCAGTTTGGCGGCAGTCTGTATTCGATGACCGACCCGTTCTTTATGCTGATGATCATGGAAAACCTCGGGCGCGATTTTATTGTCTGGGACAAAGCCGCGCGGATCGACTTTATCGCCCCTGGCACCGGTCCGGTGTACGCCAACTTCAGCATCGAGCAAACGCTGCTTGATGACATCCGCGCGCACACCGCAGGGGGTGACAAGTACTTGCCCGAGCTGCATGTGGACGTGCGAGACGGCAGCGGCACCCTGGTGGCGCGAGTACACAAGACTCTTTATGTGCGGCTAAAACCGCGCGCTCGGCAGGCAGCCTGAGAACCTGTTCAAAGTCTGCTGCGCGTCGGCCCTGCGGCGTTAAAAACAGGCTCGGAAGCCGCTTGTGGCTAGCGCGCTTTAGCGTGACCCGGAGGGCGAGTGAAGCGAGTAATGCTCATGTACAACAGTACACTCCGCTTCCTCGCCTGTTCTTGCCTTGCATGGCTCTAGCTCGCGAGCCTTTGAACAGGCTCTAAGTAAGAAGGAAACACAATGCACGCGGATCTGATCATCGTCGGCGCTGGAATGGTTGGCAGCGCTTTGGCGTTGGCCCTGCAAGATCAGGGGCTGGAAATCCTGCTGGTTGATGGCGGCCCGCTGAGCGTCAACCCCTTTGATTCGCAAGCCGCATTCGAGCCGCGAGTCAGTGCCTTGTCGGGTGCCAGCCAGCGCATTCTTGAGCGCCTGGGCGTGTGGCAGGGTATCGCCGCGCGGCGCGCCAGCCCTTACGGCGAGATGCAGGTGTGGGACGGTTCTGGCACCGGGCAGATCCATTTCAGCGCCGCCAGCGTGCACGCCGAAACCCTCGGTCATAT
>Ga0115550_1002334_pt1 | contig 13082 bp, 8 predicted proteins | sample COGITO_mtgs_1005_FD_87177 | JGI IMG/M metagenome (GOLD analysis project Ga0115550, IMG submission 87177) | Pelagic marine microbial communities from North Sea - COGITO_mtgs_100511 | ecosystem: Environmental > Aquatic > Marine > Epipelagic | place: Germany:Helgoland, sampling site Kabeltonne... | reverse complement strand
TGCGACTCTCATCATGGCGCGGGGCTTGCCCCAAACAGACGCCGGATAGATTTAAGCAAGCCAAACACCCATCACTGATCAGTATTGCAAAAGTGGGGGTGACCATAGATTTTTTATGCCTGCACAACCGTCAATCAGCGCACGATTGCCAACTCGAAAGCGCCCTCATCACTGTGAGCATGCGCTTGCATACCCGCCTCATCCAACGCCAATGCCTGCAATGGGCGCTTGTATGGTTTGTTGTCCAGGGTTTGCAGGCTACGGTCTTCATCGGTTGTCAGCAGCAACACATAGTGCTCGCCCGCCGCCGCTCTTACCGGCACGGTACCTTCGATAAAGGCATAGCGGTACCAGGTTTCCGCATGCAGCTGATAGACCGCATCACTGACCAAACGAGTCGGCTGCTTAAGCCTATCCAGAAAAAGCAGCGAAGGATAAGCCACCTGCTTGTTGGCAAAACTGCGAATACGCAAACCGAAGTCATGCTGCGAGCGAGGTAACTTCAGGGCGGCGTAATAGCTTTTGCCCATGGGGAAATCCAGGCTGGGAGAAAACCGATTGAGCTCTTCATAGCGCGGCTCATCAGCACTGAGCGAGGTGAAATCATCTTCGCTCAATTGCCCACAACAACGCTCAAGCAATTCCTGATAACGCCCGCCAGTCTTCGTTTCTGTACCGGCCAATAACGCTTGCATAGCTGCAGTGGGCTGTCCGTCCAGACCGGGCAATGCCTGAGGCTTTGCCTCAAAGGTAATTTCCCGCCCCTGGGTCAGCGCAGCGCTCTGCAACGGCGCGACTGGGGGTTTGGCTCCTTTGGCTGGCACGTTGGAGTTACGCATGCGGCCTTGCTCATCGACCCAGGTGAAATAACGCCCATCCTGCTCATCCTGGGCAAAATCACGCCCTTCGAGTACATCCGAGTTGATATAGACGCTGGAACGCTCCCCAGTACCCAATAGCGTTTCATGGCCACCGGCCTGTACTTGCTGGCCGGCATAAAAGCTGTTCTGCAGATTGCCGCGGGCATCTACCCAGGTGAAATAGCGCCGCTTGCTTTCGCCACTGTTCTTGCTGCCCGGCCAGTTCGCCGACTCACCCTCATGCATACGCGCTTGATCGCTGCGCTGGATCGTATTCGCTGCTGCCCGCTGGTGGGCGTTATAACGATCATCGACAAAGGTGTTATGCACCCGACCCTGATCATCAACCCAGGTCAGGTAGCGACCATTCGCGCCTGCATGCAGGCTTAGCAACAGTCCAAACAGTATCCACAAAGCAGGCATGTCAAAAACCTAGAAAGCGGTGCGATACGTCAGGGCCAGGACATAGGCCTTAACACTGGTTTTCACATCAAGGTCGGCATAGGGGTTGTACACCATGCTGTCGATTGATGAGCAATTGAGGTTGCAACTAGAACGCGCGGGGATGTCTTGCTTACTCACCAGGTAGTTGAAGCCAAGGTCGATCACTGTGTCTTTATCCCACTGATAGCCCAAGCCCAGACCGTACAATTTGGCATCACCCAATGGCGCCAGTACGTCAGCTTTATTACCGGGAATCGCCGATGGCCGTGGTTCATAGCCCATGCGCAAACTCAGCCGATCGTTGACCTGATACTCGACACCGATGGCCCAACTCCAGACCGACTCATAGCCGCGATCCAGAATGATACTGGTCGAGGTGGCGTTCTCCGGTGAGAACAGGCTGGCAATGGTCAGAATATCCAGCTGCCGGTCGAACTCCAGCTCGAACTTGTCCCAGGCGGCGTAATCGGTCCACTTCACATCCAGGTTGATCTGCCAGCGGTCATGGGGTTTTAACTTGATACCCGTGGCGAAGTGCGCGGGGTAGGTCATATTCATTGACACGTTGCCACGCTCTTCACTAAACGCCCCATCGGGTGTCAGCGTATTGAACACCGCGCCAATAAACGAGCTGTCCAGTCCCTGCCAAAAGCCTTGCCAGTTTTCCGAGTAATCGACCACGTACTGCCCTTTTAGGCGCATCTTGGCTTCGCTCTGATAAACCGCACCTAGCGCAAACCAGTCATTGGGCTCCCAAAGAAAACCCACGTTCCAGGTAGGTGAAAGGGTTTGCTGCATATCAATATCGATATTGGCGATATCGGTAAACGGCCCCAGCTCGCCGCCGCAGATGTTGAGGAAAACCTCAAACGGATTGTTGTCGACCAGGCATAACGCATCCTGAGCCACGCCAACAAAACCGGTAAGAATGCCGGGCGCGCGGAAGTCCTGGTTAAGCGCCATGGCCTGGTGCGAAAAACCAATCGACAGGCCGACAGAGAACTCATCATTAACCTGATAAGCCAATGAGGGCGAAAAATACGTCAGCCGCTGAATCACCAACTCTTTACCTTGATAGCGCCCTGGATCGTCATCGTCACGGGCAAAGCCAAGCGCCTGGGGCGTGTACATATTGGTGGCAAAGGTGAATTTTGAGCCCGGCGGAGTGATCGACAACCCAGCCAGAGGCGCAAACAGCATCGGTAACTCAGTTGCGCCCCCCACCCCAGGCAAGTACATCATCGCGGCGCTTGAGCGGCTGGATGAATTGGCCACAGAGTCAGTGTCCAGCCCCATAAAGTTGTTGCCGTAGTCTTGCGGCGCATCAAAGTCGGCACGAATGTCCATCATCCCGGTGATGAACTTGACCGTCGTCTGCCGGCCTTTGAGCTTACTCAAGGTGGCTGGGTTGTAATGCACCCCATCAATGCCGGTGGAGTCAGCGGTGACCGCATTGCCAAGGGCCATGGCTTTTGGGCTGCCGATGGTCAGGTTTTGCGCCAGTTGTGCTTGGACAACCCCAGAGCAGAGCGAGAGCGTCCAAAAAATCGTCTGCGTCAGCAGCGAAATTCGCGTGTTCATAGGAAGGATCGCTCGCGTCTATTGGGCCTTCAGGCCTTTGATATCCAAAGGCATGGAGATGCCTAACAGCACATCTGGCGAGTCCTCGGTCATGCCGAAACCGGCGTTGACGTTGACGATGCGGTCCGGTGAGGTACGCAGGCCCAGCGAGAAGTTCATCACCGCGCTAGTCTGTCCACGGCCCTCAACCTCGCCATCGGCGAAGGTGAAGGTCGGTTTCAATGAATGCGACATCTGATAGGAGGTCGCCAGCGAAACGTCATAAGACAACGCGTAGGCAAAGCCCATGCTCAGGGAGAAGGACGAGCCTGGATCAACTTCTTCGAGCAATCGGCCGCCGCGTACCTGACTAATATTGGTGATGGGCATGTTGTAGGTGTAACCAACAGAGCCAAACAGCACCACAGGGTCAATGACATACGACAGATTAGCGCCAACACCCAGGCTATAAGCGCCGCTACCCGTAGACAGGTCACTCTGGGCATTGATGTCATACGGGCTGTTGCCTGTTGGCAAACCCAGGGTGGCATAGAGCGTGGTGACCGGCTTACCGCGCAAAGAGGTCCACGGCTGCCAACGCAAACTGGCGGAGATATCACCCAGGCTGTAGGCATCCAGGTCGCGCTCGGTGTCGTATTTGGCAACCAACGGTAGGCGCATGCTGAACGTCAGGTTGTCCCACACACCATAATCAAAGGTGAACGAGTTGGTGAAGGTATGCTGCGCCTCGCCCTGAGCGATCACGCTGAACACGTTGTTGCCCGTGCGCACCGTTTCAACCACCGTATCGCGCAACAAGGCGTAATCGAAACCGTAGGTCAGGGTTCGCTCACCTTTTTTCAGCAGGGTGTAGCTTTTCTCTGCTGCCTGAAACACTTCCTCCAGCGCCTTGGCGCTGTCGGCATCGTCGTCCTGCTTACTCAGTGCGTCACGTGCCTGATCGACGGATGTCGGATCGGCATAAACCGCTGAACTGGCAGCACCTGCCAGTATGGCCAGCCATACATAATGCAAAACTCTCATGGCGCAGCCCCCAAATATTTATTGTTATGCCGGGCGTTTTATTTGCGGCGGATATAGCGAATATCGCCCCCGGACCCAAGCTCTGTGGCTTGCTTCTCGGTGAACGGAGTCATTTGTGGAAACTCACGAAATGCCAGCAGGCTGATGGTGCGGTCATCAATGATGCGCAAGTCTTGCTCACTCAACGCCAAGGCATTGGGAGGCTCATTACCGCTGGGGAAAATCACGAACAGCACGTTCTGATCCCAGATTTCCTCAAAGCGTGTGCGGGTAAAACTGATATTGCCTAAGGCTGGATCAGCCACAAACACATGGTCGTTGTAGACATCACGAACCACCACGAAGTGTTTGAAGCCCGCATATTCAATGGGCACGATGGCCGGGTGCTCCAGCGCGTCGAGGTCCGCAAAACCGGCCCGAAAACCGCCGCTTTTGTAACCCAGCGCCGTGACAAAGCGCTTCATATCAAGCAAGGAAAAACCGCGGCGTTCAACGATCTTGTCGGCCTCACCAAACTGCAGCAAACCCTCCATTACTTGGCGTTCCTGCAGGTTGCGTCCCAGGAAATAATCCAATAACGAGGTCAATGCCGCCGAGCCGCAGCTGTAGTCATACGCTTGGCGAATCACATTGCGAAACTGCAATTGACTCATCGGTTCAAGCGTCACCGTCTCGCGCAGAGGACCGTTGGGTAATAGATGTTGATTGATATACACGGTACCCGGTGCTGGCGGCTTGGTATCCACCGCTTCGGTAAAGCCCCACACCCCGATAAGGCTGCCTAACAAAATCTCGATCATCGGCCAACTGCACCCCTGCCCATCAAGAGAAAAGTCTTACCGGTTAAACCGGTAAGACTTTTCAGCACATGCAATGACTAAGCGAACTTAGTGGCCCCAGATTTTTACCGTGGTGCCGGCCATGTTCATGTCGTTGATGGCCAACGAGCCAATGCTGGCAGCGCTGGTGTCGCCCACTTTGATGGCACCTACGCTCAGCTGACCGGTGATGGTCGGCAGGCTGATTTGCAGTTGCTGAGTGCCGCTGCCATTGGTGACCACGTCAACCATGACCGGGGCGTTGTCATCGATGTTAAAACCGGTGAAAGCAACAGTTTCCATGCGCAGCGAACCACCGTTGCTGTCGTTGTCGGTGTAAACCAAGCTGCCGATGGTGCCGTTGAAGCTACCGGAGATGCTGATGCCGTCCTGACCGGTTACGGTGGCCAGAGCGGTGTCGTCCATGGCCTTGAGTTCAGCCTGGGCCATGAAAGGAACAGCCAGAACAGCGGTGGCCAGAGCCAGTTGCTTGAACATTTTCATTGTTATTGTCTCCACAGTTCACGTATGGGTTGTCCCGGTAGGCTGCTCTGGACTCCTGTCCGTCTCAGCTACAGCGGCTCTCGCCGCCTACCAGGTCTGACGCTGCTTTCCTAATCGCGCCAGGCTTGGAATCGTGAAGCAACATGCTTCTCGTCCTGACGCTAAAACTACTGGCGCATGCCCTGCCTGCCAGCCCATCCAAGGGATGGAGCATCAATAAACAACCCTCAACGTATTAGGCCTCACTTAGCAAACCCAGGCTCTTGCCCTTGAGCACAGCCTGGGTACGGCTGCGCACCCCCAACTTGGCGAACAAGTTATGCAGGTGCCACTTAATGGTGGCCTCTGACAGATGCACGGCCTGGGCGATATCGCGATTCGACAACCCCGCCGCGACAAACCGTAAAATCTCTCGCTCTCTATGGCTAACATCTTGATTTTCATCAAAATTATCAATATCGACGGACAACCGCCGGCATTGTTCGCGCAGCTGTTCAGCCAGGCCCTGCCAGGCGCCAGCACGCTTGGCTTCAGCGGCGTACCAGGCATCCCAGAGCGGTAGCAGCCAAAGCGCATCGTCCAGAAAAATACGCCGGTAACCGCTGCCCCAAGCGTCTTCCAGGGTTTCCTTGAACAATGTGAAGGCTTTGTCGCTGTTACCTTTGCGCCAATACGCCACAGAAAGTAACAAGGCCAGGCGCAAGCGCCGGTCACGTTGGTGCTGCGCCGTTTGTTTGGCCAGGCTGGCCTCAAGCACCGCCTGCGCCTTGTCCGCGCGCCGTTCGGTCAAGGCTAACCGCGCCTCGCAGAGCGCCTGGGCGGTTTCCGCATCGGCATAGCGCCCTGGTGGTAGCACCGCCAGGTGGCGCTGCAACTGCAGGCACGTACGTTCAGCCTCATTGGGTTTACGCAGCCACAGAAGAAACTGCACCTTGCAACTCATACCCAAGGCGTAAACCCGTTCATAGCCGGGGCCATGCAGACCAGCCAGCCACTCATCCAGCTCCGCCAGGGCAGATTCGCCCTCCCCGGCAAAAAAACGCGCCTTGGCCATCACCAGCTTGCCGCGGCTAATCAGCTCAATCGGCGTCGCCACATCACGCCACGTGGTGGCCAGTGGTAACTCTGTAAGAATGGCCGCATGCCGATCCTGCTCATACAGCAGGTCGGCATACGCCAGCGCCAGCGGCCCACCGACCCGGCTACGCCGGCCGAATACCTGCTCGACCCGCGCCCGTGCGCTTTCCGCCAGTACACGACCGCGCTCGGGCTGGCCTATTTCTTTGCAGATCAAGGCTTCAATCAGGCTGACCACTGCATGCAGGTATTCACTATCGGCCTGTTGCAAATTGTCGCGCGCCACGGCAATGGCTTTTCCCGCATCACCAAACTCACCCAATAGCGAATAAGCCGCCGCTTGAATGCAGGACATGCTCGCGCGGAAAATCGGCTGGTTATCAGGTACTAAAGCCAACCAATGACGCGCCACTTTCAGAGCCGCTTCGAGCTTGTCCTGATACAGCAACACCAGCGCCTTGAGGACCTGGGCAACGGCCAACAACATCGCCAGGGCAAAATGCAGCGGCTTGCCACGCCCTTGCATCAACCGCGTGCTGACTTCCTCAATGAGTGCTTCGGCTTCGGCGTATTTCTGCTCAAACGCCAACTGCCAGGCATAGAAAATCTGGAACACCGGGTGTTCGCAAATCACCTCGGCCGGCACGTCCTTGAGCACCGCGAGAATGCCGTACACCTGGTTGCTGGCAATCAAACTGGCGCCCTGACGCTCCAGGAGTTCGGCGGCGAATGCGTAATCACGCGCACGCAAAGCATATTTCACCGATTTATCCGCCATATCATGGCTTTCACACCAGCGTGCAGCGGCATGCAGCAGGTGGGTCGGATCACCGCTACGGCTCAAACGTCCCTGTAAAAACTCGGCGAACAAATGATGGTAGCGAAACCATTCACCCTGCTCATCCAGCGCGATGATGAACAACTGTGAAGCCTGCAACCGCTGCAGCATCTGCGCGCCATCGCTGCGCCCCGTCAAGGCATTGCACAGCTCGGCGTTGAACTCATCAAGTACCGAGGTCTGATCCAGAAACAGCTGCTGCTCCTGTGGTAAATGATCCAGCACGTCCTCGGCCAGGTAATCGGCAATATTGCGCTCCGTTCCGGACAGCTTGCTCAGGAAGGTACTGCGCTCGGGGTGCCGGGCAAGCGCCAGGGCTACCAGGTGCAACGCCGTCACCCAGCCCTCGGTGCGCCGATGCAGTAAATCCAACTCAGCGGTGCCCAGCTGCAGCTGTTTGAGTTCGCGAAAATAGAGTTCGGTTTCGGCACGGGTCAAGCGCAGCTCATCCGCCTTAACCCAGAGCGCCCATGGCGAACTGCCGAGTGCATCGTCCAAAAAGCGTGGCTGGTGCCGTGTGCTGCCAATCATCCGCACATTGGCGGGCACCTGTTTGACAAAATAATTTACCAGTGGCCCCAGATCGGCATGCCGCACGCGATGAAAGTCATCGAAAATCAGGAAGAGGTCGCCCTGAACCTTCTTCAGATCAGCAATAAACGAGTCCAGCAACACTTCATTGGGTACGCTCAAGTCATCGCGCAGCAGGCGCGCGGTGCTGGCACCAAAGCCCGGCAGCTGCGCCTCTATTGCCGCGATTAAGTAGTGCAGCAAACGCTGTGGTTCGCTGTCGGCTTCATCGCAAGACAGCCAGGCCACCTGCGCTCCGGTGTCCAATAAGCGTAAGCGAAACTGACTAAGCACCGTGCTTTTGCCAAAGCCGGCCGGCGCACTGAGCAGTATCAGGCGCTGTTGACGGGCATTGAACAAGCGATCAAGCAGGGCTGAGCGCGCCAGCAAAGGTCGACCTGCCGACTCGGCAGGAAACAGCTTGGTACGCAATAACGGCAACTTGCCCAAGCGGGGTAATGATTGGTTATTCATAGGTCTAGAAGACTCAGTTCGCGGGCGCGCCGTATGGCTTGCGTGCGGTTACGCACCTTGAGTTTTTCGTAAATGTTGTGCAGATGCCATTTGACGGTACCCAGCGCCAGTGACAGTTGCTGACCTATATCCGCATTCGACATGCCCTGCGCTGCCAGGCAGACCACTTCGCGCTCGCGTTCGGTCAACCCCTCTTCGAGCACCTCAAGCGATTGCCGCGCACTGTTGCCGGGCCAAATCGCCAGCAAACTGCGGATAAACCCTTGCAAGGCCGGCTGGCGTTCGGCGGCCTCAAGCTGTTGCAGCAGCAGACGAACGGCCTCGCCTTCTTCAACAAACAGGCTGCGCACGCCTTCGCGCTCAGCACCGATCAAGCACTGCACTAAAAGGCTTTGTGCACGCTCCTGATAACCCAGGCGCTGATAACTGAGCGCGGCCAGCAGGTCCAGGCGCAAACGCTGCAAGCCATGCCAGTTGTCCAGTAGCAGGCCGCGCAGCTGAGTAATTTCATGCAGCGCTTCACTGTAATGACCCCGCGCCTGCTGCAAGCGAATACGTGTCAGGCCGCGCACCCACAGCACCGGGTTGAAGCGCATGTGCTGGTAATGCTCCGCCAGCTTGTTCCAGTCAACGGTCTTAAGACGCTGCTCAGCTCGCTTCAGTCGGTCCGCTGCCGGGTCTTGAAGAATCTGCGCCACCTCATCGGCCACCGCCTGGGCATAAAACCGCCAGGACTGATTGCGGGCCGCCAGGTTCTGCATCAGCACCAAACTGGCATAGGCATCTTTGCCGTTGTCCTGCATACGCTGCACATGCGCCATGCACAGCATGCCTTGGGCATATAGATCGATCGGGTTGATCACATCGACAGTCGCCAGGGCCCAGCGCAACCGTTCCTCGATACCGTCCAGACGTCCTTGGTTATAGGCGATCAATGCCTCGGTGATGGTCGGCAATGCCAGCGCGCGCGACCTGTCGGAAAACCAGGGGATCACTCGCGCACGCAGTTGCGCGAATAACAACTCGGCTTGGCGAATCTGCCCTTGCTCCAAGCTCAGCAGTACTTCGACGTTGGACAACTGCATGTCCAGATAACGCCCTTCGAGGAAGTGATTGCGTTGCTGCGCCAACGCCAATAACCGTTTGGCTTGGTCCGGCTGGCCGATCATCACATTGGCCAGGGCTCCAATGATCAGCATCGCCACTTCAAGAAAGGCGGTGTGCTGGCCCAACTGCACCTCGACCCGCCGCGCCAGGGCGATGCAGGTCTGTAAATCGTCCTTCTGCAAGGCGATAACCGACTTGATCGCCAAGGTCGCCAGCAGCTTGTCACTCAGCGCCCCGCTAACCTTAGTTTCACCCCAGCGCTCGAGCTGCTCATCGAGCATGCGGTTGGCTTCCACCAGGCCCAGTTCTGCAGCACGGGTCCACACATCGGCCAGCACCAGCATGGGAAAGCGCTCAGCAATCTCGTCTGGCACATGCTGGCGCCATTTGTAGATCAGGTTGAGCTGACCCCGGTTGATCAACATCAGGCCGCAGCCATCAACCAAGGCGGCGAGCATTTCCGGGTCCTCAGCCAAACAGGCATGCTCAATGGCCAGGTTTTGCATGTGATGGTTGGTGAACCACAGGCTGGCATTGAAATGCAGCTGTTTGAAACGCTCCGGGTCCCGCTCTTTCAGCCGGCAGCGCAGGAATTCGGCAAACAGGTTATGAAAGCGATACCACTGACGCTCACTATCCAATGGCAGAAGGAACAGCTGCATGGCTTCAAGCTCTTCGAGCAGCAACTGGCCGTCTTGCCGTCCAGTCAGGGCACTGGCCAAGTCACCACTTAACTGCTGAGCCACAGCCAGTGCCAGCAGTAACTCCTGCTTGTCGGCCGGTAACTGTTCGAACACGCTACGCAGCAAGTAGGCCCCTACGGCCGCCTGATCGGTGCCCATGTCGGCAATTTGCGCTGCCGCCTGGGGTTGATGGCGTAACCACAAACTGGCCAAGTGCACGCCGACCATCCAGCCTTCTGTCTGGCTGTACAGCGCGGAAAACGCCACTGCATCCAGTTGCAGACCATAGCGCTGCAGATAATCGCGGGTTTCGGCTTTGCTCAAGCGCAATTCCTGCTCACCGATCTCAACCAGCAGGTCTTTGGCGCGCAAGGTGGCGAGGTTCAGCGCCGGTTGCGAACGACTGCCAATCGCCAAGGTGAAGGCTTCAGGGGCGAATTTGATTAGGCGGTTCAGCGCACTAATCAACTCGGCGTCCTGAATCAGGTGCACGTCATCAAGCACCAACAATAAAGGGCTATCCAGCTGCGCCAGGTCCACCAGCAGGCTTTCCATCACGGCGGAAACCGGCACCCGCATGGTGTTCTGCAAATAGGCCAGGGCTTCCGTACCAAACCCCGGCAACACGTTAGAAAGGGCGTCGACTAGCTGCAACAGAAAACGCGAAGGCTCGTCATCACCCGGCCCCAGCGATAGCCAGGCCACAGCCTGCCCACCCTGCTCGCGCGCCTGGGCCAGGGCGACCAGCGCACTGGTTTTGCCAAAGCCTGCAGGCGCGGCCAACAGCAGCACCCGTGCATGGGGATTGGCGCACAGAGCCGCTTCAAGCTGCGGCCTGACCAGGTACTCCGTAGAGGCCTGAGGTGGCATTCGCTTGGCACGCAAAAGGCTTCCTGCGGCAGGATTCATTACTTCATCCATGGCCTTGATCCCGTAATAATTATTGTTTTATGAGTCAAATCGAACATCCGGGTAGCGGCTCATACTAATGAGCCCACGCATCCCGAGTAAACCCGTGCGCAAGCTCTAGGATGAATGTTGGCGACGTTCTACAATCGGCATCCGCGCACCTTGAACCGGTCATATGTCTACTTGCCTTGTACTGGCCCTGCCCTACCATGCAGACCCTTCACGTTATTTCAGCCGTGTGGTGCATGCACCTGGCGCAGTCCTGCTGGATGCAGGGCGACCGACCGCACAGCGTGGACGCTATGACCTTCTGAGCGCGTGGCCATTGGCAGAGCTGTCACCGACGCCTGACGAAACGGCCAACGCTTTCCTGCAACGCCTGCGCCAGAGCCTCAGCGCCCTGGGTGAAGCTGAAGCACCAGGCGAAAATCCGCTTCCGTTCGTCGGTGGGCTGATTGGCTACCTGGGTTACGACTTTGGCCGAAGGCTAGAACAGCTTCCAGCTCAAGCCATTGATGACCTTAATCTGGCCGACGCTCACTTTGGCCTATACGCCTGGGCGCTGATCACCGATCACCAGCAACAATGCAGCCAGTTGATATTTCACCCCAGCCTGGCCCTTGCCGAACGCCAACGTTTGGCCGCGCTGTTCACCGCGGCAGAGTTGCCTGTAACGCAACCGTTCAGACTACTGGGGCGATTTCACGCTGACATTACGCAAGCCGACTACCAACGCGGTTTTGCACGTATTCAGGCCTACATCCAGGCAGGCGACTGCTACCAGGTGAACTTTGCCCAGCGCTTTCGCGCGCGCTATCAGGGCTCGCCCTGGACCGCTTACCAGGCGTTGCGCGCCGCCTGCCCAACGCCGTTCTCGGGTTATCAAACCTTGCCAGGTGGCGGTGCGATCATCAGCCTGTCACCCGAGCGCTTCTTGCGCATCAGCAAAGGCCAAGTGGAGACCCGCCCGATCAAGGGCACCCGCCCGCGCCATGCCGATCCCGAACAAGATCAAGCCCAGGCCAACGCCCTGCTTGAGAGCAACAAGGACCGCGCAGAAAACCTGATGATTGTTGATCTGCTGCGCAATGACCTCGGCCGCAGCTGCCGCGTGGGCTCGGTTAAGGTGCCTGAGCTGTTTGCCCTGGAGAGCTACCCCAACGTACATCACTTGGTCAGTGCAGTAACCGGCGAACTTTCGGCTGATAAAGATGCCCTGGATTTGCTTGCCGGCAGCTTCCCCGGTGGCTCAATTACCGGCGCCCCGAAAATTCGCGCCATGCAGATCATCGACGAACTGGAACCGACTCGCCGGGCGCTGTATTGCGGCTCGCTGTTGTATTTGGATGTACGCGGAGAAATGGACAGTTCGATCGCCATTCGCAGCTTACTGGCCAAAGAGGGGCAAATCAGCTGCTGGGGCGGCGGCGGCATCGTGGCCGACTCAAACGCAGAGGCCGAGTATCAAGAGTCAATCACCAAGGTCAAAGTCCTGCTCGACACCTTGGAGCAGTTCTGCGACTGACAAAAAAGCCCGCAAATGCGGGCTTTTTCACTGCGAGCTGATTACAGACTCAGCTCACGGTTAGACGCCTTGATGAACTCGCGCTTGAGCGCATCAAAGGTGTGTACCGCCGGAAACTGCGGAAACTCACGGATCACATTATCCGGCGCATGGAAGAGGATGCCAGCATGGGCTTCGCTGAGCATGGTCGTATCGTTATAAGAGTCGCCCGCCGCAATAACCCGGTAGTACAGACTCTTGAAGGCGAGAACCGACTGACGCTTAGGGTCTTTCTGGCGCAACTGGTAGTCCACAACGCGATCATTCTCATCGGTGATGAGTTTGTGGCACAACAGCGTGGGGAAACCCAGCTGACGCATCAGCGGCTGAGAGAACTCATAGAAAGTGTCGGACAAAATGACAACCTGAAAGCGCTCGCGCAACCAGTTCACAAACTCCACCGCCCCCTCCAGCGGCTTAAGGGTGGCAATCACTTCTTGGATGTCGGCCAGTTTCAGGCCGTGCTCATCGAGAATACGCAGGCGCTGTTTCATCAGCACGTCATAGTCCGGAATATCCCGGGTGGTCGCTTTCAGCGATTCGATGCCAGTTTTTTCCGCGAAGGCGATCCAGATTTCCGGGACCAACACGCCTTCCAGGTCGAGACACGCGATTTCCACAGGACACTCC
>Ga0115550_1002327_pt1 | contig 13097 bp, 9 predicted proteins | sample COGITO_mtgs_1005_FD_87177 | JGI IMG/M metagenome (GOLD analysis project Ga0115550, IMG submission 87177) | Pelagic marine microbial communities from North Sea - COGITO_mtgs_100511 | ecosystem: Environmental > Aquatic > Marine > Epipelagic | place: Germany:Helgoland, sampling site Kabeltonne... | reverse complement strand
GCAACAATAACTGCTAATGCTTTAGCAAAGAACGAGCGAGCGATGGGCCAATCAATGGAGAGGCTCTCTACTGGCCTAAGAATTAACTCAGCGTCTGATGATGCTGCAGGATTGGCAATTTCTTCAAAATTGACCTCTCAGGTTCGAGGCTTAGATCAGGCACAACGCAATGCCAATGACGCGATTTCGATGATTCAAACCGCTGATGGCGCGGCAATCGAGATCGACAATATGTTACAGCGCATGCGTTAAGTGGCGGTACAAGCGGCGAACGGTACAAACACAACGTCGGATATAGCGAACCTTGATATCGAATTTGCGGCGCTTGCTGATGAAATAGATCGCATCGTAAACGCGACCGAGTGGAACGGCATGTCGATTTTGGACGGTAACAGCGGAACTTCGGGTAGTTTCGATTTTCAAATCGGCGCCAACGCGGCACAGACCGTGACTGTTAACTTCTCTGACTTTAATCTCGCGGCTGGTTCAGGCGCCACAGCTGCCTCTGATGGCACGCTTGGCGTTCAGACTCTTAGCCTTGGCAGTTATTCATCTGGAGATACAATCACGATAGATGGGGAGACCCTGACGTTCCTCTCGACCGCTGATGCGACAGAGGTTGTTGCTCTCATTAATGCCGACACCACTTTAAGTGCCAGTTATACTGCCGCTGTTTCAGGATCAGACGTTACCTTGACCCAAACCACGGCTGCGACTGATAGTACCGCGGTTACTGTTAGCGCGAGCACAAGCACTCTAACTAACGTCTATACAACACCTGGTGTAGCTGCTGTGACCGCTTCTTCAGGCACGCCAATGGGTGCTGACCTGTCAGGTGCCGCGAGTGGCACCGCAAGCATTACTTCAACAACGACCGACATCATTACCACTTTGGATACTGCGATTGCAGGAGTAGCTTCACAGCGCGCCACATTTGGTGCCGCGGTAAACCGTCTGGAATACACCGTTGATAATCTGGCGAATGTATCACAGAACACTGAAGCTTCGCGCAGCCGCATTCAGGACGCTAACTATGCAGCAGAGACTACTGAATTAGCCCGCACTCAGATTATTCAGCAAGCAGGTACCGCGATGCTGTCTCAGGCTAACCAGCAGGCTCAGTCGGTTCTTGCCCTGCTCAAGTAAGGTAACACAGGAATGGGTTAGATAATTTCAACCCCAAGCCATTTAAAAAACCTCGGTTGTTATGACCGGGGTTTTTTATTGCCTTGGTTATTTAGGGCCTTGGTTATTTAGGGCCTTGGTGATTTAGTGTCTTGGTGATTTAGGGCCTAGGTTTTTGACATTGCCAGAAGCCGCTGGGCTGGCATATGCTTTTGGAATAAGCAGGCGGCCAAGCCTTCGAAGCGGACGAAAGGTTTCTTACAAAAGGACCACCCTGAACGTGATAATGGTTAAACCCAATTCACAGCTGGTATTAAATAGATTCCGCGTTGTCAGAGGTCTTAGATTGCCTTATGGCAGAATGCCATCTCTATCAAAATCGAACCTATTTTTCGTTGACAGTTAATCACTGCCAACCGTTCAGCCCGCAACTCGGGCGTGAACTAATCAGTGTCTAACAGATAGATATCTCGCGAACAACAAGTGATATGCCAAAGAAAAGCTCATCAATACTTGGAAAAGATTGACGCTATTTATCTAACATCTCTTGGGATATTTTTTATAAGTGGAAATAAAGGTAGCTGAGAAAATATTTATTGAGAGCCTCAACGGCCCTCTTTATAAAACGTAGCTTATGGAAGATGGGCTCAAGGCAATAGCGGGAACTCAACGAGCACATTATCAATCGCGGAGCTTGCCAAATACCTTACTCTAAGGGTTCACGCTAGCCTTTAATTATCATAGGCTTTGGAGAGAGATTCCAGCTGTCCTTCAAGGTAATCTCTTATGCCATTAAGTTTTTCAGTAAGAACTTCCATCGCGGTAAACTGGCTAATATAACGGTCGTAGAGTAATTCCATCCTGGCTTCTAATGTGGCTAATTCTTCTTCGTATTCTTCGCCAACATCTGCGGCATTTGATTCGCGGGTAGCGACTATTCCGTCACTGGCTAGAAGCGCGTCGATGACTAATGCAATATCCTGTGCCATCCCTACACTGCTTGAGCCATAAAGGCCTTGATCGTTGGTATTGGCTGTCAGCATCATAACCACATCGCTGTAGTTATCTTCGACAGCTTGATCAAATGTGGCTTCATCAAAAGTTAAGTCGCCCTTGCTATTAATAGTGACACCAATATCTCTGAAGGCGGATATATCGCCAGATGCAGTTGAGGAGTCCTCACGCAGCGCGTCTCTTATTTGATTGGTGATATACCGTGCGCTGGCAAAATCTCGCTGTAAATCTCCACTGTGTTCAATGTCTTCGTCGATTGTCGACGTGGTCAGTTCATCCATCAGGTCGCGAAAGTCGTTGTACACTGCGACGATATTTTCAAGTTTGCTTTGCAGTGCTGATGTATCACTGTAAATGGCCACGGTTGCCGCAGAGGAAGTCGTTTCATAAAGGGTTAGGGTCGCACCAGTAACAACATCGGAGAATTCATTGCTGCCCCGAGTGATAGTTAGTCCATCAAATTCAATCTCGGCATCCTGAGCAGCTTGCAGTGTATTGCCGGCATCACCAAACCCGAGGTCGGGGGTTGAAGAGATCGTAAAGGCACCTTCACTACCGGTTTCGCCGGTCAAGATAATACGATAATTTGTGCCATCGGTGCCGGTATCCACTAACGACGCCGTAACCCCAGTGTCTGCAGTATTGATTGCGCTCACCACTCCCGCAGGGGTTAAGCTTGAGACCGTAATTGCCGTGGTGGTGTTTGAACTGCCAACGGTAATGGAAATATCAAATGAGTCAGTGCCAATAGCGTAATCAGATGCATTGTATTCATCTGAAATCATGATTTTCTCAAGGGCCAGTTGATTGACTGAGATGGCGTAACTGCCGTCCACTTCAGTGCCATCAAATGCCGTGAATCCTAGTGCAGTGTCTGTGGTTGCGCCATAGCTATCGGCTACCTCTGAAGTATCATTGAGACCCTCAAAGGCGGTCTGCAGCAGGCTCAGCTGAGATGAAATCAATCCGTAGCCGGAAACCTGTGCCTCGGCATTATCTATAGCCTTTTGGATAAGTGCTTGCTTCGGGACCTTTTCCGCATCGGTGAGGTTTCTCGCCAGGGAGACCACATCAACACCGGAGCCTGCATCTAATGCAGTCATCACCTGAGTTGAAACAGCGGTCGTAGTTGCAGTTACAGTTTCAGCCATATTTAGTGTCTATTTGTGGTTTTGCTGAGCAAGCCTTATGGCTGGCGCCTTTACTGGGTTACAGTTAAGTTATCGGATGTAGTCAAACAAACTTAACTGTGCGATTTTAATAAAACTGCTCTGACCGGCCTCTAACGACATTATCTCTGAGGTCAACTCAGTGATTGCAGTGGTGTAATCGAGATCTTGAGACTGTGAGAGCAAGGATTTATAGCGAAGATTAGTTTCGGCCAGTGCTTCGAGCTGAGAGTCAGCAGTGTTGATGCGGCCACCTACATCGGCGAGGGAGACGGCCATAGTTTCTGTTAAATCACTGATCTCACTGAGGCTAAACGCCATTTGTGTGGTGTCATTGCTTTCTAAAGCCGCAGTAAAGTCATCGATGATGGTGAAAAACTCGACCCTTTCAGAGCTGCCATCACTATTTTCACGAATGACACTGGAAAAAACTTCATTGCCGGGTTTATTCAACGACAACTGACGCTGAGCCGACACATCAAGCATCATCCGGCTGTCGTCACCTTGGTATACGGTATCACCACTTTCATTTTCACCAAAAGGTGCTGAGCTGACCATCGCGCCGGCAAAGATATAGTTGCCAGAGGCGTCGGCAGTGTTAGCCAGAGACAACATCTGATCGCGCAGCGCGCTGACCTCGGCGGCAATAATTTGTCTGTCTGCAGATGAAAATGTATCATTTTGTGCCTGCACCGCTAGCTCACGCATACGCTGCAAAATATTTTCCGCACTTTTCAAGGCACCTTCTTCTGCACCCAAGCGACTTTTAAAAGCCACTAAATTGCTTTCAAAGCCTTCTTGACGCTTTAAAGCGCTGCTTAACCGCTGGATCACACCCGCCTTTTCCGGATCGTCACTAGGCTTGGTAATTTGCTCGCCCGTCGCCAACTTCGACTGCAGATCAGCGACCTTAGCCTGCTGACTCGACATCTGTGTCATGGCGCGTTCAAAAATCTGGCTGGTGGAGACTTTCATGGGTCAATTCCTTAACGAATACTTAATATAGAATCAAACAGCTTGGAGGCTACCTGGATAATCTGCGCCGAGGCCTGGTAGGCTTGCTGGAAGCGAATAAGCTCGCCAGCCTCTTGATCTAGACTGACTCCAGACACCTGATCTTTCGCCGCAACTGCCTGATCATAGACAACTTGTAGCGCCTCTTTTGACATCATTGCCAGGGCCGCTTTACTGCCCACGGTGTTAACTAAATTGATGTAGGCTTCACCCACTGTGCTGCCATCAGCCATTAATTCTTTGTCTTGCAGGGCGACCAGATTGAGCATATTGCCATTGTCGCCAATGCCGTCTTTATTGCTGTCAACAACGAATAGATCACCCGCCACAGGACTGCCTTCAAGTGCGAGGGTAAACCCTTTGTGAACTATATCCTGACCCTCTGAGAAGCTGCGCGTCGCAACCAGGGTGCCGGTTGCTGTATCAGTGATGGTATATTCGCTGGCGGATGTAAATTCAACAATGAATGGCGCCACTGCACTGGCAGCGACTTGATCGCTGTCGGTGGTGGAAAAGCCTGCTGCGACGCGTCCGCTGTCACTGCCTGTAACAAAAACTGCTAGGTCTTCGGTGACTGTACCCTCAACATAAATACCGGTGCGCAATCCCAGCACGGCGAGATCTTTGGGTAGTCCATCATCACCAAAAGTGAAGCGAATCTCTTCGTCTGCTTCGAGCTGCAGCTGGCCGACAAATATCTTATTGGACTGTCCCAGCGCATTGTCGCTGGACGTGATGTCCGGGTTAGAGAGGGTGATATTTTCCCCATCGTAGCCACGGGCATTGGTTATCTCTAGCTTGCCGTCATAGGTGATAGTGGCCACTACATTGGTGCTGTCGCTTTGTTCATTGATGGCATTGGCAAGCTCACGCACAGAGGTCAAAGGCGTACCATCGCCAATCAGAACGCCATTAATATTCACCTGCTGAGTGAAATCGATGCTGTCTTCTTCAATGGTTATTAGGTTAGTTGCTGTGGCGGTAACACCAGTAGAGTCTGTGGCAGCATTGATCCAGGTAGCCATCAGGGCAGCGGAACTCACGGCGCCGGCTTCCAGCTCCACAGCGGCCATGGAGTAATTGTTTAGCACTAGTGCATTGGCGCTGATCAGGTCGACGGTTACAGAGGAGTCATTGCTCTGCAGTAACACATCAGCGGATGTCGCCGTGGCGCTAAGGGTAGTAGTTGTCGACTCAGAACTAATGCCGTTATCGTCCACCAACCATTCATTGCGCTCTACATCGCGAGCCAAAAACCCGTAGGTTAAGTCGAGCCCCAGATAGGCCTCTGAACCGGTCGCATTGAGATAGGTATCGGTGTAATTGCTGCCATCACGGAAACCCGAATCGCTCCCCATCAAAACGGCCTGGGTGCTGCTATCAATGCTCTGCCCGAGCACATGGACACCTTCACTGGTCATAACCTGCAAGCTCAGATCACTGCCAGGATCCACTTCCAGCATCAGCGCAGCGCTGTTGACACCTTTGGGAATGACAAATGCGGGGGTTAAGTAGCTTCCGCTGACTGTTTCACCGGCTGCGGTGCTGGGATTATTGCCGAGACTGAGAATGCTGTCGCCATAGTCAAAGCCATCAAAAGCGGGAGTTGCTGAATACTCCAGGCTAACCCGAGCTTCGCCAATATTGGCTGCGTCGGACCTAGCGCGCATGCTATCTGCTGCTGCCACATCCAATGGGTCGGTAACTAAAAGACGCATGCCGCCAGCTGGGCGCTCCTTTGCATCAATGCGGTAGGTTTCGCCGTCTGTGGGTTGATCGCCTACTGTGATAGACAGTCCTGCGTAGCTAAAGCTGGCAAATCCCGGTTCTGCAACGGTTACCGCGCCACTGCTCTGATTTTCGATCAGCCAGCTGTTTTGCTCACTACTCCAGGTGATTGCGAAAGGGGCATTGTCAAATTCCTCCCCATTAATCACGTCTATGGCAATAGCTGCATTGGCGTTGCCAGCAGGAGCGGAGACCGTAAAGTCCAAATCGATAGCAAATAGGTCGCCGCCTGCTTCGCCGCGACCATCGAGGCCGGCACTGTGAATTTGGTTAACCTCTGCAACCAATGTCTGGGCCAAAAAGTCGAAGCTGTCCATTGCCGGTGCTAGCGTCTGGGTCCGGAAATTCATCAACCCACCGAGTTTGCCATTGGTGACGGTACTGGCAACTCGACTATCGCCGTAGGGTTCGACTATCAGGTCAACCCGACCAGGATCGTTATCGTCAAAACTGGTACCCAGATCGTAGTGCATCTTGGCATCGGTAATTACGCTGCCGGCACTGCTGGCGAGACGCACTGTAACCTGGCCTGAAACCGCCTCGGTGACATGGATCTTGGTGACAGCCGACATCTCACGCAAGAGTTGATCGCGCTGATCGAGCATCATCGGCGGCTGACTGCCGAGGGTAAGCTTTTTATTTAGCTCTTTGTTCACAAAAGCCAGCTTTTCAGACAGGCTATTTAACTGGTTAACCTGTGTCTCTATACTCTCACGAGTCTCAAGCTCCACGGCACTTAACTGGTCAGATAATTCACGGAACCTTGAGGCCATACCCTCTGCATCACGAAGAAAGCTGCTGCGTAAATTAATTGACGCAGGGTCAGCACTCAAGGCACTGGCAGCAGCAAAAAACTTATCCATGGCGCTGCTGAGGCCCGAGGCTTCGGATCCCATAATGTCGACCACACGATTGGCGTAATCGATCAACGGCTGCTGATTTGATAGCTTGCTGCCGCTATCGCGCAAGCTCGACTCGGCAAACTCATCATAGGCCCGTTGAATATTGTCCAGGCGTGCGCCAGAACCAACGAACACTGTTCCCTGCTGGCTCGGGACATTCTCTGAGGTTTCAGAAACCTGACGTGAATAGCCTTCGGTATTGAGGTTGGCAATGTTGTTACTGACGGTTGAAAGGGCCTGGCGATACAACTGAGTTGCGCCTGCTCCGATCGATAGAATATCTGCCATAGTCCCCTCCTTAAATTTTCTGAGTACTTATTGTTAAGTACTTTGTTCTGTTAGTAGCTGCTGGAACTCAACGTCGCCCAGTCAGTGGCATAGACGTTTTAACGTCGCCGCGGTCAATTGCCATTGGCTTTACTTCCGGCCCATTTTGCAGCGGCAGGGCATTCGATGGCATCTGCTCATAGGCTGCTATAGCCTTGTTCGGCAAGGCTCCAGGTAAAGCGCTAGGAGAGGTGCTAGGAGAGGTGCCCTGCACCTGCTCACTAAGCCACTTGCCCATACCAAAGGTACCCTTTTGAGCCATAACTTGAGCTAGCTCTTCATGGTACATCTGTTCAAAGGTGTCTTGACTTGAAGAGCCCATGAGGTCGCTTTTCAGTGGCGCATTGGCCTCGCGCATGGACTTAAAAATCATCTGGATAAACATGGCTTCAAATTGCTGACCCACTTCCTGAGCAGCGCCAGCGTCGTCTCGCTTGGCGCGCGCCTTTAGATCCCCAAGACCGGCGAAATCCAGGTAGCTTTTAGCGGATTGGCTAATGTCGCTCATTTAGATCACTACCAGTTCAGCACGCAAACTGCCGGAGCTTTTTAGCGCTTCGAGGATCGCGATCAATGACGACGGTGTTGCACCAACCTGGTTGACCGCATCGACAATTTCACGCAAATCAACACCGGGCTGGAATAAAAACATACGGTTATTTGGCTCTTCCACATCTACATCCGCATTGACCACACCGGCGGTTACGCCATCACTAAATGCGCCTGGCTGGCTGATTTCATTGGTTGCCGAAATGCGTACCGAGATGGTGCCGTGGGTAACAGCCACGGCATTGACGCGGACATTGCGATTGATCACTGCGGTGCCGGTGCGTGAGTTAATCACGACCCGTGCCGGTGGTTCACCAGGAGTGACATCGAGGTTTTCAATCATGCTCATAAAGGCAACCCGCTGAGACGAGTCTGCTGGGGCCAGTACGGCGATGGACACTGCATCCAAAGCACTGGCAACGCCGGCACCAAAGGTGGTATTGATGACCTGGGTAATCGCATTAGAGGTGGAGAAATCATTGTCTTTGACATTGAGCACAATGTATTCGGAGCTATCGAAAGGGGTTTCCACCAAGCGCTCAACTGTGGCGCCATTGGGTATGCGGCCAGAGGTGGGCACACCAATAGTAATGCTGGTGCCCGCTGCATCTTCGGAGATTCCCGTGACGGTCATCGCGCCCTGAGCCAACGCATAAGTATTGCCATCGACACCGCGCAACTGGGTCATAACTAGATTGCCACCGCGCAGACTTTCGGCAACGCCTATAGCCGAGACATTAATATCAATACGCTGACCGGGCTTGGCGAAGGCCGGCATATCAGCTGTCACCATTACTGCGGCAACATTCTCTAATTTCATTTCTTTCTGGGCGTTCTGCGAGGCTAAAGAAGCCATGGCATCACCCAGATCAAAGTCACTAACGGGGCCGTCGACGCTGACGCCCAGACCGGATAGGAGGGTTTTAAGGCTCTGAGCAGAGAGGGGCAGATCTTTGCCATCGCCCGTGCCATTCAGACCCACAACCAAGCCAAAACCAACCAGCTGGTTAGAGCGCACACCGGCGACATCGGTGAGGTCTTTGATGCGGTCGGCGCTGACAGCAGAGGCTATTAGTGCACTCAGCAGAATCAAACATTTTAGTTTTAACATGGTGCTATCTCCTGCAACCGCTTAAAACGGCCAGAATTTAAAAATAAGTCCTGTGCCCCAGCCCGGCTTTGACGCATTGGCGAGATCACCTGTACCACGGTAAGAAATTTGTGCGTTGGCAATACGTCGTGACAGCACTGTGTTGTCAGGCTGAATATCCGCCGGGCGGATAATGCCTTTGACACGAATAAACTCGCTGCCTTCGGTAAGAGCCAATTGCTTCTCACCGAGAATAACTAGATTGCCGTTACTCAGCACTTCAACCACCATGGCTGAAATGGAGCCAGTCAGTGAGGCGGCCTGACCAGCAGTGCCCGTACCGTCGCTGGTGACTGTGCCGCCATCTAATTTAAAATCGCTAAAGAAGCCGGTACCGCGACCAATCTTATCTAGCACCGAGTCTTTCTGGGCTTCGGTAACAACGTCGTTAGTTGCAGCTCGACTGGTAGAAATATCACTGCTGCGGGATGCCTGAGTGGTTTCGCTAAGCAGTACAGTCACTAGATCACCGACTTTGAGATCGCCACTCTGGTAGCTGCGCAGATCGCCAAACAGGCCCATGCCGTTGTTGAAAATGGCTCCGGTGGCCTGTGTTTTTGGCGCTGCTGGCGCAGGCTGTACCGGGGCAAATTCAGCTGTTGGCATCAGATTGGGCGCTGTTGCACAGGCGCCCATCAAAGACGCTGTTGCACTAATTGCCATAGCCCGCAGAAGGTTCATCATTGCGCCTTAAAGATTATTGTTCAGGAAGCGCAGCATGCCGTCTGCTGCAGAGATTGCCTTGGAGTTGACCTCGTAGGCGCGCTGAGTCTCAATCATATTGACCATCTCTTCGACCACATTGACATTGGATGCCTCTAGGGCGCCCTGCATCAACATACCTGCGCCATCGGCACCAGGCAGCACAACCAGCGGATCGCCGCTGGCGTTAGTCTGCTGCATCAGATTGCGGCCAATGGGCTGCAAGCCAGAATTATTCACAAAGCGTGACAGCTGAAGCTGACCAATCTGACTGGAGCCACCGCCGTTAGCTAACTCAACGGTAACTATGCCGTCGCGGCCAATGGTTAGGCTGGCAGCGTTCTGGGGCACTGTAATCGCGGGTAAAATTGTTTGACCACCGGCGGTGACTAGATTGCCGTCAGCTGATAGCTTAAACGAGCCATCGCGGCTGTAGGCGATAGTGCCGTCAGCCTGCTGAACTGAGAAATAACCATCACCAGAAATGGCCAGATCCAAGGCATTTTCAGTGGTAATAATATTGCCCTGTGCGTGGAGCTTTTCAGTGGCTACCACCCGGGTACCTGTACCCAGCATCAGTCCAGTCGGGGTTTCCGACTCGGCGTCGACCTGACCACCAGCTGGAACAATGTTTTGATACAACAGGTCTTCAAACACCGCACGGTCTTTCTTAAAACCGGTGGTGTTAACGTTAGCCAGGTTGTTTGAAATAACTGACATGCGCGTCTGCTGAGCAGTCAGGCCAGTTTTAGCAATCCAGAGTGAAGCATCCATCTTTTATCACCTTTTCAATTACGTCTTAAGAGATTAATCAAGCCCTCAAGGAATTAAGGAAGTCTCATCATTGTTGATCCAGCTTCATCGATCGACTGGGTCTCTTTAACTAACTTCAGCTGCATTTCAAACTGGCGGCTGAAATCTAACATTTTGATCATCGTCCCCACGGGGTTGACGTTGCTGCCCTCAAGCATCCCCGGCATCACTGATGTTGCCATAGGCCCGTTGGGAAAATCCTGCCCCTTTAACGCCTCAGCGCGAGGCTCAAACAAGCCGTCCGGGCGACGCACTAATTGGGTCTGACTAGCATCACGCAACATCAACTGTCCAACCGCAACTGCAGCGGCTTCTGGCTCAGTGGGTAACTGTGCAAACACAGTGCCATCTGGACTGATAGTAATAAGGTTGCCGGCTGGTACTGAAATCGGACCGCCCTCACCCATAATCAACTCACCTAGCGCATTCTCAAGCACACCCTCGGGGCTGACTTTAAGGTCACCACGACGGGTAAAGGCAATATCACCACCCTCAGCTTGAATACCCAGTACTGTGTGATCATTCATTGAAATATCTAGGGCTCGTCCGGTACTAATGGGCGTACCCGGGGTTAGATTGATCACATCGGTGATCTGTAACCCCGGCTGAAAGCGCGTTTCATATCCCGGGCCATCAAGCTTTACTGCGGACGAGGCAATCTGAAAGCTCTTCTTAAAGCCGACTGTCGAGACATTAGCCAATTCGTTGGTAATGGCCGCTCGCGCAATAGATTGACTCTGCACTGCCGACAATGCTGTATAAGCTAATTTATCCATTTCAGATTCCTCTTACCGCGCGCCTAATAAGCCGCTTAACCACGGATTTGAATAATGGTCTGGGTTAACGATGAACTGGTCTCAATCGCTTTGGCGTTGGCCTGGAAGTTTCACTGTGCGGTAATGAAGTCGACCAATTCAGCAGTCAAGATCACGTTGGAGCGCTCTCGTGCACCGGCACGAATGGTGCCGAAGCCTGCGGCTCCCGGCTCACCCAAGTTGGCATCGCCAGAAACCGATGTGGCGTAGTAACTGGTGTCACCCACCTGACGCAGACCCTTAGGCGTTGCAAAGTTGGCAAGAATAATTTTACCCAGAGATTTCTGTGAGCCGTTTGAGTAGCTGGCTACAACCAGACCATCGTCACCGATGTTTACACCCACTAAGTCACCTTCCGGCGCACCGTTCTGAGACTGACTCAACACCGAGAATGGGCTGTTGAACTGAGTACTGTTGTCATAGTTAAGAGTGATATCACCACCAGTAATACCGGCACTCTCCAACTTCACACCAGCAACTGGCGAGACCAAGGAACCACTGGTATCAAAGGTCAGCTCACCCTTATCGAGGAAGATCGGCGTCCAATAAGGCACGTCGTTTGAATCAAATTCACCGCCATCGGTGGTCTCAGTCCAGTCGCCATCTTTGGTTTGGGTGACGTAGACAGTACTGGTACCAGAGGTATCCGGGAACAGCTCGATGAAGGTTGAGGCCTCACCAAATCCTGGGTCGATATTTTCTAGGCCCCAATCAGCGTGACCAGCGACCTGAATAAACGAGTTATCAGTGGTCGTTGAACCAGTGATCTGCAGTGTTTCAGTTGCGTCCTGATAGTCAACGGTAATACCTGAAACGGTACGCCCCAGGGAGTCAGCCATCAGATTAATTTTTTCTTGCAGATGCTCGGTAAAGGTACCAATTGAATAGAGACCCTCAGTCAACTCGATTTGCGCTGAGATTGAATCGATAATCACTGTCATGGAGCTGTTATCAGAGTTCACCGAAAACGACTTGCGCGGGTCTATGCCCATTGGGTTGCCGGTAACGATCGCCGGTGTGGATGCCTGACCACGTACAGCAGGCACGTTATAAATCTGCGAGGTCTCAGGCTGGACAATATTACCTAGCACATTGATACCCAACAGCGCTTGTGCCAGTTCAGTCGGACTGTTGAGTGCCAAACTTGAGGTATCACCTGTGGTACCTGAGGAAACCGTAAAGGCGCCTTCAGCATAACTAACGCTCATGCCAGACCGCTGATCGCGAGTAGCCCTAAGGTTCTCGCCATTGGGCAAAACGCCACGCAATAGTACATCTGCCTCATCTGTATCTAAGGGCAGCAGCATAGTACCCATAGTCGTTAGGTCTTCGGCATCGAAAGTAGCTTCGGCAGGTACACCGAATACGTTGTTAGCGCTGTCACCGCCATTAACGTACAGCGGGTCGGTAACACTGCCATTTTGAATAAAGCGAAAGCCTTGATTAGCCGAACTATAGGATACTTCAACATCGGAGAAATCATCACTCGCAGCCAGAGCGGCGTTGATCGCATGAGCTAAGGGCTCCGATGCAACCTGACCGTCCCAATCCGCATCAGTGGCCCCAGTCAGAGTAGTGTGGGACGCCAAAATTGTTGGAATATCAAGTTCAATCGAGGTTGAATTGTCCGATCCCCGATACATTTTCAGGGTTTGATTTGCAGCACTGGAAAAATCAAAGTTTTTGCCGTCGCCAAAACGTTCGTTAATCACATTGGTCAATTCAAAGG
>Ga0115550_1002309_pt1 | contig 13165 bp, 15 predicted proteins | sample COGITO_mtgs_1005_FD_87177 | JGI IMG/M metagenome (GOLD analysis project Ga0115550, IMG submission 87177) | Pelagic marine microbial communities from North Sea - COGITO_mtgs_100511 | ecosystem: Environmental > Aquatic > Marine > Epipelagic | place: Germany:Helgoland, sampling site Kabeltonne... | reverse complement strand
CCTCGACAGACAGCAATGCCGGTCGAGCCCCGGTGAAGTGTCCGAGTGGCTTAAGGAGCACGCCTGGAAAGTGTGTATACGAGAAATCGTATCGAGAGTTCGAATCTCTCCTTCACCGCCATACATAGAGAACCCCAGAAAGAGCAGTCTTTCTGGGGTTTTTGCGTTTAGGACCCAGCACTCGCCCGAATAATGCGTATACCGGACGAGTATCCCGCGATGGTTTTAGCAATGACGAGACCCACAAAAGACTCCCGTGGGATGTACCAGATATGCCGCAAGCTCCACCCTTCGCTACACCCCTACTTGGGGAAGGTATGGAAGCGCAGTCTTGGCACTCGTGATGAAGCGGAGGCTCAACGCCGTATAGTCCCGCTGCTAGCCCAATCCAATGAAGAAATTGCCCTGGCAAAGGCTATGCTCGCTGGCCATGTGCAGCTGTCGCCCACTGACGCGCAACAGCTTGCTGCACGTTGGTTTCGTGAAGAGCTTGCAGACCTTGAGCGGACGAGCGATTACGCCCGGTTTCTGCATGCCGACTTCGACCCTTCTATCGATGAGAAGACTGGGGAGTGCATTGGCTTAGTGTACAGCTCTCTGGACGATTACTTGGACGGCGATACCGTGAGTTTTATGGAGAGGGTGAACGTGGTTACCCCCTTCATCAATCACATGCTCAGAGCGCATAAAATTGCGCCGATCCCCATCAACTCGTCTCTGCACCTTCAACTTGTAGACGCCTTTCTGGTTCATCTGCAGGACCTCACGACCCTGTGCGCAGCTCGAATTCATAGCAACGGGCGCTACGTGCCGCCACCGGTTCTTGCTCCTCACGTCCCCTTGTCCTTCGAGGCGTGTTCAGCACTAGAAGAAGAGCATAAGAAAAAGCTTTCTGAGGTGTTTAAGAAGTGGGCGGAGGATAAGCGCCAGACTGACGGCGACAACCGCAGTACGGGAAAAACCATCGGTGAGTTCGGCGCTACGGTAAACCGCTTCATCGAGCTGCATGGGGATCTTCCGGTGGGCCATATTACGCTGCCGGTATGCCAGGAGTTCCGTATCGCTTTAGGCAAAATCCCAACCAGCGGGAAGGGTATCAGGGGGCTGACTGCCTCTGCCTTGATAGAAAAAGCCGCAGCCGAGGGTCTGCCTACAGCTAGCCTTAGTACGGTTGTGAAGCAGCTCGGGGCGCTGTCGGCGGTGCTGGGATTCGCGAAGAAAACTTTAAGGGCCATCCCTGAAGAGCCCATTTCTGCATCCGGCATGCTTCAACGTCTGAAGAAGGCCGCAAAACGGCACCAAGACCATCACGACGATGACAAGGGATACAGCCGAACCGACCTGCGTACCATATTCGCCAGCCCGTTATTCCGTGGCGCTTGGCAGCCTGCAGTCTCGGACTTCGGAAGGGCGCTCTATTGGTTGCCACTTTTGATGGTTTACTGCGGCGCGCGGCTTGGCGAGTTGGCGAGGCTGGAGGTGGCTCAAGTTGTCCGGGATGCAGATAGCGGTGTGTGGTTTCTTTCCATTCTTCCTGATGAGGCGGAGACCGTTAAGAAGGCCAGCAGCCGTCGGAAGGTGCCCCTTCATAGGGACTTGGTCGCGCTAGGCTTTCTTGACTACGTACAGGGCCTTCCCGCCGAGGGTCGGCTTTTCCCCAACTTGAACGCACATCCTGCAAACGGCTACGGGTACGCGGTCGGCAAGGCCTGGGCTAAGTATCTCAAGGACGTGGTGCGGCTGGAGTCTGAAGCAGCGCCGTCGCATGGCTTCCGTCACGCCTTCAAGACCCTTGCGCGGTCTGCTTCGATAACGGAGGAACTATCGGATTACATCACAGGGCATGCGCCTGCGAACGTGGGGCGGCAGTACGGCACTCGGTTGCTTGAGCTGCTTAGCTCAGAAATTCAGAAGTACCCCAGCATCGCAAGAGAGGCCGGTCTTCTTACCCAAGTTATGGAATGACGACGCAGTTCAATCAACCAGTGCCGCAGCTCAAGCAACGCGGCTTCCATCTGCTAGGGTGCGTTCAGGCTTGAAGCCGTCCCTTACGCGGTTGTTGCGGGCTACCTTCTCCAGAGCTGGACAATGGTCTTGTTGAATGCCGCCAGGATGGCGTCTATGCGGCTCATGCGCAGGCCTCCTGGGCGACGTCGGTCTTCAGCCTCTGATGGTCAGCAGTTCATCCCAGCGTGTCGTGAAGCACTGGCTTTTCATGTCCCGGCGCATGGCCCAGTCGGGCGCGGCAGGTATCAATCCCAGGCGCACTGTGCCCCTACCTTCGCGCAGGTTGATGGTGTCGATGACCTTCATCAGCCGGTCACTGCCAGGGCGTGGTGGCGGGGCAAATAGGTCGGGAGTGACTTCGCCCCGTTGGCTTAGGTCCAGCAGCAAGATTGCGCACTTTGAGTACGCATACCCTGGCCTGTAGATGCACTCCAGAGCTTTCAGGGCGGGGCCTAGGAGGTCTCTTGTGTCGTCGGTAGGGAAAGGTAGCGTCACGGTCATTGCGTTGGCGTAGCGTGGCAAATGAGGACTGTGGAGCTGGGTCTGAAGGCTGACCTGCAATGCCCCGCAAAGGGACTGCTGCGACCGGAGTTTTTCTGCTGCCCTGGTGACGTAGGACGCCATTGCTTCACGTATCGGGGCCAGGTCTTTCAGTTTGTCGCCGAACATCTTGCTGCTGCAGATAGCCTGCTTCGGAAGTGGGCCGTCACTGAATCCAAGGCAACTCACACCGCGTAACTCGCGTGCTGTCCGCTCCACCGTCACCCCGAACGTCTTCCGTAGCGTTGCGGCGTCGTAGTGAGCCAGCTCCCATGCGGTGGTGATGTTCATGGTGCTTAGCTTCACGGCTAGGCGTCTGCCAATGCCCCAGACTTCATCGACGGGGGCAATGCGTAGGAGCTTTTCCTGGCGTTCAGGGGACGTGAGGTCGACCACGCCGCCTGTAGCGGGCCACTTCTTAGCCGCCCAGTTGGCCAGCTTTGCCAATGTCTTGGTTGTGCTGATTCCAACGCCGACGGGCATGCCGACCCATTGCAGTAGGCGCTGTCGGATTTGACGACCAAGTACGGCAGGGTCCCCTTGTAGACCGCTGAAGTCAGCCCAGGCTTCATCGATGGAGTAGACCTCAATCGCCGGGACCATATCCGCCAGGACCGTCATTACACGGTTTGATAGGTCGGCGTAGAGAGGGTAGTTGCTTGAGCGGACGACGACTCCGAGCTTGCGAAGCTCATCCTTAACCTTGAAGTAGGGGGCCCCCATGGGGATGCCCAAAGCCTTCGCTTCTGCTGACCTCGCGATGATGCAACCATCGTTGTTCGACAGGACGACAATTGGTTTCGACTTCAACGCAGGCTGTGTTGCACGTTCGCAGGAGCAGTAGAAGGCGTTGCAGTCGACTAGAGCAATAACCCGCTTCACCATCCAAGCTGGCTGAGTACCCACTTTGCTTGTCCCCATACTTCTACCTGCGTGCCTGAGTGCATGTTCACGGGGGCGACCTCTGTTTCAGGTGCTTTCAGCAAGCGCTCGCCGTTGTCATCCTTGGTCAGAAGGCGGAGGCGGTATTGGCTATCGCCGTCCATGTGCACAACGGCAAGGCAATCGGGTTTGCAGTCAATCGACCTGTCGACAGCAATGCGGTCTCCAGGGAACAGGCCAAAACGGAGGAGGCTGTCGTCGTCGACTTTGAATACCCACACCTGCGGCTTTCCCAGGCCCACGATTAGGTCAAAGGACAGCGACGTCTCCTTCTCGTCTTCGGCGGGGCTTTGAAAGCCTGTGATGCGCAGTTCCTTGCACTCGCGGCTAAGTTTATGGAGCTGGTCTAGTCGGCCAAGGAGGGTCAGGGACATGGTTCTGGTTGCTCTACACTGTATTTATGTACAGTATATGCCTGCCGTTCTCGCTGGCAACTCCCAACCGATAATCTGCAACGTGACAGGGATGTGTTGATGTTCCGCTACTTGCTTTTGCTGTGCCTCCTGACCACTAGCCTTGCCCATGCAAGCGCCCCCAGGACCTTCAATGAAGCCAAGAAGGTGGCCTGGAAGCTGTATGCGAAGAACCCGGTTGAGTTCTACTGCGGCTGCCGATTCAGCGGCAACAAGGTTGACCTCAAGAGCTGCGGGTACGTGCCCAGGAAGAACCCTGAGCGTGCCGTTCGTATTGAGTGGGAGCACATTGTCCCGGCCTGGACCATCGGGCATCAGCGCCAGTGTTGGCGTAAAGGAGGCCGTTCACATTGCGCCAAGACCGACATTACGTTTCGTCGCGCTGAAGCCGACCTGCATAACCTCATCCCGAGCATCGGGGAGGTGAATGGAGACCGGAGCAATTTCGGATTTGGATGGCTCCCGCAGCAGCCTAGCCAGTACGGCGCATGCCCTATGGTGGTCGACTTCAAGGCACGCAAGGCGATGCCCCGTAAGGCTGTGCGCGGGATGGTCGCCAGGACTTACTTCTACATGGCCGAACGGTACGCCCTGAGACTGTCGAAGCAGGACCAGCAGCTCTACACCGCCTGGAACAAGACCTACCCCGTGCAGCAGTGGGAGCTGGCTAGGAATCAAAAGATTGCCTGTGTGACGGGGCAGGGGAACCGGTATGTCGGCCCCGTTGACCTGAAGGCGTGCCGGTAGGCCTTCGAATCCCGGTAGTTTGACTACCCTCTTTCGTCACCCTTGGGGTCGTTGGCGCGCACGGACTACTTGAAGAGGGCTCATTATCGGTGAGAGCTGGCAAGAATCTGATTCTTGGGCGCGATTGCTTACCCACATGGCGTAGGCGTAGACCAGCTCCTTGCAGACGTAGGTGCCTGGGGTGGAGCCGCCCCGGATGGCTGCTACAGGGGCAACGCAGGAATTACTGCTTAGCTCCTCGACCAGTTCTGCGGCTTGTTGATTAGCCAGCTAGAGGCTAGGGCGGTGTTTGTTCTCCCCACCAGCGGCCTTGTGGAAGTCATTCAGGCAGAAGCGTCCGTCCTGGTCCTGTTTGATGGTGATGCTCGCGATGGCGCTGGAACCGGTCATCGGCCCGTATCCGCCAGGTCTAAAAAAGCAGGGGGGCAGAAAGGGGCAGCCGAGTAGTGCGGAGACAGCCCGCCCGCAGACCTCAGTGTCGAGGCCTGGAGCAGGTGTTTCAGTTCGCACAACCACAACCCGGATGACCGTCCGGGAGCAGTCGGAAGCCCTCTAGTGATAGAAAGTTGCTTCCGACTGCGCCCATAGACCACCAGGCCTTGCAGGGGCTAGTTTAGACGCTTGGCTAGTGTCCTCCTGGCACCGCTGCAGGGCTAGGTGGTGGGTGTCGTCTACTTGTTCGAAGTTGCTCGCTTCTTGGCGTTATTGATGGCGGCGCGGACTGTGTCGTATGGCAGATCGAACAGCCTGGCTATCGCAGCCTTAGAAAAACCATTCATGAACAGTGTGCTCATTTCGACTCGTTGCTCTGGCGTAGTCATCAACCGCTCGCGTCCTTCAATTTCGCGCAATTGGTTGGCGTGCTGGACGTTCTCTTCGTTGGTCGCCCACTCCAGGTTGGAGGCATCATTGTTACGTGGGTTGCCATCCTTATGGTTCACCTGGGGCTTACCTAATGGATTGGGATGGAACGCGCGGGTTACCTGGATATGGACGTACTGAGACCTTTTGAGGTGTCTCGATCCGATATTCACGTAGCAGTAGCGGCCGGCGGCAGATGTGCCGGGACGCAGTACGCACGGGGATTTACCTTTGAAGCTGATAACCCTGCCGTCGATGGTGAAGGCATAGCCAGGGAAGTCAGCCAAGATACGCGCTTGCACGCCTTCGAAGACGAACTCAGCGATGGCTTCGGTGCCATCGAAGACGAGGGTATAGACGAATGGTGTTGCGGTTTTTGTGTTGAAACGGGTTGCGATAGAGGTCATGGGTTTGTGTGTTGTGCAGTGGCCAAATGGCCGTTTGGAGAAACCAGCGCGCACGGCAATACGACGCCCTGACATTGCGTCTGTGGGGCGTTGGCGTGAGAGCTGGGGTGGGTATGCAGTTAGCCGAATGGCCTCTGCGGTGCTGCTAGGGGCGTGACAGGGGCGCAGGTGTTACGGCATCAGCCGTGTGGTCGTCGTTGGCCGCGTCCTGCTGGTTCAAGCCTGGCGGCAGGGACCTGATGATGTAGGGCAGGGCCAGCTCTATTGCCTTCAGGTAGCGCCGCGCTTGTCGTTCTTCCAGCAGGAGGAGCTGCGTTATGGCGATGGTGTCGATTACCGGAAGGGAGACCAGGATGCGGACCAGCTGTTTGACCGAAAGCGGGATGCTGCGGGCTCCGGTGCGGTACCAGTCCAGGCGAGCGATGCCCTGCAGAATGTCATCAGCCCAGGGTGGGTACTGGCGCAGCTCTGCGACACCGAACAAGGGATTGACCAGTTTTATAGGCTTTCGGCCACGCGTGCTGGCCCTGATTGGAGGCGTTTGTAGACGCTGTGCCCGCTGCTCAACGGTTCGGGTGCGTTGCTCAAGAGCCGCCTGGAGTAGGACCAGGTGGGGCGGTAGGTGGATGGGAGACGCAGTCGAGGCTGCGGTTGCTTGTTGCACTGGGATACTCGTGGGTGGACCAGCAGTCGTCCGCCAATGGCCGTCGCGATGATGGAGTAGGTGGGGACGATGAAGGTGTGGGTTATAGAACAGGGGCAGGCGGGATGGGGAATTTCGGTCGCAATATAGAAGGAGACCCTGAAGACGCCCTGAGCAGCCGGCCAAGGGGATGACAAGCAAAGCATCGTCGTCGTTGTCCTCGCCAGTTAGCTTCTTTATAGGGTGACCACGGACGACGTCCACCATCGGAGGTGGGTGTCCATCTTCATCTTGGTCAGGCTCTACGGAACCAGCCCAGCAGCTGCGCTACTGGTCGGTCCACGCCTGCCCTGTGTGTGGGGTCGTCAGGGCGTTAGCCCGCAAGGGGGAGGGCAGGATGGTTTGACCTCCACGGCGATGGACCGGGCCTACTTGGAGCCAGTGGCCAGCGACTTTGTCTGGTCCTACCAAGTCCAGGAGATCGTGGTCTTCCCAGGAGAAGCCGGCAGTCAGTGCCGCCTCTAGGGCTTCTCCAAGTCGAACGTCGCGGCCCTTTCGCTTGGCCAGTTTGTCGGCCAGCAGGGTGAGGCGGGTGACGTGGTTGCGTCGTATGTGGATGTTGAAGCGCACCAGCGTGGCTGGAGTGATGTGTCGCATGGGTAAGGTTCCTAGGGTGCTGGTAGGCGAACGCCCGCCCCCGCTAGGAGGAGTCCGGGCAGGGGCTTGGTTCGCTTCAAGTGACGGATGTAGAAGACGCAACTAGCGCGGCCTCTCCAGCCCCGGAAGCGGGATTGGAAGGAGGTCGGGCGGGTGGTTACGCTAAGACTGGGGTCAATGAGAATTTTCTTTTGGACGAATTGAGTTGATAGGTTTTTAGTATCGCCGAGCCGGCCCCAGAGGCACGCCTTGTTGGAGGTCGTCAGCCCAGGATTTGCGAGGCCTTCAGGCGATACGACGGTGGGTTGTCCTAAGATGGGGGGTAATTCCCTCTGGCAGTCCTTCGACGGGCTAGGAAACGATCCTCCTCGCAAGGTCAGGCGATGGCAGGTTCCCCGCCCAGGACAGCTTTGCAGGCCCGCTTCACGGTGGCTGTCGACACACCCAGCGGTCTAAGTGGTGGCGAATGTGGATGTTGACGCGGGCAAAGTTGGAGGGGGTTGGGTGTCGCCTGGATAAGCGTTCCTTGGGGATGCGATTGGCGAACGCCAGCGCCCCGCCTGGAAGTGTCCGGGCAGGGTGTCGTGGTCTTTTCGTTGTGGGTGGTGCTGCGGTAGCAACCATCGGGGCAACGCCAGAGCCGGGGCGTGGATTGAGGCAGACGGCTGGTTACGCTATGACTGTGGGTAATTCGCGCCACAGTGAGTCCGGGCAGCAAATATGTGGGCTTCGGGACATCTGTATAGCTTGAGGTGCACTTCGCAGCTGCTGGTTAAGTTGCCGTTGGCGGGGGCTACTGCAGTGCCGCTGACTGCCGGGCAAGAAGATGCTTGCGGACTGTGGCCACGTCGGTGATGAAGTGGTTGTCGCGGTAGTTCTCGAAGCCAAGTTTGACGCCGAAGGCTTGTGCGTTTGCGTTGGCGCATTCGATTGCTATGTGGGCATAGCCGACCTCATCAGCATGCTCCACGAGGGAGCGCAGAAGGGCTGTGCCGTGGCCTTTCTTGATGTTCTTAAATCCGATGCGGGCAATGACCAAAGTGCCCTCGGGCCAGAAGTCGGTCTTGTGCCCAAAGACTCGGAGATAAAGATCGTACTGCACCCTTTTGGCGTTGAGCGTGAAGCCTACGCGGTTTACATGGTCACGCTTGTAAGCAAAGCGCTCCGCCAGGAATTGCCGAAAGTACGGCTCCAGCTTTATCGCGGGGTCATAGCGCCTTGGATCGTCAGGCGCATACTGCATGTGGCCGGGCGGGGTAAGAATGACAGGTGACTCTGGCATTGGATTCGCTCCTGAATGAGTAACCTCTTTTTTATCAGGATGCCTCTACCCAAAACAGTCTGTTGCCAGAGCGTGATAATGTATCTGCTGCGCATGCCAAAGGAATGAGGCAGGGCTTTTCACGGCCAATAGGCCCGGTTCCGGTACTGATTTTTCAGCGAGCATCGCCGCCACCTAGACACCCTGCATCTGAGCTTCTGCTTTCTTCCGCGCCCGGTAGACTGTTACGCGGTCCATACCCAGGCGACGTCCAATCTCCGTGTCACCTAGCCCATCAGCCTTCAACGCCAGGATTTGGTCTGCTACAGGCTCCCCTTTAGGCTTGCGTCCCTTGTACTTGCCTTCCTGTTTCGCCTTGTCGATGCCCTCGCGCTGCCGCTCAAGCATCATCTCCCGCTCGAACTGGGCGACTGACCCAAGCACGTTGAGCATCAGGCGTCCGGTTGCGCTGGTGGAGTCGATACCCAAACCTAGGATGTTGAGGCCAGCGCCCACTTCGTCTAATCGCTTAACGATTGCCCCTAGGTGGTGAACGCTTCGAGCCAGGCGGTCCAGCTTGGTCACGACCAGAACATCCCCTGGACGAATATCCGATAGCAGTTGTTCAAGCTTGGGGCGGTCGGCAACCGAGGAAACTTGCTCCCTTGCTATCCGCTCCACGCCAGCGGCTTGCAGCTCCCGCTCCTGTGCCTCAAAGCCTGCTATCTGTTCAAGCGTGGATGTCCGTGCGTACCCGATTTTCATGGTCTGTTGCCCCTGGCGTTGCGATGAAGTGTTGCAATGAAGTCTTAAGATGTCTGCATGTTGGTGTTGCAAAAATCAAAAGTCAATGTCTGCGCAACACTTTTATGCATGCCGTGCAACGCTGCGCTGGGGCTTGCCCTATTGCAACGCGTCAATCGGGAGGTAGTGGGTGCGATGGTGGTGGGGGGAGTGGGTGGAGACAAGATGGCCGAGTAGCCAGACGCCCAGCGCGTTGAGCGACTCAAGGTAGGGGGAGGGGGGGGGAGAAGTCGCGGCGCTTATTACTAAAAGGCGGACAGATTTTTGATGTAAAAACAGGCCGGACAATAGCTGTTCAACTGTCCAGTGCTGCCAAATAAATGGCTATTTTGTGGTTTTTATCGAAAAGCGACGAACGGTTGACGATTGCGTGCTTCAGATGGGAGCTGGCATTGCGCCGTAGTAGTGCGGGTTATCCACAGCCTTATCCCCCGATGTGTCAGGGTGAAGTGATTGCAGTACTGAAGTGTGCGGCTTATCTTGTGTCTCATGGATTCGCCGGGTACTACATAGTGTGGTTTTGGCGGATTCATGGAGTGCTTCAACTGAAAATGTTACGGACATCCGCGCTCAAGTTTTCCAGGACCGAACGCAGATGCCCGCACCTTTCAAAACCTAACTGTCGTTAAACGAGCCAGATTTCTCGGGTCGATCATTAAGCAAGTTGAATGTCATCTTGGTCAATGGCGTGCTGCCCAGCGGTATTCCGAGAACGACGGCTCCCAACTGCCTCCGGGCAAAGGGGTTCATCATGAGTAAAAACTCGAAGACTACGTCGTCTCGTGTTGCAGGGCTTGCTGCTCAAGTCCTTAGAGATGCCGACGCGTCTGCTATTCAGAAGCGGCTAGCAGGCTCCGCACTTTCTCAGGTCACTCAGGGCAAGCAGACCAGCGCCGAAATGGAGGCGGAGGCTGGGCGGGTGCTCAACAGTGAAAAGTACAACGAGACAACCAAGGCGCTTGCCGCGACCGTTGTTTCTCAAAGCACTTTGGATCGGTGAGGAGGTTGCCATGGCCCGTTACTACGTTAATCGTGAAACCGACCAGCAGGGTGACCATGAGGTACATACCTCAACCTGCTCCCGCCTACCGCATAACCGCATAGACCTTGGCGACCATTCCAGCTGCTACACCGCTGTGATGGCTGCGAAGCAGTACTTCGCCCGGTCCAATGGCTGTTACTACTGTTCCACCGTGTGCCACACCAGCTAGACGCAATCAGGAGGCAAAGGACTGCCTTTCTTTATTCAATGTCCGCCCCTGGACTTTTTTGCCTGTGGGTCAAAGCCCAAACGGCTCAACAGCTTTGAATACACCTGTTTTTGACATCTGCCGCCGCAGCTCGAACTTTGTGAAAGCTTCGATGACGTCCACCTTGGCCAGTTGCTTGAAGTCGATATTTGCCCAGTCCTCACGCGCTGCGCGCACCGAAAGTAGGTATTCATCTACGATGCGGCCTGTAGCTTTGTCGGGGCGCTGTGAGTACCCCGAAAGCACAATGGTTTTTACCAGGGGCAGGGCCGCGAAGGTTTCACCTAACAGTCTGAAGGCGATGGCATGGATGTGGGCCATGTAGAGCTTTTGGACGGCGGTGGCCGACATATCCTTCACAGAAAGCTTGAGCCCCCTGGTGGGAACGGTTGCAGTCTTGGAAGGCATGTCCTCTATTTCGGGGAGGTCTACGTCAAGGAGGACGCGCTGGCCGTCGTCAACAATCTCAAAGGACACAACAGTTTCACGGGGCCAGACTATGTCCTGAAGGTTGTCCTCAAGCCATGCCTCCATGTCGGTGGTGTTGGTGTAAATACCTTCCTCGATAAGCTGCTTGCGGGCTTGAACTTGTTGGGTGAAGTAGGCTTTGTCGGCTTGCCACTTGGAGTGGCGCCCTTTGTAGTCGGCCAGTGCTGCTGCATTCGCGTCTTCTAGTCGACGCATGAGCTTCTTGAAAAACTTGTGCAGCAAGGTCGGTTTGCGCGCTTTAACCGGCGTGGGTTCTGGTTCGTCGAAAGCCGTGGGTATAAATGCTGGCCGCTGCGCACAATCGGGCGTATCCAAGTGGATGGTGCCTAGTGCCTCAACGGCGCTATTGATCTCGTCACACTTGCGCTGAATAACGGCAAGTATTGCTTCCTTGTTCTGCTTCTTAGCGGCCTCAACCACATGTTCGGGGAGGTCATTCCCATCTGCGTCGTGGAAGGTCAGGCTCCCATCGTCGTGTAAAGCGCAGGTCAACAGCACTTCGGTCAATTCTTTCTTTTTGGGTGCGAGCTTGGAGGTTCGCGATGGCCCGGAAAGTTTTTGACTAGAGGACACACCCATGAAGCTGGTGTTCAAGCGCGCGCCCCGTTTGCCGATCCCTACTGACGCTCCACGCGGACCTAGTGTCCAGCCCACCCCTGCGCCGCTTAAGTTCATGCGGATGCCCGGAGCAAGCTTGATGGATTTTCTAAACCGTACAGCCATGGGGCATTCCTTATATGGGGCAGGTTCTAGACGGGAAGCCCTGCTTCGGCAGTGCCTAGGAAAACGATTGCGGCGAGTGGTCGATGATTAGCCTGACACTGGGTGCTTCGAGCTTACTTAGCTGTTTTTTTGGATGCGCTGAGGGGCTTCTGTCTCGCTGGTGTGGTTTCTCTAAGGGCTGCTGCAGCGTTACTTAGCACGAGTTTCTGAAGCAGGCTCTCCACAATGTCCATGACATGATCCACATCAGCCGCGAGCGGTGTATGACCCCGGTGAATTGCTGCATGTCCTGCATCTAGCGCTGCTAGTAGAACCTCTTTGTCGTTGGCCGCTAAGTTGCCTTTCGATACCAAAGCATCGAGCTTTTTATCAAAGTTACCAACGTCGCCAATGCTGCTGTTGAGGTATACGTCTACTAGGGCTCTCGCGCCCATTGTTGCTAGCCTTCGACCATCCGCTCTTAGGGCGTCATAGGTTTCGTGAAGGAGGCCCCGCAAGTTGGAGGGGAGCCCGACAGCCCATTTGGGTACCGCTCTTGAAATGCGAGGCGGGTAGTACTCTGCCTGATCGGAAACATCAAAAGCGGAAAACCAATGGTCCCTTTCCATATGGACGACTCCGCAGCCGCAGCACTCCAAAATTGTTGTCGTCTGTGTCCACTCCTCGTCTTGGTCCCCTAGCTCGACATTCCCTTCCCGTAGGTGGGTGAAGAGAACTGTGTGATTTGTGACGCCTGTGCACCTGTTGCAGTGAGCACGTGTCGTTGCTTTTGCTTTGGGGGGCATGCGTGAGGCGTCCTTGTCGTCTAGAAAGCTTATTCGCGATTCTGTGACATTGATGCCTACAGGTGCAAGCTGGGCGCTGAATGCCCGGCCACTCGCTGATTGGGCTTGCTGGTGCATATACCAACTGCGTATACTTTTCTGGAGGAAGGTGCCTTGAAGGCCCCGTAAATACTGAGTGCTGGGTTCGCTCGGTAGTATCGAGAGTTCGAATCTCTCCTTCACCGCCATATTGATTCAGCTAAGGCCCTGATAACTAACAAGTTGTCGGGGCCTTTTGCTTTCTGGCGTTTGGTGGTGTCGATAGAGTGTCGAAAACCTTTATCCGTCGTAGTGCGACCAGAGCCGTAGAACCTTCACCACCTGTTCATCCGGCAGCACCATGTAGACCAGCCGATGCTGAATGTTGATGCGGCGTGAGTAGGCACCGGCGAGATCCCCGACCAGCTTTTCATAGGGAGGAGGGTTCTGAAACGGATTGCCCTGTACGACTGCCAGCAGAGCTTTAGCTTTGTCCTTTAAGCCAGCCGCTGCCAGTTTTTGTGCATCTTTCTGCGCTTGCTTTGTGTAGACGAGCTGCCAATTCACCAATCCAGTTCCTTAGCGCATTCCTCGACCGGCTCGGCCATGCCTTCTTTG
>Ga0115550_1002293_pt1 | contig 13214 bp, 4 predicted proteins | sample COGITO_mtgs_1005_FD_87177 | JGI IMG/M metagenome (GOLD analysis project Ga0115550, IMG submission 87177) | Pelagic marine microbial communities from North Sea - COGITO_mtgs_100511 | ecosystem: Environmental > Aquatic > Marine > Epipelagic | place: Germany:Helgoland, sampling site Kabeltonne... | reverse complement strand
TACATGTCAAACACACACCATCGTCGTCATCTTCCACATCACCGTCACTCACAGACTCGGATTCAGTAGTCGAGGCACTGATGGGTTTGATCTTGGCCATGGTAGGGTCGATGGTAAACTGTTGCGTTTTGACGCGCGGCCGCGTGCGAAGATAGTAGCTGCCCGTTTTCAGCCCGTTCGCCCATCCGTAGAAATGCATGCTCGACAACTTCTTGAAGTCGGGTTCCTCCATGAAGATGTTCAAGCTTTGCGACTGACAGATGAAGGGTCCTCGCTGGATGGACAAATCAATCAGAGACTTCTGTTTGATCTCCCATACTGTTTTGTAGATAGCCTTCAGTTCCTCGGGGATCTCGGGTATGTTTTGAACACTTCCCTCGTTCAACAGAATCGTGTCCTTCATTGCGTTGGTCCACAGCCCCCTCTGGATGAGATCTCGAATCAAGTATTTATTCATCACCACAAACTCGCCGCTTAGCGTCTTACGTTTGAAAAGATTGTTCGTAAACGGCTCAAAACTTTCGTTGAACCCCATGATCTGACTCGTGGATGCGGTGGGCATGGGCGCGACCAACAAACTATTCCTGAGTCCGTGTTCGATAATATCGCCCTTCAACTTGTCCCAGTCGTATCTGCTGCCAGGATCCACGCCCCATAAATCAAACTGGAGCAGTCCCTTCGACGCAGGCGACCCCGCGAAGGAGACATAACTGCCTGGGTGCCGAGAATCCAGATTGGCTATCTCGAACTCGTTGAGCTTGAGATATTCCTGGTTCTCTGTCGAAGAGACAACGTCTTTACCATCAGCACACAGGGCGCGAATGATGTCGTTCCTTTTCTTCGAGATTTCCATCGAGGTTTCAACGGCTGCGTGGTAAATCGTCTCGTAAACACACCGATTGATCTCCTTTGCGACTTCTCCTTCAAACGGAATGCGGAGGATAGCAAACACATCCGCCAGTCCTTGCGTCCCGATCCCCACGGGCCGGTGTTTCATGTTGGACCTATACGTTTTGGGGGTGGGGTAGAAATTCTTATCGATAATCTTGTTCAGATTCTTGGTGATAATCTTCACGGTAGCATGTAACAGGTCATAATCAAATTCATAAAAGTCGTCTGTTTTTTTGATATAGGAGGGCAGACAAATACTGGCCAAATTACACACAGCGGTCTCGTCCTTGTCGGAGTACTCCATGATCTCGCAGCAAAGGTTGCTCGACTTGATAGTTCCCAGGTTGCTCTGGTTGGACTTCTTGTTTGCAGCATCTTTGTACAAGATGTAGGGCGTCCCCCCCTCAATCTGGCACTCCAGTATCTTGAACCAGAGTTCCTGGGCATTGATTTGTTTTATGAACATTTTCTTCTCCTCGTAGCTCTCGTACAATTGCTTGAAGTCGTCTCCGTAAGCGTCAGCCAGTCCCTTACACTTGTCAGGACACATCAAACTCCACACACCATTGCTCTTGACGCGTTCCATAAACAAATCAGATACCCACAGCGCCAAAAACAGATCGCGGCACCGCTCCTCCTCGCTTCCGTGATTCTTGCGCAGCTGAATAAACGCCTCGATGTCCGCGTGCCACGTCTCCAAATACATCGCAAAACTGCCCAGTCTCCGCGATCCCTGGTCGACATATCTGGCGGTCATGTTAAACACGCGCAACATAGGCACAATGCCCGTCGACCTACCGTTTGTTCCGCGGATATAACTGCTCTTTGCCCGAACGTTGTGAATATGAAGTCCGATGCCACCAGCGAACTTGGAAATCAACGCACAGTCCTTGACCGTGTTGTAAATTCCGTCCAAGCTATCGTCCTCCATGGCAAGCAAATAGCAGGAAGACATCTGCTGATGCATCGTGCCGGCGTTGAACAGTGTGGGCGTCGCATGCGTGAAATACTTCTTGCTCATCAAATCGTAGGTCTGGAGGGCGTCCTTGAAGTCGTCGTCGTGAATACCCAATGCCACACGCATCCACATATACTGGGGACGCTCGACGATTTTTCCGTCGACCTTCGTAAGATAGGCGCGCTCGAGCGTCTTAAACCCGAAGTAGTCGATAAGGTAATCTCGCTGGTGGTCAATATAACTGTTGAGCTTTTCCTTGTTTTTCATGACTACATCGTAGAGTTGCTGATTGACCAGCGGACTCGGGTTGCCCTCCACGTCCTTGTTGTCGTACATAGTCTGAACGGTTTCGCTAAACGACGGGCTTGTATTTTTATGGTGGTTGGAAACAATGATGCGGGCCGCCAGCTCTCCGTAGTCTGGATTCTCTATCATCATACTACTACATAACTGGGCAGCGAGTTCGTCCAGTTCGGAGGTGTTTACACCGTTATAAATACGACTACACACCTTTTGCGCAATATCAAACACATCCACGTTCAATTCGTTCGATAAATGCTGTAATCTTTTCAATACCTTGTCAAAGCTGACATCTTCTTGCTGTCCAGTCCGCTTCACAACCTTCATGATATACTACTTGCAACATTTTTATGTTCGTTCGCTAAAGATTAAGTTAATAACGGGAAATTATAATACAGACATACCACATATGGATCTTATCTTATGGTTTAAAGACTGTTCTTACAAAAACAAAAATATTGTGGGCGGAAAATGTGCCTCCCTGGGGGAACTCAACCATTTAGCCAGAATGTTGAACTTCGACATCGCCGACGGATTCGCCATCACCACCACACTCTACGACGATTTCATCCAACGCAACAATATCATGGACACGATAGAACATACGCTGAACACGATCGACACCACCAATCTCGACGAGCTGGAGGAATCTTCCGCCAAATTAAGAGATATGGTGACCGCCGGTTCCTTCACTGACGAACAAGTGGCCATCATTACCAAGCACTACGACGACTTGAGCGAGTTGTTCCACACGAGCGACCTCGAGGTAGCGGTGCGGTCCAGTGCTATTGCGGAGGACCTGCCAAACGCATCGTTCGCAGGGCAACAAGACACGTATCTCAACGTGAAGGGTCCGAGCGACCTTATTTCCTCCATCAAGCAGTGTTTTGCTTCTCTCTTCAATACGCGTGCGGTATCTTACAGGAAAACACACGATATACAGCTGTGTGACGTGAAGATTTCGGTGGCCATCCAGAAGATGGTTCGTTCCGACATCGGATCTGCCGGGGTTGCCTTCTCCATCGACCCCGAGTCGGGCTACGACAAGGCCATTGTGGTGAACTCGGCCTACGGACTGGGCGAACTGGTGGTGTCTGGCGGCGTGAAGCCCGACGAAATCATCATGGACAAACGGATCCTGCGCCACATCGACGGCGACCCTATTTTGAGCAAACAGAAGGGCGAGAAAAACACCAAGATTGTCTACGGACAAGCGGGAGGCGTAGAGGAGGTGGAGACATCCACACACGAGAAGACAACATACAGCATCACCAACACGCAGGTGATTTCCCTGGGTCGGTCTGTTCTGTTGCTGGAGGAAAGTTACTCCAAGATGTTCGGCAAGAAACTGGGCGTGGACGTGGAATGGGCCATCGACGGCAAGGACCACAAGATCTACATCATCCAGACCCGCCCCGAGACGGTTCACAGCAACGACGGCAGCATGGACATGACCAAGTATATTATGAGAGAAAAGGGGGAAGTAGCGGTGACTGGCGTGGCGGTCGGCGACAAAATCAGCACGGGAAAGGTGAAGGTGTTGAAGTCCATGAAGGAACACGACCAATTTGAGGAGGGCGATATTCTGGTGACGGAAATGACCACACCCGACTGGGAACCCATTATGAAGAAGTCTGCAGGCATCATCACCAACAAAGGCGGTCGCACCTGCCATGCAGCTATTGTGGCCCGCGAGATGGGTCTGAATGCGGTAGTGGGTGCCGGCAACGCCACCGACCTTCTTGCGAACGGCGACGAAGTCACGATTTCCTGTGCGTCGGGCGAAACCGGTAGCGTGTTCAGAGGAATCTTGAAGTTCGACGTGGAAAAAATCAAGGTGGAGAAGGACATGAAACTGCCCATCAAGATGATGTTGAACGTGGGCAACCCCGAGAGCAGTTTCGGCAGTTCGCTGATTCCGAACAGCGGCGTGGGGCTCGCACGCATGGAGTTCATCGTGAGCAACTACATCAAGATCCACCCATTGGCTCTGTGCGACTACCCCAAGATCCGCGAGGACGTGAAGGAAAAGATCCGGAAAGAACTCGGCAACGACCACCACAACGGACGATGGTATTTCATCAAAAGACTTGCTCGCGGCATGGCGAAGATTGCGAGTGCGTTTTACCCCAACAACGTGATTGTGCGTCTGTCCGATTTCAAGTCCAACGAGTACCGCAACCTGGTCGGAGGCGAGCTGTACGAGCCCGACGAGGAGAACCCCATGATCGGGTGGCGCGGGGCGTCCAGATACTATTCGCCCGAATACGAGAAGGGGTTCGAGCTGGAGTGCGAGGCCATCAAGTACGCCCGCGAGAAGATGAAGATGACCAACATCGTGGTCATGATTCCCTTTTGCCGCACACCGAAGGAATGCGGACTGGTGATCAAGAAGATGGAGGAGTACGGGCTGGTCCGCGGCGAGCACGAACTACAGATTTATCTCATGTGCGAGATCCCCTCCAACGTGATCGAGGCGGACCACTTCAGCCCCATGGTCGACGGCATCTCCATCGGCGGCAACGATTTGCTCCAGTTGACGCTGGGCGTGGACCGAGACAGCGACCGCATCACGCACTTGTCGAGCGACGAGAATTTGAGCTACCGCCGCATGATCACCATGGCGGTGAATACATACAAGGCAAACGGCGTCAAGGTGGGGTTCTGTGGTCAGCAGCCGTCGGACAGCATCGAGTTCTGTAACTTCCTGGTGGAGGCGGGACTGGACTCCATCTCCGTGACGCCCGACTCGGCACTGAAGACCATCTCTAATTTAGGGAAGAGAGAAGTCAGAGAAGCAGAAGAAACAGGAGTATAGCACCACAACGCGGTCCGGGGAGATAGGTATTAGATTAGATTATATTATTATCGCACCGTATAATAATATAGTAGAGCATGGAGACCATCGGCGGACTCCCGTTAGTATATGTTCCCACATTCGAGGATTTGAACGACGAACTGAACACACCCGATTACCGCAACGTGGAAGTGGGAGACAGGATTGCAGTGGTGGTGGGGGAAAACAACGACAACGACAGCATTGGCATCTATACGGTAATGAAATGCGCGGAGTTTGATCGCACCGCGAACGTTGCGGACCCCGAGTTTGCACTCATGGGCGGCCCGGACCCCGATACGGGATCGGAGTCGGACACAGAGAGGGACTCGATGATGAGCACCGGGTCAGAGGATACGTTGTCTCCAAGTCGCCCCAGGACGCCTCCCCCCCGAGACGCAGCTCGACCCGCTCCCGTGACACCTACCCGTGGCGGCAAATACAGGACGTCCAAAAAAAGGAGAACCCGGAAAAAGAGGGTCCGGAATCGCGGCAAAACCAGAAGAAAAATACGGTAGACGTAATCGACTTATCTTCTAGTTTTGCGTATTATTTCTTACCGAAAAGACTCTTGCCCTTTCTTGTTTTCGAACCAGTAGATTTGACTGGCATATTTTTTCTCGTCTGGGTTTTACGGTGCTCCACTCCAGGTTCAGGCTCGCGTTGCGATTGCTCGGGCGTTGATTGTGCTACGGCTTTTATGGGAGACGAATCCGGCGTTGGAAGATTTCCCATGTTCATGCCACCACTGAAAGTGAGGAGGACACCGGATCCAGTACGTGGTCTTTTTAGTTCTGGTGGGGAGGAGGCAGAATCACCATTGTCCGATTTTTGAGATACCAATTGCTTATATTGTTCACAAATCTCATTCATGCGAGATTCAACCTCATCATAAGGTTTTTTGGATCTTGTTTGAGTGCCACTACTTGTTATAAAAAAAGACTCGTTATCATGTAAATAACACAGCAATCCCAGCGTTGTCGGACCGCTAATTGTTGTAGGGTCCTTCTTAGTGTTTGTGATTGTATACTCGGTATCTTTCACAATCTCGTTGAGGTCCTGTATCGATAACACCTCGGTATCGATTACTATCTCAATAGTTCCGTTAGGAGTAAACGTGACAGACGTAATAAATTCTCTTCTCCCCTCACCACCCGTTTGAGATGATTTGGACGATGTATCGTCAGTATCTGAATTAGTATTTGAACCTGACTCTACACGCATGGCCATATCAAGATTATTATTTTCATTACCGGAAGAAGGGGCATGACGCTGACGCACATCAGAACCACTATAATGGTTACAAAAATCATACGAAGAAGTTGATTCAGCGTCGAAAAACAATGTGTTTTCGTTTTCCAGGTATAAATTTGGCACAGACATTGTCAATAGATTTTCCAGGTCGGACAATTCAATCAGTTCTTTACCAAGTTTAGATATATCAAGAGGGAGCTGCGAGTGTAATTCTATAATAGAGTTCAAACTCGTAATATATGTTTTAATACTACTGTTAATGCTTTGAAGTTCAATCTTAAACAGTTCCCTCATTTTTTTGGTATACGAATCGTTGCCATTACGTGATGTATTAAGATTATTACCATCAACATAGGAGTTATAACACAAATTAAACCGGTTGACGAAATTCACAAGCCGATCACTTGTTGCGTCAGACGGCCAGTTTGTTTCAGTTTCAGGTATATTCAACGAAACATCGACATTCCCAATTTTCCCTCCCACCTTGTTCAAAAACGATATATACCCCTTCGTTTTCTTATACAACTCGTTCATGGGGTTTGTTCCCCCAGCACCTTTGCCAACACCTTCCCTCACCCAAAACCCTTTGGTTTTTGTAGTTGGAACGTCACAATCATCCACACCCCCATCTGAAAATCCTTGCCCCGATCGCATCACTGTCGGACAATAGTCTGATTCGCCCGTCAAATATTGCAGCATCGGGTCGCCATACACGTAGCTATCGATTGTGTAGATGTGAGTAATACCATCGCCAGGTATACTCAACCGATACAGCTTGTCGCAGAAGGTTTTCAGACACATCAGGAGCAGAAGTTTTGTACTCTTATCTATTCCATCATTGAATTTTATATCACCTATAGGGTCAGACCCAGAACCTCGCACGGGAAACTCGTAACCACTCCCCGGAAACAATTCGTTGATTGTGTTGACGACATTGTCATACGTAATTTGTTGTGCGACGGTTGTTTTTAAAAGGGGTTTACCGCTTAGATCCGTAATCTCGATTATATTTTTAATAGTACTATTATCACATTTTTCGCTTTTCATCTTTACGTTCAAGCATCCAAACACATTGGATATGGTCATGTCGCCGGGTACCTCATTCGTTATGCCTCCACTAACACACCCGTCAATTCTCTGGAAACAGTTCTTTTTTATATCCTGCGATAAGGCAAAATTAACTTTTTCACTTCCGACCACGTCATCCGGCTTATTCAAATACATGGCGACCAGCTTGACAAATTGTCGGATCTCGAGAGTTTCAACATGTTCGTCGTTGATCTCAGATAGATACGTCTTCAAGTTGTCCCAGGTCACTATTTTTCCCGACTCGGGGTAATGACGACGCGGCTGACTATTCATTAAGTCGGCCGTAAATTTCGCAAACACCTGCATACGGCTCAAAAACACTGGTTCGGGCATCGCCGGAAACGCAATCTTGTTCTTGCGCAACTCTTGTTCCAGGTCGCGTATAGTTGTCTCTTGAATCTCGTGAGACTTGTTGACGTGAATATTATTTCCAGCACCAAACAACCCGGTTACCTTGGCTTGTATAACGTTGGACTTTAAACCACACAGACTGTTTGTTGCGGGTGTAATACCATATACGTCCTTTTCAAAATCGTGGGCACGGTCGACAGTATCGTTCACGGCCCGGGCAAGTTTGAACTCGGCATCTAAAGATAAGGATTTGACACTTAACTGGTCCCGTATACTCTTAATGTTGCCACTATCTTCAGTTTCAGAAAATGTATCGGCAGTACCGTTCTCGGGCGAACGTATACCAGCAATGATCCCCAATCCGTCCACAGTATGTGTTGCCAGATCATACATGTGGACACCCAACGGCATACCGCCGTATCCCGCGATATTTCTGATAGGACTTCTCACACTGGCAGGAACCTGGTATTCTGATTTCTTCTTATCAGGAGTGCCAACAGCGGCAGGAGTGCCAGTACCAGAACTATCTTTAGAAGACTCTTTGTTCGTCAATATATTCGTGATTTTCGATTCGAGCAGAAATTCAGATTTCATAGCGGAGTTTATCTGTGCACGGGTACGTCTTCCAAGGGTGGCTTCAGAGTCCGTTGGAACGAGTCCTTCAAATTTAGAATCATTAATAGGGGCATCATTATATTCTATTGTTGGAGGAGTATCCGTGGATGATAAATCAACATACAGATATTTTCGCAGCACTTCGGACTTGGTTTCGGTGGAAATAAGGCGGAATACCATACACAGCCGGTTTTTAGATGGGTCTACATACTGAACAAGATTCAGAGTATGCGTTGTAGTACACTGATTCACCTCATGAATGGCAATGTTATTATTGTTTAGTATAAATAGCCCAGTAGTATCCAAAGAATTCGGAACATCTAAATTTGAAATTTCAATGAATGATTCATTTCCTTTTTTAACAGTAAACGTGAACTTGTAGGACTCAGTTGATTTGGACCAGGTAAGTCTGCTACTATCTGAGTTGGTGTCGATGCTAAAAATGACTGCTGCTGGTGCTGCTGGTGCTGCTTCTGCTTCTGCTGCTGGTGCTGCTTCTGCTTCTGCTGCTGGTGCTGCTTCTGCTTCTGCTGCTGGTGCGTCTGAGGAAGATTGAGTGATAATTATTTCTTCTATCGTGGTCCATATTTTACCAAAAAGAGTTAGGTCTGTATCATTGCTCATATCTAATATATCTACACATAATAAAGATGAATTCATAATGCAAACAATCACAAATAATTGGTAAATACTTACACATTATTTTCTTAAAGGTATAGATAGCATGGACGACTCGTTCGACTACCAGTTCTACGTGACTAAGTACGAGGATTTACGACATATGACGGAAGAAGAAGCGCGTCAACATTACATTCACCACGGAAAACAAGAGGGACGGGTCGCATGTAAGAATAACAATGGATTCGATTATAAATATTACACGGATACGTATGTCGATTTACATGGTCTCTCAGAACAAGAGGCCCGGATACATTATATACATCACGGAAATAAAGAAGGACGACTTTCGTGTAAACAGGTTGTCAATCACACCACCAACGTGACAATTATACTACATTTGTTCCAGACAGATTTGTTTCCAGAGATGCTCGGATATATCAACGACGTAAAGGAGGTGTTTACAAAAGTAAACGTCATCATCACTGTAAGCGAACATATAGACACGACAATATACAATAGGATTCAATCTGTGTTGCCAAACGCACATCTTATTAAGGTGGTAAACAAAGGGGTCGACTGTTACCCGTTCATAGTTTCTGTACAATATTTACGAAACCTCAATATGAAAACAGACTTTATACTCAAACTACATACGAAGACCACATCGAACAAAACAGAGGGGGCCGACAACTGGAGACAAGATTTGATCCTCCCTCTTGTATACTACAATAATTTAGTGGTTCTACAGAACTATTTTGTAAAGATGAAGAACATAGGATACGTGTCATCGCAAAAATGTGTTTTGCCCAAGACACTTGACCTCGATTATCCACAGAACATAGAGGGCATAAAACAGTTATGTGATCAGTTTCCACACTTGGAAAAAGAGTGGACCGATTTCAACGGAGGAAATATGTTCTGGATAGCCAACGACGTTCTGGACAAATATTTGACCGAAGAATTGATTCAGTATCTGATACCAAGATTTGTACATGGAAAACCCCCGCCTAACTATGTAGATAAGGTTAGCATACATATGGAATACGTATGTGAACGATTATTCACAGGTCCATTCTGTTACGATAAAAACAATATTTTCATAAACGAATATCGTGGAACACAACGAGGGATGTCTGTAACAGACGGAAAGCTCGACTCCACATATTTTTACCAACCAAGAATCTTTTCGGTCAGCACACCAAAAAGTATAGTCACCTAATCAGTATTGTTGCGTCTACACATATTTACATGCCAGATATCCATGTAACTATTTATTTCTAGTTTTGCGTCTTGTACGTTTTCTCTTCTTGACTTTCTTGCGACGCCGGGTGTGTTTCTGGAACGTCCTTTTCTTCCTGCGCGTCCCACCTCTGGATTTTTTCCCGCCTTTTCTCGTGACTGATCTTCTGGATGGTTGAGGTGAGCCGCCTGTAGGTGTTTGAGGTGGTGTTTGTTGTGGTGTTTTATTTTCCTCTTCCGTTGCGGTATCACCACCCATATCTACATTTTTCGATTCATCAGTGTTTCCACCAGAACCGTTATCAAGTTTTCGTCTTTTTGATACACTTCCAGAATCACTTCCAGAAACACTTCCAGAAACACTTCCAGAAACACTTCCAGAAACACTTCCAGAACCACTTCCAGAATCACTTCCAGAAACACTTCCAGAAACACCAAATAGGTCAATGCCAGAACGAACTGTTGACTGTATAAATTGGACGACGCATTCTTTATCATACACCTTGTCATCATTCACTCCGATCAATATTCTAAATTCTTCAAGAATATCGCGAATTCGTGTATATATAGACGTCTTATCATTATCATTCTTACACATATTATACAAATCAATAAGCAGTTCCAGGTCAATTGGTTTGTCGTTATAGAGTTTACCGTTTACACGAAACGTGACTCGGTTATGTTTAAATGTGATACCTGACGAGGAGTCTTCGTTGGCGTTGGTCGTCGAGACTTTGTTTGAATTGTCCGTATTTACAATAATATCATTGCCACTATATAATTCGGCGGGACACTCTTGTGCGTTGAGTGTTCTATCGCTCTGAAACAGAAGCGTGGTCTGATTCGCAATGTACAGATTGGGCGTGGAAAACGTCAGTATATCTTCCAGATCAGGTAATTCGATAAGTATTTTCTTAACCTTTTCTTTATCCGTACTCTCTTTTAAAATTTCGCCAAACATATCATTCACCTTGTCAACATAATCTTTGAGCCGCTTTTTGACTTTACACATTTCCAGTATAAGAAGTTTTTTCATTTCCATGTCATAGCTAAGTTTCGTACCATCAGATTCAACAGGAATATTACCAGTATTCACTGGCTTTTCCGTCTGGCTCCTCTGGCTAGCTTCACACATAGATTCATAAATATACAGGTAACGCTCAAAGAAATTCTGAAGACGAAAGCTGGAAATCAAAGATGTTGTTTCAGAAATTTCGTTTGGCCTTAGCTTTATCGAATCAATGACTCGAGATACCTTCGGATCGATAGAGGTGAGATCAATTAGACTCGACACAGTTATACCTATATTCGTAAGAAACGACATATACCCTAAGGTTTTCATAAGAAGGTTATTCAATGGATTGCCCACTGACGTCGAACTTCCCACTCCGCGTCTTACCCAGAACCCCTTGATCTTGATATTTTCAGTAGAAGAACAACTCTCTTCGTCCTTGTCGACAGTAGCTATCGCATTTCGCATAATGGTGGGATAGTAGTTAAATTCACCACCAAGGTATCGGATCTGGGCGTCGCCATAGACGTAACTGTCAATAGTGTTTATATGGGTAATACCCTTATCCGACGACATACTCAATGTGTATAGCTTGTCGCAGAAGGTCTTGAGACACATCATCATGAGCATTTTCTTGGGTTTATCAACCTCACGAGGTTGGAACGACTCGGGATTAAATTCGACACTGTAACCGGTGGTACTCTGATTAGAGCCCCTCGTAGGAAAGTAATTGTCGACTTTCAGGTACTTGTGAATCGTATTGATCACACCATCCAAGGTAATCTGGCCGTCAATAGTAACTGTTAATTTATTCCCACTCGGATCCTCAACGGTAACCTCGGTAGAAATACTATCCTCTCCACACTTCTCGTTTTCCAATTTCACAGTCAAGCATCCAAATAATCCGGTAATCTCACTCTTCTTTAATTCTTCTTTTAATTCTTCTGTAAATTCAGTATCACCAGTACTACATCCATCCATTTGCTGGTAGCAGTTTTTCTTGATCAGATTAGTTGTATCGTTATGGAATTCCGCAATCACATCTTCTTTGGAGGTCTTCACTTCAACAAGGGCCTCCTTATTTAACCGCAATTCCACGTCAGTAAGGAACGCCTGTATTTCGCTCCCGTTACCTTCATTAAGGAGCTCGTTTATATATTTCGCTAAGGTGTGACGAGTCACTTGTTTTCCCGACTCCGAGTAATGACGGCGTGAAACTTTGTTTAACGTATCGGCGTAAAATTCCGCAAACACCTGTTTGCGGGACAGGAACTTGTCTTCGGGTAACTCGGGAAAGACAATATTATTCTTTTTTAATGTTTCTACAAGATCGTCTACATTCTTTTGCTGTAATTTGTGAGAATGAACCACGTTGATATTTCCTGACCCGACGGAGTTTGAAAAAAGAGACGTGCCGTTATTTACAAAAGCAGTAAGGGTAGGCGGGTTCACCATAGATTCGGTCACATTAGTGACATCATTGAAGTCTTTAATAAAATCATGCGCCCGGTCAATGGTATCGTTGATTGCCTGGGCACATTTGACCAAGGATCGTGTATCTTCACCTAACTGTGTATTTTCACCTAACTGGTCTAACTGGTCTAACTGGTCTTTAATGGATTTGATAGTAGTATCATTAAAAAAGGGGTTAACACTTCCAATCTGAGTAAGAACCCGTTGTCCGGCAATCTCACCAAGACCAGATATATCATGTGTGGCCAGTTCTCGAATACGCGACTCGAATGGTAGCTTGACAAAAGTGCCAGAGTTTAGGACCGGACTAAACAGAGATCCGGGAGTTTCTTTAACACCATTATTCTTGGCAACAGGGCTGGAATAGCTTCGAGAGCCGATTGGTGTGTTTTGCTGATGGTTGCTATTGTCATCCTGCTGACGCCTAAGTAAATCTGCGATAATCGCCGGTAACAAATACGCGTTTTTCAGTTCATTTTCCAGTCGTGTTTTTCGCCGACTAGACCTACATGAACTAGACACGGATTCATCGGTAGTCAGAATCACGCCCGGAATCACTCCAGAAAAGGACTGGT
>Ga0115550_1002291_pt1 | contig 13219 bp, 9 predicted proteins | sample COGITO_mtgs_1005_FD_87177 | JGI IMG/M metagenome (GOLD analysis project Ga0115550, IMG submission 87177) | Pelagic marine microbial communities from North Sea - COGITO_mtgs_100511 | ecosystem: Environmental > Aquatic > Marine > Epipelagic | place: Germany:Helgoland, sampling site Kabeltonne... | reverse complement strand
GCATGGGCGGAATGATGTAAATGTCCTCACGAGACGATAAAGGGAAAAGCCACTCCAGTTCTGGGGTGGCTTTTTTTGTGCCTTGAACCGGAGGATCCATTGTAAATTGCGGCCGATGGCAATTCGCATTCAAAATGTGTCCAAGGTTTTTGGCAATCAAGAGGCACTTTCCAATGTCTCATTGCAAATCCCCTCCGCGCAAGTGCTGGGACTGCTCGGGCCAAATGGTGCGGGAAAGTCCACGTTGATGCGTTTGATTTCCGGGTATTTCCCTGCCACGAGCGGTTTCGTCAGTGTCTGCGGGTTCGATGTTGTATCGGATCCAATGGAAGCACGAAAACGGGTCGGCTATTTGCCGGAACACAATCCGATTCACACCGAAATGTATGTGCGAGAGTACCTCGAATACGCTGCGGGTTTGCATGGCATCAAGGATGTAGCCTCCGCCGTCTCTGGGATGATTGAAAAAGTTGGTTTGACCCCGGAATCGCACAAGGTTATAGGTCAATTGTCGAAGGGGTTTCGACAACGTGTCGGCCTCGCTCAAGCGCTGATTCACAATCCGCAAGTGCTGATATTGGACGAGCCAACTTCTGGCCTCGATCCGATTCAATTGGTGGACATTCGCAAACTGATCCGGGAAGTTGGACGCGATCGAACAGTGATTCTGTCCACTCATATCATGCAAGAAGTAGAGGAAGTTTGCGATCGTGTCGTGTTGATTCATCAAGGAACGATTGTGGCCGACGATTCGCTGTCGGCGTTTGCAAGCCGCCCAGGAGGATTGGAGTCCGCTTTTCATGAACTGGAAGTAGAATCATGACCAATCAGCGAGATGAGCCTGTTCAGGTAGGTGCTGGGGCCATGAGGGGAATTATTTTGCGTTCTACCGGATCTTGGTACCAGGTGAGCGAATGGAATTCCCGTGCCGTATATGGCTGCCGAGCAGGAGGGCGAATGCGCTTGAATGGTGAGCGCAGCACGAACCCATTGGCCGTTGGCGACATCGTACAGTTTGAATCCAATGGCCAAACGGAAGCGGGGTTGATCACTGAGCGTGAAGAACGAAAAAATGCCATCGTCCGGCGTTCGGTCAATCTTTCCAAAGAGTCCCACGTGGTAGCGGCTAATTTGGATCGTGCTTTTTTGGTCGCAACCATCAGTCAACCCTCCACGAGTACGGGATTTATTGATCGTTTTTTGGTCACTGCTGAGGCCTATGGGATTCCGACCACTTTGGTTTTCAATAAGTGCGACCTCGTTGCCGCCAGTGAGCGGGATGAAGAGGCGTTGAGCTACATGTCAGAGTTGTATCAGATGGCAGGTTATGACGTCCTTCGGGTGTCCGCCCAAACTGGCGAGGGTTTGCCCGAATTGAGAGCGGCTATTGCTGCCTCTGGCGTGAACATGTTGTCCGGACATAGTGGTGTTGGCAAAACCACCCTGATCAATCAATTGCTGCCGGGATTGGAGTTGCGAACGGGCGATGTTTCGGATTCCCATCAAAAGGGAAAGCACACCACCACGTACGCTGAGATGTTTCCCCTTCCATCAGGGGGTTATTTGATTGATACTCCTGGCATCAAAGGATTCGGACTGGTCCAGCTCGAGAAAGAACATTTGCATCACTACTTCCCCGAAATATTCGCGTTGCTCTCATCATGCAAGTTTCACAACTGCTTGCATCGTGCAGAGCCAAAATGTGCGGTTCGAAGCGCTGTTGAACAAGGCATGATTGCCGAAGAACGCTACCTCAATTACCTCGATTTGTACGAAAATTTCGACGCGGACAACCAATACCGCTGATCGTCAATCTGCGGGGTGAAAGCGCGACGCCCAAAGTCCGCCCACCCTGAGGCTCATGGAGTTATAAACCAATGGACGTCCTGTTTCACGGCTTCTTATTTGAAGGCCAATGCTTTTTAAAAGGCCATCTCCTGCAGCGCAGTCCCATTCCATGTACGAACCCGAACGGACATGGACATCCGCTTGTCCGGTGACGATTTGACAAAATTTCAGAGCACCGCTCACGGGCTTGCTGGTGAATTCGTTTGGATTCAATCCGCTGGGCAGCAAATCGGGCCAGGGAATGCTTTCGTTCCAACTGGTGACGAGGAGATAGGGTGAACGGGCAGGTTGTTGCTGGATTGCGGTGCGATTAGTGGTGGATTCGATGGGGCATGTGAATGGGGCAATGCCTTTGGCACCTCCATAAATGATGCCGGCAAGTGGATCTGCAATGACGCCTAAAAAAGGGCCGCTCTGATCGCACAAGGCTATGTTGACCGCGAAGCCCGATCGGCTTTTCAGATAAGATTCTGTCCCATCCAAAGGGTCGACGAGCCAGAACATAGCCCAGTCTTTCCGTTCGCTAAACGAAGGCAATTTGCCTTCTTCGCTGATGATGGGAATTCCGATTTCAGACAGGATGCCTTCAATGATCTGATGGCTCTCGAGATCCACCGATGAAACCAAGCTTCCATCGCGTTTGGCGCGAATAACCAGCGATTCATTCTGGTCATTTACATGGCTGAGCAGCTCGCGACTTGCTTCTGCGGCTGCTTTAATGGCCAATTCGAGGCACGTTTTAATTTTTGACGAATTCATTTGCATTGCAAGGTATTCAATGAATAGTTTTGCCACGGCGCAGGGGTGCCTCCAATTTGGAGAGCTGAGATGATACCCTCACAACCTGACCGGATAATACCGGTAGGGGAGCAGGCCGTTTCGTTCCGATATCATCGGGTACGTACTGCGTCAGAATAGTAAAAAATCTAGACGCATGTCATCATCAAAAGTTGTTTTTTTCTGCGTGATTTTGGGTGCGATGTGCCTTCCCGCTCAGTTCGTTGGTCAATCAAAATCGGACTCGATTCTGCGCATGGTCGAGCTGCTTCCAGCAACGGTTTCGTCCATTCAATCGCCGGATCGCGCGCCTTATGCTACTCAAAAAATGAACGCATCGGAGCTCGCCAAACGGGATGGTTCCATGGATTTGCCGTTTTTGTTGCGTTTCACGCCTTCGTTGGTGGTTACCTCCGATGCGGGTGCCGGTGTCGGATACACGTCAATGCGAATCCGAGGCTCGGACCAAAGCCACATCAATGTGACCATCAACGGTGTTACGCTCAACGATGCGGAATCGCATCAGGTGTACTGGGTGGATTTGCCGGATTTATCGAGCAGCATCGATGAACTGGAAATCCAGCGCGGTGTGGGCAGTTCATCCAATGGGCCCGGTGCCTTTGGCGCTACAGTCTCCTTGAATACCATGAATTTTGACACGGAACCCGGTGGTAAAATGGTCCTAGGCGGTGGGTCTTTTGGCACCCTTCGTTCCATGCTGAAGTGGTCAACCGGTCAATTGGGATCGGGGTTTTTCATCGAAGGCCGAGCCTCTCGCATTGTGTCCGACGGATACCTCGATCGCTCTGCCAGTGATTTATCCAGTGTGCAAATGGGCTTGGGGTACCGCTGGGATTCCGGCCATTTGGCGTACAGCGCAATGCTCGGTCATGAGCGAACCCAACAGGCGTGGTACGGTGTCCCTCGCATCGGATTGACGGGAGATTCTGCAGCCATTGTGGCTTGGGCGGCAAACTCTTATGAATACGGCTATGGGGGGGATGATGAACGCATTTCTGATTTGATTGAGCGCGGTCGATTGCACAACTACTACAGCTATGCTGATCAAGTGGACGATTATCGGCAAGACCATCATCAATTGCACTTCAGCCAAAAGCAAGGAGCCTGGAATTTGGGAGCAACGGTGCATTACACGCGAGGAAATGGGTATTATGAGCAATTCAAGGCCGATGACGATTTGGCCCTTTACGGCGCAGGTCCTCTGGGATTGGCAGATTCCTCTATTACAACGGGAGACGTGATTCGCCGGCGCTGGCTGGACAATGATTTTTATGGGATGTTGGTGCAGGCGACACGCGAATGGGAAGGCGTGTCCTTGCAGTTGGGGGCCGGCGTATTTGATTACATAGGCGGGCATTTTGGTGTTCCAATTTGGATGCAATTCGGAGCCACGGGTCTTGCGCCAACCCATCGTTATTACGACAATACAGGAAAGAAGTCGGATCGATATGCCTTTTCTGCCCTTTCTTCCGACGCCTTCGATGGCAGAATGCAATGGCGAGGCGAAGTTCAATTGCGTCAAGTTGGCTATGAAGTAATTGGTTCTGACAATGATTTGAGAATGTTGCAAGTGGATACGATAATGGCATTCGTCAACCCTAAATTCGGTGCAGACTGGTTGTTCAACGACGCCAATCGAATGTTTGTGTCGGTCGCGCGAGGCAGTCGCGAGCCGGTGCGGAATGATTTTATTGACCGGTCGAGCGATGCGTACCCCAAGGCTGAAACCCTCACGGATTTAGAATTAGGTTGGGAGCATGGGACACGCCATTGGAGCATTGAGGCCGTTGCCTATCACATGCGGTACCAGAATCAATTGGTCTTAACAGGGGCGCTGAATGATGTTGGGTCTCCCGTGCGGATGAATGTTGAAGCCAGTCAGCGAACAGGATTGGAGTTGAGTTTGAATTGGCGACCTGGGAATGGGTTTACATGGTTCGGAACAGTGACACAGTCCGTCAATACCATCGATGCATTGGAGGAAACACTCTTCGACTATGGCAATGACGAATTGCCGATTGTTTCGGTCGCGCATACCGGGACAGACATCAGTTTTTCGCCGCGAACTACAGGTGTTTCCGTCGCAACGCTTGAGTTTTGGAATCGCACTACCGCCTCGCATTCTACCGCAGCATCGATTGAGTGGAGTGCGCGGTATGTTGGAAAGCAATACTTGGACAACACTTCCAACGAAGACCGCGCGCTTCCGGCCTACGAGGTCAATGACTTGCGCTTGCGTTGGATTCGGAGCCGAGCGGAATCGGGGAATGTCGCATTGTCCGTCCACATTCGGAATTTCTTAAATGCCCAATACAGTGCAAATGGATGGACCTACAGTTACTTGTATGGTGGGATGGAGAGCATGACGACGGAAGTTTACGTATATCCTCAGGCCGGTGCCCACGGCATGCTTTCGCTGGAGGTTAATTTTTAAGGCTTTCGTCAAGCAAGCTTTGTCGCCTGTGAATGCCCATTTGGATTGGGCAACCAGGTCAGGTCGTTTGGTTGTACTTCAATGGCATTCCCAATCACGACCAAATCGGCACCAGCATTCCAGGCGGCAATCACCGAGGCCGCATCATTGAATCCTCCGCCGACAATAAGCGGACACGATGTGTTTTCCTTGATGCCTGCGATAATGGAGGCGGTTACGGATTGATTGGCTCCGCTGCCTGCGTCTGCAAACAAAACGCGAAGCCCGAGCATTTCTCCAGCTACAGCTGTTGCTGCGGCAATTTCAGGCTTGTTTAAGGGAATCGGCATCGTCTGGCTCATGTAGGCCGCAGTGGTGAGCTGGCCATCGCCAAAAAGCATGTAGCCCGTCGGTACGATTTCAATTCCCAATCGTCGAATGCGCATAGCGGCTTCCACATGGCGTCCAATGAGCAAATCGGCATTGCGACCGGAAATGAGGGAAAGAAATAAAAGTGCGTCAGCACCTTTGACTACTTGGTCAGGAGCGCCTGGAAAAATAGTGATGGGCCCATCAAATCGATCCCGAACGGATTGAATGATGTCTGCGACATTCTGCTTGATGAGCAAGCTTCCTCCAATGAAGACATCCGTAATAGCCGAATTTTGAAGGCGATCTAGAAATCGCAACCATTCCCGCCCTGATGGCAAATCATCGGGGTCGAGCAGTGCTGCAAGCCGTTTTGTTCCAGCCGCCTGGTCGCGTTCAAGGTTTTCCAACCAACTCATGTCGGAAAGATACGATGAATCAACTTTTGGACGATTTCGGGCTTGAGCATTCCATGTCCAGAAGGCAAAACGTGAAAACGCACCTTCTCGTTTCGATGGGTCAACTGCTGCAAGCGCTGACCGTTGGTCGGGGGAATGATGCGGTCATGTGCTCCAAAAGCCAAATCCATTTGTCCCGACCAGTTTTCGAGTGCGCGAACAATTTCCCGATGTTTGGGCCAGCACATGCGATGCGCTCGCCACCCTTTCCATACCATCATGCGCATCGCATGGTGCGAGAGGTGAAAGGAACAAAAACCGTGCAGATGCGGTGAGATAATCCGCCATTTCAAGAGTCGGTCACTCCAGCGCAGGACAGCTGCAGCGTGACGATCGATTGCGAACCAAAGAATCCTTCCCAATGCCGTGTGTACCGTGAGCTGATAAAACGGGGACTTCTTAAGTCCGTCCGGGGCCAGTAAGGCAACCCGCTTCCACATGGCAGGTGAATCCGAAAAAAGGGCCAGCCCAATGCGCCCTCCTATGCTGTAACCAATCAAGTCATATTGCGGTGCAGACGCCCCTTCTTTTTGTGCAATTTCCACCAGCAGCTGATTCAGCGTCGCGGGGTCTAAGGGAGCATCATCTGGCAATGATGGATCTACCGGTCTTGATTGCCCATGGTGCGGCAGATGCACAGAAATAATTGTGCCGCAGAGCGGCCAAGATTGCGTTAGGGCCATCAAATCTTCCAATGGGCGCGCGAAACCATGGAACGCGAACAGGGTTCGCCGCTGTTTTGTGGGAGAATTATTACCTGCCGGGTTTTCGCCAGTTTCGGCCACGGCGTACTCCAGACACCATCCAAGGTTGGTGTGCGTTTTGCGATGGGCATGGTCGGACGGTTTCGCGAATTCCACCCTTCAAAGGTCGTGTTGATTCATTCAAATTAGCCAGCCTCTTGATTCTTGTTAAAAAGCAGTGGAAATTGTGGATGATTTTATCCAAATCTTACAGGTGTACCAATTAATTTTGCCACCGGTTAATCCACCATTTTTCTGTGTTTTGCATCCCCCGGCCAAGATTTGATTTGGCGGGGTAAAAAAAAAATGCCCAAAGACAAAAGCATCAAATCGATCTTGCTCATCGGGAGTGGACCGATTGTCATTGGACAAGCCTGTGAATTTGATTATTCTGGATCGCAAGCTTCGCGATCTCTCCGGGAAGAGGGGATTGAGGTGATTTTGATCAATTCAAACCCTGCGACCATCATGACGGATCCGGTCACGGCCGATCATGTATATCTCGAACCCTTGGAGCCGGCTTCAATCGAACGCATCCTTCAAAAGCACAATATTGATTCAGTCCTACCCACCATGGGCGGGCAGACGGCCTTGAACCTGTGCATCCAATGCGATGAAATGGGGCTGTGGGAAGAATACGGTGTTCGCATGATTGGCGTGGACATTGGTGCCATCGAAATCACAGAAAACCGCGAGCGATTTCGTTCGTTGATGGAGGAATTGGATATTGCCATGGCGCCTCAGGCCACAGCGAAGAGCTTCTTGGAAGGCAAGGAAGCCGCGCAACAATTTGGATTTCCACTTTGCATCCGTGCGAGCTACACCCTCGGCGGTGCCGGAGCGAGCATCATTTATGACCCCGAAAAATTTGAGGATGCCCTCACCCGTGGGCTGCATTTGAGCCCCATCCATGAAGTGATGATCGACAAGGCGGTCATGGGATGGAAAGAGTACGAATTGGAATTGTTGCGGGATTCAAATGACAACGTGACCATAATCTGTTCGATCGAGAACTTTGATCCGATGGGCATTCACACCGGAGATAGCATCACGGTTGCTCCTGCCATGACGTTGAGTGACACTACGTTCCAGCGCATGCGGGACATGGCGATTCGGATGATGCGGGAAATCGGTGATTTCGCAGGCGGATGCAATGTCCAATTTGCTGTGTCCAATGATGAAAAAGAGGACATCATTGCGATTGAGATCAATCCACGCGTCAGTCGTTCCTCTGCCTTGGCATCCAAAGCTACTGGATACCCCATTGCTAAAATTGCAGCGAAATTGGCCATCGGATATCACCTCGATGAGTTGGCCAACCCCATCACGGGAACAACAAGCGCTATGTTCGAGCCGACCATGGATTATGTGGTTGTCAAGGTACCAAGGTGGAACTTCGATAAGTTCAAAGGCGCAAATCGCGAGCTGGGATTGCAAATGAAGTCTGTCGGAGAAGTGATGGCCATTGGGCGCTCTTTTCAGGAAGCGCTCCAAAAAGCGGCCCAATCACTGGAAATCGGACGCAACGGATTGGGCTGTGATGGAAGGGAGTTGCGGGACCAAGACGCCATCATGGAGAGTCTGTCGCACGCGAGCTGGAATCGTCTTTTTCACTTGTATGACGCCATGAAATTGGGCATTCCGATCCGGAAGATTTACGAAGTCACAAAGATTGATCCGTGGTTCTTGCGTCAAATTGAAGAATTGGTTCAGCTTGAGGAAGAAATTGGGCAGTATGGACTTGAGACGATGCCACGGTCTCTCCTGTTGGAAGCCAAGCAAAAGGGATACGCAGATCGTCAAATTGCACACATGCTGGACTGTGTAGAGTCAGAGGTCCATGCACATCGGTTGGCGCAGGGAATCACTCGTACGTACAAATTGGTCGACACGTGTGCGGCCGAGTTTGAAGCGAAAACGCCCTATTACTATTCGACCTTTGAGGACGAGAATGAGAGCATCCGCACCGATCGAAAGAAAATTGTGGTGTTGGGGAGCGGTCCGAATCGCATCGGGCAAGGAATTGAGTTCGACTACTGCTGTGTTCATGGTGTACTCGCTGCGAAAGAATGCGGTTATGAGACCATCATGATCAATTGCAACCCGGAAACGGTTTCGACAGATTCGGACACTGCAGACAAGCTGTATTTTGAACCGGTATTCTGGGAGCACATCTATGACATCATTTTGCACGAGAAGCCAGAAGGGGTAATCGTCCAATTTGGCGGTCAAACCGCGCTAAAACTTGCTGAAAAACTGGAGCGGTTTGGAATCCCAATCATCGGCACGAGTTACCGAGCGCTTGATTTGGCAGAAGACCGGGGCTCTTTCTCTACTCTTTTGCGCGAGCAAGGCGTTCCTTACCCCGAATTTGGCGTGGTTGAAACCGCTGATGAAGCCAATGCATTGAGCAAAACGTTAGGGTTCCCCTTGTTGGTCCGCCCGAGCTATGTTCTGGGGGGGCAACGCATGAAAATCGTCATCAACGAGGATGAATTGGAACGCCATGTCATTGATATTTTCCGAGATATGCCGGACAACAAAGTGTTGCTCGATCATTACTTGGACGGTGCGATTGAGTGCGAGGCCGATGCCATTTGCGATGGCGACGAGGTCAGAATCATTGGAATCATGCAGCACATTGAGCCGGCTGGCATTCACAGCGGTGATAGCTATGCGGTTTTGCCTCCATATAATTTAGGGGACTTGATCATTTCTCAAATTGAGGAATACACCAAACGGATAGCTTTGGCGCTCGAGACCGTTGGTTTGATCAATATTCAGTTTGCCGTGAAAGATGATAAGGTATACATCATCGAAGCCAATCCAAGGGCATCACGAACCGTTCCATTCATTGCGAAAGCATATGGTCAGCCTTACGTAAATCACGCGGCGAAAGTCATGATGGGAGAAGTGAAATTGCGGGATTTGCCTTACGAGCCCCAACTTGATGGTTATGCCGTGAAAATTCCTGTTTTCTCCTATGAAAAATTCCCGGAAGTCAACAAGGAGTTGGGCCCAGAGATGAAATCAACGGGAGAGGGTATCCGGTTCATTCCCGACCTGCGAGACCCCTTTTTCCGAAAGGTATACAGCGAACGGAACCTCTATCTGAGCAAGTGATATGCTAGCAGGATTGATCAGGACGTTGGGCACCATCATCATGGTGTGGTTTGTCTTTCGTTGGTTGGATAGAATGTTCGGTGGGCGGAGGCGATCAAGAAATAGCGCCTCACGGGGGAATTCCGACAGGACGAACCCGCCGCAGCGTGACGAATCAACCCAACCGAAAGACACTAAGTTGGGAGACTACATCGACTTTGAGGAGGTTGACGATTGAGTTCTTCGTCTTTTTATGGATGGGTAAGCATTTGTTTCAAGTATTGCACGCCTTTTGGTGGAGGGATTTTCGCAAGGACGAGTTTCAAAACGTATTTTGGGTATTTCTTTGCTTGAAACACAATCCAAATAGAGTGCAATGAAGGAGCGAATGATTACATTTTTAAAAGGGAACGGGATGCACGGATTGAGCATCCTTGTTTTTGTTGTGCTCAGTGTTTCTTTATTGTCAAAGTCGTACGATGGCTATGTCGTGCGCCAGGGAGACATCGAAAATCACAAGGGAATGAGCCGAGAGGCTTCGGATCACCGTGCGTTGGTTGGGGAATTCCCAGCATGGACGGGATCCATGTTTGCGGGAATGCCGACGAACCACATCGTTCAAAACAGGAGTCCTTGGAGTGTCCCTTGGCAGGTTCGAAGGATGATTTCCAAACCGTTTCAATCTTCGGGTGTGTTCGTTTTTTTCATGGCGATGCTTTCGGCGTATTTACTCGCCATTGCCTTGGGTGCCTCTCCGACAATCGCTCTATTATGTGGGGTTGGATTCGGATTGTCTTCCTTTGAAGTCCTCTACTATGCGGCCGGTCACAATACGAAAGTCAGGGCCATGGCCTATTTGCCTGGTATTTTAGCGGGTGTCCTTTGGGCCTATCGAAAAAACGTGGGTTGGGGAATGGCAATTGCCGCGCTTTACACTAGCCTACACGTCCACGCCAACCACTATCAAATCACGTATTACGGTTTGTTCTTATTGGGTGCGTTGGGCATCACCGAAACGGTTGGAATTTGGAGGAAAACGGGGGCCTTGAAACGTGCTTTGCTGCCGAGCTTGGCACTTTTGTTTGCGGGCATTGTAGGGGTCTTGCCGAGCGTATCGGAAGTTTTCGAAACGAAGGAGTATGCAACAGATACGATACGAGGCGAACACATTCTCACCAGAGAAGGGAACGTGGCAGTGGAGGATGTCGGGTTGGACCGAGAATACATTCTTGAATACAGCATGGGCGATGGTGAATGGTGGTCCATTATGTGTCCAGACATCAAAGGAGGGAATAGTCCATATTATTGGGGAGAACAAAATTTCTCAGGTGGCGCACTGTATTTCGGCGCCATTTTATGTGCGCTTTTCTTCGTTTTTCTGGTAATCGGTCGTGATCGGTTGCGGTGGCCTTTGGCTGTCATTACCGTGGTAACGGTCCTGCTTACCCGAAGGGGAGGAGGTGTTTTGACAGATTTCTTCCTGGACCACGTGCCCTTTTTCAATCAGTTTCGAGACACGAAAATGATGCTCGTCCTCGTGCACAATTCCATCGCCATTGGAGTTGTTTTGATTTTAATTGAAATGGGTCAGCTCGTAAGGACTGGAGGCGAAGAATTGAAGAAAAGACGCAACTGGTTTATGGGAGTGATGGGGTTGATCATCTCGGTTTTTGCGGCTTTTTACGCACTTCCGGAGGTGTTTTTTGAATTCAGATCAACGATCAAACCTGACATGGCGGTTGAACAATTGGGCTATGAATCAGCGTTGGGTAGTCGGTTGGAAATCTTTCGTTCCGATGTTGCCCGCACATTGGGGTTGCTTTGTTTTGCGGCCATTGTCTTAGCCGCCACATTGTGGGAAAAGTTAGCTATGCATTGGGCAATAATTGCCCTAACGGTAGTTACGGGCCTGGATCTATGGAATGTTGATGCCCGCTATTTCAACGATGAAAAAGTCAACGGCCAGTACAGGAATTGGTCGAAGGCGTTCGATGCGAGATTTCCATTCGATCCAAGTCCGCAAATGGCGAAGGTGATGGAAAGGGAGTACAGTGATTCGCCTGCAATCAATGCGGTAGCAGATGATCTGTACGTGTCATATGTGGATGAGCTGGCCAGAAGTCGGATCAAGCCCAACCGGCGTCAAAAAGAAAAGCTCCAGTTGATTGCCAAATACGGTGCCTTGCGATTTGATTCACCATTTCGCGTTTTCCAATGGGAAAATCCATTTACGAATACTTCGGCTTCTTATTTTTTCAACTCGGTCGGGGGGTATCATGCTGCTAAACTGAGGCGTTATCAGGATTTTGTTGAACGCGTGCTCATGCCGGAAAGAGAACGCTTCGTTGCGTTTGCTCAAAAAGGACAATTGGAGCAAGGCCTGACACAAATGGTCGGTTTGCGGATGTTGAACACACGGTATCTTTTGATTGATCAATTTGACGATCCCATTTTGATGCCCGACGTTCCCGGTTTTGCGTGGGTCGCTCCGGAGTGGAGTATTGCGGCGAATCACGACGACGAAATGGCAAAGACGGAAGCGCTGCAATCGCCTCGTTCTGCCGTTGTGCATTCTGAATTTGCCGATCAAATGGACGGCCTCGTTCCGGGAGCAGAGGGAGCGGTAGCGTTGGTTTCTTATCAGCCAGATGCTTTGCAGTATCAGGCCAACCTTGATGCCGAGGGATTGGTGGTGTTCTCTGAAGTATGGTACGACCAAACGTGGACAGCAACCATTGATGGCAATCCTGCTGAACCGATTCGCGCCAATTATGTCCTGAGGGCGCTGAAGGTACCTGCAGGTGAGCACGAAGTAGTGTGGCGATGTGCAAACAAGTCGAACAATGCGCTGACGATTTCAGCAAATCTGTTGCTGGTAATTTTTGTGTTCGGAGCTTCTTGGTGGGGGGTTAAGCGGTCGAAATTAGGATTCATTGAGCACGAATAACGCAGCTGCCCATTCGGGAATCAAGGCCCAATGGCATTGGAATGCACCCGGTGTTGAATCCGTTGATTGGGCAACTTGGGACGCATTGATTGCGGCATCGGGCAATTCTTCGGTCTTTCTGGACAGTCGAATGATGAAGAGTTTGATGCGCTCGGAAAAACGCAATTTGGCTGCAATTAGCTGGTTCAAAGGCGACGAGATGGTCGGAATTGCCTTGGTTGAAGACGCCGTTGCGGAGAGTATCAATCTGGACAGTCACATTGCTGTGAAACGCTCTTGGTTTTCGTTCATAAGTCGCTGGCTGCATGGCAAGGATGGACGTTTTACATTTCGTGTTCGGGTGATTGGTCCGGTTTTGGGCAGCGGGTTGCACAGCGTGCGCTGGGCATCCGGAATACCTGTTGGGGAGCAACGTCGCTTGCTGACGGAAACGATTTTCACGTCAACGAGCAATGCGGGCACTGCCATCCCAAAGGTGGCCATGCTCAAAGATTTGCCCATCTACTATTCCGGGCGAAGGCAGCAACTGCAGCCGGGTTGG
>Ga0115550_1002277_pt1 | contig 13272 bp, 10 predicted proteins | sample COGITO_mtgs_1005_FD_87177 | JGI IMG/M metagenome (GOLD analysis project Ga0115550, IMG submission 87177) | Pelagic marine microbial communities from North Sea - COGITO_mtgs_100511 | ecosystem: Environmental > Aquatic > Marine > Epipelagic | place: Germany:Helgoland, sampling site Kabeltonne... | reverse complement strand
CACTGCCTGCTGCTCGCGATAGAGGGTTTCGGCCAGCTCGCTCTGCTTCTTCTTCTCGATAAGGGCGGCACGCGCCAGATCTTCGCGCCCCTTGGCCAGCGCCAGCTCGGCCTTGCCCTGCCACTCGTTCACTCGCTCCTGATGGCGACTGACCTGACGGCCTATCTCTTTCTGGCTGGCGAGGAAGCGAGCCAGATTGGAGCGCTCCTTCACCAGTTCATCTTCCATTTCCTGGATGATCAGGCGCACCATCTTCTGGGGATCTTCTGCCTTGTCGAGCAGGGACGTCAGGTTCGAATTGATGATGTCGGCCAGACGGGAAAAAATACTCATGATAGAACTCCTGTGGTTGGCATACGTTGTTTCTCCATTGACAATGGCAACTTGTGTGCCAATCTGGAACAGAATTTAACTTGTTGATTTATATGGGGCCTATGGGTCGAGTTTCAAGATACCCCATGCAAGTGATGATTAAAATCACCAACTTTTGGTAAGATTGACCAGCTTTTACAACTGACAGGGATCACTATGAGCACGGCCACGGAAAGCCTGTTGGGGGAATCCAACGCATTCCTCGAGATCATTGAGCAGGCCTCCCGCCTCGCACCGCTGCGCAAACCCGTGCTGATCATTGGCGAACGGGGAACGGGCAAGGAGCTCATCGCCCATCGCCTACATTATCTCTCGGGGCGTTGGGATCAAAGCTTTGTCACCATCAACTGCGCCACCTTGAGTGAGAGCCTGCTGGAAACCGAGCTGTTCGGCCACGAGGCAGGCTCCTTCACCGGCGCCGCCAAGCGCCATCAGGGCCGGTTCGAGCGCGCCGATGGCGGCACTCTGTTCCTCGACGAGCTGGCCACCACCAGCGCCCGGGTACAGGAAAAACTGCTGCGGGTCATCGAATACGGTGAATTCGAGCGAGTGGGTGGGGCCAAAGCCCTCAAGGTGGATGTACGGCTGGTATGTGCCACCAACGAGGATCTGCCGGCGTTGGCCGACAAGGGGCACTTTCGCCACGACTTGCTGGACAGGCTTGCCTTTGATGTCATCACTCTGCCCCCCTTGCGGGAGCGGCGCGAGGACATACTGATGCTGGCGGAGCACTTCGCCCACGGCATGACCCGGGAGCTGGGTTATCCCCTGTTTGCCGGATTTTCGCGCAAGGCGACCCAGCTGCTGCTGGATTACCCTTGGCCCGGCAACGTGCGGGTGCTCAGTAACGTGGTGGAGCGCAGCATCTATCGTCAGGGCAATCCCCAGTTGCCGCTCTCGGATCTGGTGCTCAACCCGTTCGATTCCCCCTGGCGGCCCCGTGCGCAAGGCGCCCCTGCCACACACATCGCCAGTGAGTGCCTGCCACAGACTAACCCGGCCGCTCAGAGCCTGCCGCTGGATCTCAAAAACGCGGTGGCGGAGTACGAGATTAATTTACTCAAGCAAGCCATGCAGCAATCCCAGTATAATCAGCGCAAAGCCGCCCAGTTGCTGGCCCTGAGTTATCACCAGTTCCGTGGCATGCTGCGCAAATACCAGCTGCTGGACAGTGATAACGATGCGGATTGACGCCACAGGAAATGCTGGCCCTGCGCTATCACCAGTGCCGTGGCATGCGGCGCAAATACCCGCTGCAGGATAGTGATAACGATGCGGATTGAAACCACAGTAAGCCCGGTTCAGGCCGACTCCTGCAACTCGCCAGCCCCGATGCTGGCACATTTGTATAAAAACATGGTTCTACAATGAGAATGCTCAAACCCTTGCTGCTTGGATTGCTGGTGCTGGTTACCGGTTGTCAGAAACAAGACGACGCGTCCAGGACGGGACTCATCTACTGTGCGGAAGGCTCGCCTCAGACCTTCAATCCCCAGGTCTCCAACTCCGGGGTGACCCTGGATGCCAGCTCCCGCCCGCTCTACGATCGTCTGCTGGAGGTGAACCCCAACACGCTGGCGCTGGAAGGGGGGCTCGCCACCCGCTGGAACGTGAGTGAAGATGGTCTCTCCTACACCCTGACTCTGCGCAAGGGCGTCACCTTTCACCACACCCCCTGGTTCAATCCCTCACGCAACCTGAATGCCGACGATGTGCTGTTCACCTGGCAGCGGCTGCTGGACAAGCAGCACCCCTATCACGCCATTTCGGGGGGCGAGTATCCCTACTTCTACAGCCTGGGGCTGGATCAACTGATCAAGCGGGTCTACAAGAAGGGACAGCTGCAGGTGGTGTTTGAACTGAATCGGCCGGATGCCTCCTTCCTCGCCACGCTGGCCAGCGACTACGCCATAGTGCTCTCCGCCGAATATGCCGACCAGATGCGCAGCGCCGGCACACCGGCACTGCTGGACACCCAACCGGTCGGGACAGGTCCGTTCAGCTTCAAGGAGTATCGCCACAACGAATATGTGCGTTACCTGCGCCACCCCGGTTACTGGGGCGGCGAAGCAAAGATTGAACAACTGGTCTATGACATCACGCCAAAATCCGCCAAGCGACTGGCCAAGCTGCTGACGGGCGAGTGCGATGTGATGAGTACCCCCGTTGCCAGCCAGTTGTCGGTGATCAAGCAGAACCCGAAACTGAGCCTGTCCATACAGTCGGGCATGAACGTGGCCTTCCTTGCCCTCAACACCCGCAAGGCACCCTTCAACAAGGTACAGGTACGTCAGGCCATCGCCAGTGCCATCAATATCGATAACCTGTTGCAAGCGGTCTACTTCGAGACAGGACAACCGGCCAACAGCCTGCTCCCTCCCCTCTCCTGGGGCTACAATCCTTCTCTGCCTATGCGTCAGCAAGACTTGAAGCGATCACGTCAACTGCTCAAGGAGGCCGGGCTTGAGCACGGATTCGAGATGCAGGTGCTGGTACAGCCGGGCTCGCGCCCCTACAATCCGGATGCCCTCAAGACAGCTCAGCTGATGCGCAGCGATCTGGCCAAGGTCGGCATCAAGCTGAAAATCGTGCAGCAGGAGTGGCCTGTCATCGAGACGCGCCTCGCCCATGGCCACTATGACAGCCTGCTGTCGGGCTGGATTGCCGACAACGCCGACCCCGACAACTTCTTTCGCCAGTTGCTGAGCTGCACCGCCGTCGAGCGTGGCAACAACTACAGCCGCTGGTGCAGCCCGGCCTTCGATCAACTGCTGGATGACGCTGTGACCACCCCCCAACTGGCGTTCCGGTTGCGCAACTACTATTACGCCCAGACCCTGCTCAACGAGCAGTTGCCGCTCATCCCGCTGGCCCATGCCCTGCGCACCCAGGTCAGTCGCAGCGACATTGAGGGGCTCTCCCTGATGCCTTTTGGCGGCACCGTCTTCTACCAAGCACACAGGGAGTAAGCATGTTTCTCTATATCCTGCGCCGCATCAGCCTGCTGCTCATTACCCTGCTGGCCCTGACCTTTGTCGCCTACCTGCTGGATTATCGGCTCATCGGCCTGCAAGCCAGCTTCTGGAGCGGTTATCCTGACTTTCTGAGCAACATTCTGGACGGGGATCTGGGGCTTTCCAGTGTCTCAGGTCTGCCTGTGCTGGACGAGATCCGCCACTACTTCCCGGCCACCCTGATCCTCTGTGCAACGGCATTTGCCATCTCGCTGCTGGTGGGCATTCCGCTGGGCACCCTGGCGGCACTCTCACAAGGCAAGCCGCTGGATCTCTCCATCATGACCGCCGGCCTAATCGGCTACGCGGTGCCCGTGTTCTGGCTGGCACTGCTGGTGGTGATGTTCTTCTCGCTGGATCTCGGCTGGTTGCCCGCCTCCGGCCAGATCAGTCTGCTTTATGACGTGCCCTCCATTACCGGCATAGCACTGATCGACGTACTGATGAGCCATGAACCCTGGCGCCAGGCGGCGCTGCACGACGCCCTGCGCCACTTGATCCTGCCATCGCTGGTGCTGGCGGTGGTGCCCACCACAGAGGTGATCCGCCACGTGCGCAGCTCCCTCATCGACGTGATGAAGCAGAACTACATCAAGGCAGCGGCGAGCCGTGGTCTCTCCCGCCGGCAGATTGTCTGGCGCCATGGCCTCAAGAATGCCTTGCCCCCCGTGTTGCCGCTGCTGGGTCTGCAGCTGGGCAGCGTGCTCACCTCCGCCATGATCACTGAGGTGGTGTTCGAGTGGCACGGGATCGGCCGCTGGCTCATCAGCAGCATAGCCCTGCAGGACTATGCCGCCATCCGTGGCGCCACCCTGGTGGTGGCTGGTTTCGTCATTTTTACCAGCGTCAGCACAGAGCTGCTGACCACCATCATCTATCCGGCGCGGCGCAAAGAACTCTATGCAAAACAAGACTGAACGTGCTCATGGCATGACCAGGAGCCAGGAATCCTATGCAAGACAAGACTAGCCTCTACCCCGAGCTCAAGATCCTCTCCCCGCTGGAGCAGACCTGGGCCTCCTATCGCCGCAATCCACTGGCAATGGGGGCACTCTGGTGCTTCGTGATCCTGCTGCTCATCACCCTCATTGGCCCATTGCTGGTGCCCTACGGCATCGATGATCAGCACAGCTCCCGCCTGCTGCTGGCCCCCTCCTGGGCCAACAGCGGCAACATAGACTACTTCCTTGGCACAGACGATCTGGGCCGTGACATCCTCTCCCGCCTGGTGGTGGGCGCGCGCTTCACCTTCGGCAATGCCTTGCTGGTAGTGCTGATCGCCATGGTGGCCGGCACCGCCATCGGCATCCTGGGCGGCATGAGCAAGGGGCTCAAATCGAGCGTACTGCACCACCTGCTCGATACCCTGCTTTCCATCCCTTCCCTGCTGCTGGCCATCATCATGGTCGCCATTCTGGGGCCCGGCCTGTTCAACACCCTGATCGCCATCACGCTGGCGCTGATCCCTCCCTTCATCCGGGCGACCTACAACGCCGTTCACACCGAGATGCAAAAGGAGTACATCATCGCCAGCCGCCTCGATGGATCGCCCCCATTTCGTATCATGCGTCTGGCCATACTGCCGAACATAGTGGAGACCCTGGTCGCCCAGACCACTCGCACCCTCTCTGCCGCTATCCTCGATATCTCGGCGGTGGGTTTTCTCGGCCTCGGTGCCCAGTCTCCCCAGCCGGAGTGGGGTGCCATGCTGGCCGACTCGAGCGATCTCATCTATCTCGCCCCCTGGACCGTGACCCTGCCGGGCATGGCCATACTGTTCAGCGTGCTGGTAACCAATTTAGTTGGTGAAGGCATCCGTGAAGCACTCAAAGAGGGGAATGATTAATGCCCTTGCTCGACATACGCAACCTTACCATCGAAATTGACACGCCACAGGGCAAGGTCAAGGCGGTGGACAAGGTGAGCCTGACCCTGACAGAGGGGGAGATCCGCGGCCTGGTGGGGGAATCCGGCTCCGGCAAGAGCTTGATTGCCAAAGTGATCGTCGGCATCCAGAAAGACAACTGGACGGTACGTGCCGACCGGATGCGCTTCAACGACATGGATCTGCTGACCATGGCCCCCAAGGAGCGGCGCCGGATCATGGGCCGCGAGATAGCCATGATCTTTCAGGATCCCATCAGCTGCCTGGATCCGTCCGGAGAGATTGGCGCCCAGCTGGAAGAGGCGATCCCGACCGATTCGTTTGAAGGGAAATTCTGGCAACGCTTCCAGTGGCGCAAGAAAAAAGCCATCGCGCTGCTGCACAGGGTCGGCGTCAAGGATCACCGCAAGGTAATGCGCGCCTATCCCCACGAGCTCTCTGACGGCATGTGTCAGAAGGTGATGATAGCCATGGCCATTGCCAACAAGCCGCGCCTGCTGGTAGCCGATGAGCCCACCAGCGCCATGGAGTCCACCACCCACTCCCAGATCCTGCGGCTGCTGGACAAGATGAACAAGCTGGGCAACACCACCATTCTCATCATCAGCAACGACATTGCCGCCATCGCCAACCTGACCGACACCATCAACGTGATGTACTGCGGCCAGATGGTGGAGGTCGGTACCCGGGATCAGATCCTGGATACCCCGCACCACCCCTATACCGATGCCTTGCTCAAGTCTATTCCCGACTTTGACAAGCTGGTGCGCCACAAGTCGCGACTCGAAACCCTGCCCGGTGTCATTCCACCGCTGCAGCATCTGCCCATAGGTTGCCGACTAGGTCCCCGTTGCCCCTATGCCCAGAAGCAGTGCGTACAGACGCCGCTGATGAGCAAGATCAAGGGCCACCAGTTCAGTTGCCACTTCCCGCTGAACATGGAGGAGCCGAAAAAATGATGTTCGTTAACGCCCCCGTCAAGGAGCACAGCTTGTGATTGAACCCTCCCTGTTGCAGGTCAGAGGCCTTAGCAAGACCTATCAAAACCGCACCGGCCTGTTTCGCCGCCGGGCGGTGGAAGCCATCAAGCCGCTCTCGTTTGATCTGGACGTGGGCCAGACGCTGGCCATCGTCGGTGAAGCCGGCTCCGGCAAGAGTACCCTGGCACGGATCCTGGCCGGCATGATAGAGCCCACCAGCGGCGACATCGCCATCGAGGGTCAGCCCCTGGTGCATGGCGACTACCAGACCCGCTGCAAGCTGCTGCGCATGATCTTCCAGGACCCCAACTCCTCCCTCAATCGCAAGATCCGGGTCGGCCAGATCCTGGAGACACCGCTGCGGCTCAACACCGAAATGGGTGACGAGGAGCGCCACGACAAGGTAGTGCAGACCCTGCGCATGGTGGGCATGCTGCCGGATCACGCCCTCTTCTACCCCCAGATGCTCTCCGCCGGTCAGCAGCAGCGGGTGGCGCTGGCACGGGCGCTGATCCTCAATCCCAAGATAGTGGTAGCCGATGAGGCGCTCTCCACCCTGGATATCTCGGTACGCTCCCAGATCATCAACCTGCTGCTGGAGATGCAGGAGACCATGGGACTGAGCTATGTGCTGGTAGCCAACGATCTGGGGGTGGTCAGCCACATCAGTGACGAGGTGCTGGTAATGCACGACGGACGAGTGGTGGAGCGCGGCAAAACCCTCAAGGTGTTCGCCGATCCCCAGCATGAGGTGACCCGCCGTCTGATCCAGAACTACAACAACGAATACCGCCGCTGATCCCGTGGCCGGTGCCAGCCCTGGCACCGGCACTCTCCCCTGCTCACCTGCTTGAAAACGCGCAAAAAAATCCCGGCTCAGGGGCCGGGAATTGCGCTCAAAAATGATGCGTCGCTCGTAGTAGGAACAGGGTCATGGTAGGCAGCCCCCTTGACATCAACAACTGTCAGATCTGACAGGCAGCCCGCTATGGAACCTGAACTGCGGATCCGGCGAGCAGATAAGCTCGGCTTCGAGTTTGCCAAAATACGCGACCCGCTCGCTGATATCCTCACCCGCATATTGCTCGGCCAGGGCCAGATAGTCCTGATAGTGGCGCGCCTCGGAGCGCAGCAGGGAGACATAGAAGCGGCCCAGCTCCTCGTCCAGATGGGGCGCCAGCTTGGCAAAACGCTCGCAGGATCGCGCCTCTATGTAGGCACCGATGATCAGCTTGTCAACTATGGTTGCAGGCTCGTGGGTGCGTACATGCTGCATCAGGTTGCGGGCGTAGCGGGAGGCGGTCACGGGGCCATAGGGGATGTTGCGCGCGGCCATCAGCGCCAGTACCTGCTCGAAGTGGTGCAGCTCCTCCTGAATGAGGCGCACCATGGGAAACAGCAGCGGGTTGCGAGCCAGCTCCTCAAACACGGTGCGATCGGACTCCCCCATGCTGCGCTTGCCCAGGATCTCGGCCTTCTCCGGGATGGCATCCAGCTCCCGATAGAATTCCAGCTTGGGCAGCAGATGACGTTTTCCCTTGGGCAGGCAGTAGCGACGCACCAGGCTGTGGGCAGTGAGCGCAGCCTTGTTCTCGCAGTTGGCGTGATCGATGAGCAGGGTGGGCAGATGGGCGGGATCGCGCGCCATGGCCACCCATTCGTCCGGGGTCTCGCACTGCAAAAACTGGCGCACGGGGGATAACAAGTCATCCATCTGAATTCTCGTCTGTTCTGGTTGATACGGCATTTAGTCGAGTGGATACGACTGCGCGAAGGGCGCGACAGGGTGACTATGCTAGCGGATCCCGCCGCCACTGCCCATACCCGGCTGCATAAGTGCTTTTTTTTCAATCAGATAACATTCCTCCCCCATTGCCCAGACACAACAATGGGGGCCGCAGCCCCCATCTCATCTCTGTCATTGACAACGAAAACGTTTAACTGCCTTCGTTGAAAATTTCCAGATTGCTGGTGCCTTCCTGCCACTCACGCACCGCCTTGTTGTCATCGCTGCGCATGGCGTTCAAGTGATCCAGATAGGACTGATCCACGTCTGAGGTGACATAGTGACCGTTGAACACCGAGGTCTCGAAGTGGCGCAACTCTGGGTTGATCTCCCGCACCGCTTCTTCCAGATCTTCCAGATCCTGGAAAATCAGGCCATCGGCACCAATCAGTGCACACACCTCTTCCACTTCCCGGCCGTGGGCGATCAGCTCGTTGGCGGTCGGCATGTCGATGCCATAGACGTTGGGGAAACGGATTTCCGGTGCCGCCGAGGCGAAGTAGACCTTGGCCGCGCCCGCTTCTCGGGCCATCTGGATGATCTGCTCAGAGGTAGTACCCCGCACTATGCTGTCATCCACCAGCAACACCTTCTTGCCCTTGAATTCGGAGCTGATGGCGTTGAGCTTGCGGCGTACCGACTTCTTGCGCTGGGTCTGGCCCGGCATGATGAAGGTACGGCCTATGTAGCGGTTCTTCACGAAGCCCTGACGATACGGCAGGTTCAGGGTATGGGCTATCTCCAGCGCCACGTCACAGGAGGTCTCCGGGATGGGGATAACCACATCCACATCGAGATCTTCCCACTCGCGCGCAATCTTCTGGCCCAGCTTGCGACCCATGTTGAGGCGGGCGGCATAGACGGAGACCTTGTCGATGCAGGAGTCAGGACGGGCGAAGTAGACATATTCGAAGATGCAGGAGCTCATCTGCGGGTTTTCCGCACACTGCTCGGAGAAGAGCTGGCCCTGCTCGGTAATGTAGATGGCTTCACCCGGCGCGACATCGCGCACCGTCTCGAAACCGATGGCGTCAAGCGCCACGCTCTCGGAGGCGAGCATGTACTCCACCTGGCCCTGCTCGTCTGCCCGACGACCCAGGATCAGCGGACGAATACCGTTGGGATCACGAAAGCCGATGATGCCATGACCAATCACCAGGGAGACGACGGCATAGGCGCCACGGATCTGCTGATGGGTCTTGCGCACCGCAGAGAAGATATCCTCCGGACGCAGCGCCATCTTGTCGCAGAGATCCAGCTCGTGGGCCAGCACGTTCAGCAGCACTTCCGAATCGGAGGTGGTGTTGATGTGACGACGGGCCACCTTGAACTGCTGCTCCTTGAGATCCTTGGCGTTGGTGAGGTTGCCGTTGTGGGCCAGCACCATGCCGTAGGGAGAGTTCACGTAAAAAGGTTGGGCTTCAGCGGCACTTGAGCTGCCTGCGGTGGGATATCTGACATGACCTATGCCGATATGCCCCTTCAGTCGCTGCATGTGACGCACTTCAAACACGTCCTTCACCAGGCCGTTGGCCTTGCGTTGCCGGAAGTTTCCACTGTCTATGGTCACGATCCCGGCGGCATCCTGTCCCCTGTGCTGCAACACCGTCAAGGCGTCGTAGAGGGCCTGATTGACGGGGGTGGTGCCAACTATACCGACAATACCACACATGTCTTTGCTACCTCGAAGTCACTATACCTGTTTAAGAAAACTGGATGAGTTCAACATGAACCCGAAAAACCACTGGATAACCGGTTTGAACTCGGGTACCAGCTTGGATGCCACCCACCAGTCGCTCTGGGAGAGGCTGGTGAAGGTATCCATAAAAAACAGCAGGGCACTGACGATCAGCACTCCGCGAATGGCGCCAAAACAGATGCCAAGCACCCGATCCGTTCCTGACAGGCCTGTTTTTTCCACCAGCAAACCCACCACATAGTTCACTACCCCGCCCAGGATCAGGGTCGCCACGAACAGGGCGGCGATGGCCAGGCCGTTGCGTACCAGGGGATCGGAGAACGAGGTGAAATAGACGGCGAGATCGGGATAGAAATGGCTGGCGATAAAGAAGGCGATAAACCAGGTAACAAGAGACATGGCCTCCTTGACGAAGCCGCGCACCAGGCTGATGAGGGCGGAGAAACCGACGATGCCGATGATGGCGTAATCAATCCAGACCATAGGAAAAAGTGTCCTGCGAAATTGCGGCGCAGTCTAACAAAAACGATTGCGCAATGCTTGATAAAAATGTGTTAAATGTTCGACCGGGGGCCGGATGAAGCACTTTTTTCGGCGCCAACGCGAAGATTTGGCGCCTAAATGCACAACGCCATGGCATGGCCATGGCGTTGTATTTACGCGAGTGCGTTTAGCCTATATGGGTCAGACCGCCCATGTAGGATTGCAGCGCCGCCGGAATGGCGATGCGGCCATCCTCCTGCTGGTAGTTCTCGATCACGGCCACCAGGGTGCGGCCCACTGCCAGGCCGGAGCCATTCAGGGTGTGCAGCAGCTGGGGCTTGCCATCGATACGCACGCGAGCCTGCATGCGGCGCGCCTGGAAGTCGGTGCAGTTGGAGACGGACGAGATCTCGCGGTAGGTGTTCTGGGCCGGCAGCCACACTTCCAGATCGTAGGTCTTGGCGGCGCAGAAACCCATGTCACCGGTGGCCAGCGCCATCACGCGATATGGCAACTCCAGCAGTTGCAGCACCTTCTCGGCGTGACCGGCCATCTCTTCCAGCGCTTCCCAGGATTTTTCCGGGTGAACCAGCTGCACCATCTCGACCTTGTCGAACTGGTGCATGCGGATGAGGCCGCGGGTGTCACGGCCATAAGAACCCGCTTCGGAACGGAAGCAGGGGCTGTGGGCCGTCATCTTGATAGGCAGCTCCTGCTCATCGAAGATCTCGTCGCGTGCCATGTTGGTGAGCGGCACTTCGGAGGTCGGGATCAGGGAGAACTTGCGCATCTTGCCCTCGTCTTCCCCTTCGCCCTCGATGCCGGTATTGAACAGGTCCTGAGAGAACTTGGGCAGCTGGCCGGTACCGTACAGGCTGTCCGGGTTCACCAGATAAGGCACGTAGCACTCGGTGTAGCCGTGCTGCAGGGTGTGCAGGTCCAGCATGAACTGCGCCAGGGCGCGGTGCAGACGGGCAATCTGGCCCTTCATCACCACGAAGCGGGCACCGGACAGCTTGACGCCGTTCTTGAAGTCAATGCCCTTGGCCGCTTCACCCAGATCGATGTGATCGCGAACCGGGAAAGTGAACTGACGTGGGGTACCCCAACGGCGCACTTCCACGTTGTCGTTCTCGTCGCGCCCCACCGGCGTAGTCTCGCTCGGCAGGTTGGGGATGGCGTCGGATATGGCTTTCAGCTGGGCCAGCAGGGCATCCAGCTCGACCTTGCTGGTTTCAAGCTCGTCGTTGATCTTGGTCACCTCGGCCTTGAGCGGGGCCACATCTTCACCACGACGGGCAGCCTCACCGATGGACTTGGAGCGGGCATTGCGCTCGGCCTGCAGCTCCTGGGTACGGGACTGCAGATCCTTGCGTTTCTCTTCCAGAGCATTGACAGCCGCTACGTCCAGAACGTAGCCACGTGTCGCCAGACGAGCCGCAGCTTCATCGATCTCGCTACGCAGATATTTGGGATCCAGCATGGTTTACCTACTTTTTTAAAATGGGATCTGGGCCTGGGTCATCAGACCGGGCGAGAAAACAGATCCGGAAGTTAACATCGGTTGGCGCACCCCTATCGTCTTCAGCTTCGGGCCTTCAAAATCAGGCCTTCGAAATCAAGAAGATGGCATCAGGCCAAGACAAGCGGGGTCAGAGGGGCAGTGTATCAGACCGCCCCCCCGCGCGAACAGGGACTATTTGTGTCGTTTTTACTGACGTTACCGGCCATGTGAGGGCAAATACGCTCCCTGCTGGCCCCTTGACGATGCAAGGCTCATATAGCACCGGGGACCACACTGCACACTTGGGCGAATGCACATCGGCTGGCTCGCCCTGTCAGGTGTCCCGCTTGCGTGGGCTCTGTTTATCCAGCTCGTGGAGATAATCGAGCTTCTGGGCGATCTGCTTCTCGAGACCGCGATCCGTGGGCTGGTAGTACTGCTTGCCAGCCAATTCCGGCGGGAAATAGCTCTCGCCGGCGGCATAGGCACCCGGCTCGTCGTGGGCATAGCGATACTCGGCGCCATAGCCCAGATCGCTCATCAGCTTGGTGGGTGCGTTGCGAAGGTGCGGCGGCACCTCGAAATCGGGCAGGCTTTTGGCATCATGAAGCGCCGCCTTCCAGGCGGTGTAGACCGCATTGCTCTTGGGGGCGCAGGCGAGGTAGACGATGGCCTGGGCGATGGCACGCTCCCCTTCGGCAGGACCGATGCGGTGGAAGCAGTCCCAGGCCGACAGCGCCACCTGCATGGCTCTTGGGTCGGCATTGCCCACATCTTCCGAGGCAATCGCCAGCAAGCGTCGGGCGATGTAGAGGGGATCGCAACCTGCGCTCACCATGCGGGCATACCAGTAGAGCGCCGCATCGGGGGCCGAGCCGCGAATGGACTTGTGCACCGCCGAGATGAGGTCATAGAAGTGATCGCCGCCCTTGTCAAAGCGCGCCACATGCTCACCCACCACGGCGGCGAGCAGGGCGCTGTCGATCACCCTCTCCCCTGCCCCATTGGTCTCGGCCATGTCGGCCAGCAGCTCCAGATAGTTGAGGGATTTGCGCCCGTCACCATCCACGGCTTTGGCCAGCGCTTCCTTCACTCCGGGGGCAAAGGTGAGTGCCGGATCATTGAGGCCGCGGGAGTCTGCCATTGCCTGATCGATCATGGCGAGGATGTCGTCCTCTTCCAGCCGCTTGAGCAGATAGACCCGGGCCCGGGAGAGCAGTGCGTTGTTGAGTTCGAACGAGGGGTTTTCGGTGGTGGCGCCGATGAAGGTGATGGTGCCGTCTTCGATGTGGGGCAGAAACACATCCTGCTGGCTCTTGTTGAAGCGGTGCACCTCATCGACGAACAATATGGTGCGCACCCCGCGCCAGCTGTTCTCCTTCGCCTTGTCGATGGCGGCGCGGATCTCCTTGATGCCGGAGGTCACCGCGGAGAGCCGCTCCACCTCCGCCTGACAATAGTGCGCCATCAGTTCCGCCAGGGTGGTCTTGCCGGTACCGGGCGGCCCCCACAAAATCATCGAGTGGCAGTGACCGGCCAGGATCGCTTT
>Ga0115550_1002271_pt1 | contig 13297 bp, 7 predicted proteins | sample COGITO_mtgs_1005_FD_87177 | JGI IMG/M metagenome (GOLD analysis project Ga0115550, IMG submission 87177) | Pelagic marine microbial communities from North Sea - COGITO_mtgs_100511 | ecosystem: Environmental > Aquatic > Marine > Epipelagic | place: Germany:Helgoland, sampling site Kabeltonne... | reverse complement strand
TGTTACGCGACGGCATCATGGCAGCGCGTTCGGCCAATGTCTCTCCGATCGAATTCGCGGAGGAGCCCTCCAAATCATTGGTCCATCTCACTCCCAAAGAGTTGTTGAAAGTCGGTTTGACCCAAAATCATTTGAGAAATGGCTTCATTGCATTAGGGGCAATTATAGCCTTGTATGAACCTTTTCAATCGTGGATAGATGCTTGGCTAGCATCATTGCCCGACGTGATTTGGATGGTCTTAAAGTGGACTTGGTTTTTATTCATTCCGGTTGGCGTCTTTGTCTTTTTGATTTTTTCCTTTGTTCTCTCTCTTTTGGGAGCGGTATTTAAGTATTACAACCTACAGGCCAATTTGAATCAACAGGAAGTAAGCTTGCGTGGGGGACTGCTCAAGCGATTTGAATACCGCATTCCATTGTCTAAAGTCCAAATTTTGGAGTGGAGGAGCAACATAGCCAGAAGGCTTCTGGGGATGGAGACGCTTCGTGTTTTTCAAGCATCGGCGCAAGAGTCGAATCAATCAGGCAAGGATTTGTCAATGGCCATTCCCGGCATTTCAGAAACGGCATCGAATGGGTTAATTGCTGAAATCTTTCAGCCATGGAATGCGTATCCATCAAAAATCATTTTCAAACCTTCGCGTTTTTTATTCTATCGGATTTTGGTCCTCAGAATCTTGACAATCGCGGCGCTCACATTCACCGTTGATTCCTATTTGGGGAAAACGCTCATCATTGCGACGGCCCTTCCTTGGGCATTCGTCTCAGCTCGAAAAATGTATGAGAACCATTGGATCTCGGTGACTCCTGATGTTTGCATGATTCATTCGGGATGGTTGCGAAAAAAGCGATCCATGTTCACGTTTCACCAGCTTCAGCGAGTGGTTTTCAATCAAAACGTGATAATGCGCAAAAGGGGCGTGGCTCATATTACCCTTGCGACGGCAGCGGGAAACCGCACTTTCAAATACCTCAATGAGGCTGATGCTCGGCAACTTTATGATTGGTCATTGGCGATAATTGAGCAAAGCGAGTCTGATTGGATGTAATCTTCGAGCGGGTTTATCACAATTCAGCTTCGACAACTTTTATCATTGCGTGGGCGATTGGGCGATGATCTTTGGGCCAGATAAGCGCTTTCTTCTCGTTAAGTTGTTCTTGAATCTGTTCAGGTGATAGCCCCTCATAGTTGCCATAGAAGGCGGCTATTTCGAGTATGTTGATAATGCTTTGTTCGATCCAATTATTGGCTGCAACGGCTCCAAGTTTGATTTGACCGTACAGTCGTTCGCACCATTTTTTTTGTTTTAGCAGCACCAACTCCGAGGCAATCGATTTGAAATAGAAGATCTCCTGATATTTTGGTGCAGATAGGGCAGAGGGCTTGAATTCGGTTTCGAGTCCGTTTTGATGAATGTGGTGCAGAAAATCAAGGCGTCCCTTCAATATCGGAGGGATTGGGTTGAATTTTTTGCTGCTATTGATCGCTAGTATAGTGAGTTCCCTTGCGGCTTCAACGTTCCCGGAACGCCATGCTTGCGCTGCAAGGAGCGAATTTCCATAGGCTTGTTCCTCAGGGTCTGAAGAGTAACGCAACATCATTTTAATATGGAGTCCGAACCCTCTTTCTAACTCAAGAACCGGGACAAAGTTGCTCAGCACTAATTTTGAATAGGGCGTCTCCTCTACGAGTTGTTTGATGACATTCTCATTTTCTATTTCATAGAATGTCGGACCGACAAATTGAGCGAACAGCAGCAACGCATTGTAATGCTTTTGTGGGTTCTCAATGAGGGGGGAAAGAATGCGTAAAAAGTCTAGAGCCGTTTCCACATCCTTCTGCAAGAGTGCCTTTCTGATGTTCGTTGCTACGACCATGATGGCGTCAATGCTGGGTGCATTTTGGATCAGTTGTTCATAAAAGTAAACGTCTGAATCTTCATTCTCGTTTCTTTTCAGGAATTGGCTGATGTTCGCCTGCGAGCGCAATTCACTAACGAAAGCAGAAATGGTGCTGAACCCTGCAAAATCAGCAAGAATATCCAATGTTTTCACTCGAAACTCGCCGTGCCATTGCACAATTTCAAAAAAGCGTCGAAGTGTATGACTGCTTACTTTTTTGTCGGTTTTCTCTTCGATTAAGGCAGACAAATTTTGACAATCTGCTTGGTTTCTGATCGGTGCATCAAATTTTAATTCAATGGCATCCCGGAGTTGCAAGTTTTGATATGTGGTGAGCTGCATTACGCAATGAAAATACCTATTCTAAGGAACGGAATCAAGTTATATTACGTGATGATGTGTTTGTGAGGGCCAACAGTTTGTGGGCGCATCGAATATCGTCGTGATTCAACGCTTATTTCCGCGAGATAAGTTGGAAAATCGCTGCGAAATCCGATCCAATGAGTGCACTTGTTCTTCTGTGAGGTCAAAGTTTTTGCGCCACAATTGTACCTCCGAGGCTTCTAGGTTGGCATCTTTTGTCTGCTGCTTTAGCTTTTGGATGCGATCAAGCATCAGTGCATTGAGTTCGGAATTGTTTTCCATTCCCGGAGCCACGAGTGCGATCATTTCGCTCACGGACTCAGCCAAAACTGCAGCAGATTAAGAAGGATTCTCGTCGGTAACGGCTTCATCATTTTGCGCGATGCTCAGTTGTGATAGAATGAGCATGAAAATGAGATTCATCGAGCGAAGGATTGGTGTCGGGCAAGGCTGATTCATAGGAATGTTGCTGGTTTTTAGTTTCTGAAAATGGCGATGGTTCCAGTGCAGAACTCTTGCAGGTCAGGAGTCTCAGCACATGGATATTCCAAAATCTCCATGATATAGAAATAAGAGCCTTCCGGCAGTTCATTGCCATTTTCATCCAGGCCCTGAAACGCAGCGCTTTGCGGAGTCATGGTATACACCAGTTGTCCCCATCGGTTGAAAATGGAAACGGTGTAATTCAGGCAGGAGGAGATGGCACTGGGAATGATGAATTTTTGATTGTAATCGTCTCCGTTCGGTGAAATGACGTTCGGGACAAAAAAGCCAGAGAGATCAAGGGCATTTTGGAGCAGCACTTCATCGGTTTGATTGTAGCTGCATCCATATTCGTCAGTGACGGTGAGGCCCAATTGGAAAGTGCCTGTTTGATCAAAGAAATAGGAGGATTCTGCAAAGAGTGCGACAAGCTCATCGTTCAAGTACCATTGGTATTCAAAGTTTTCATTGGGGTCATTTGTTGTGCTGACCAAGGCCAATTCGTTGCAAATCATTTCGAACGTGAAGGATGGGAGGATGGGGTCCGCCAACGTGTAATTCACTGCATCTGTATTGGAGCATCCGTTGCCATCCACAATCGTGTAGCTCACGAGGTAATCGCCGGGTTCAGCACCGGCGTGAATAAGGGTGTTGCCATCCAATAAATCGCCAGTAAGTTCGCCGCCTTCAGGCGAAGGAAAAAGCACGATGTCACCGTCATAAGGACAGTAGCTTTCATTCGCTCCGCTCAAAACCTCCGGTAGTGGGTTGACGACTAAATTGACGGTAATGATGCTGTCACAGCCTAAAGAAGATGTGAGATTTGATGTGTAGAGACCGGTTGCGTCCACGTTGGAGCCGTCAGGCAATTGGTACCCATCACCTGCACAGGATTCATCTGTATAGTTGATGGTATAAGCCGGGTTTAGCGTGAGATCTATCGTCACACTGCTATCGCACCCCAAAAGGGTTTGGAGTTCAAAGCCAAAAACCCCAGAGTTTGTGGGCAATGTGCCATCGGGAAACAGGTACGAACCATCGTCGCATTCTTCCAAGCTCACAGCCACGTCATAATTGGGTTGGTAGATGACATTCGATGTGACCGTGCTGTCACATCCATTGGTTAAGGAGGTCAAAACGGTGACGTACACGCCTTCATCTGTGATGATTGTGCCATCTCCGAGTTCGACAGGTTCGCCTTCGCACAAGGCGAGCGTGGTTTGCGTTTCGAACGGTTGCAAGATGGACACCACGGTGGTAATGGCACTGTCGCATTGTGCCAATGCCGTTTCCATGGTCACCGGATACGTCCCCGGCTCATTGATGATGGTGCCGTCGGGCAACGTAAAGGTCTCGCCAGCACAGAGCTGAACGGGCATTTGAAAATCATAGGTAGACTGCTCAATGAGATTGACTGTTACGATGCTATCGCAGCCTTCAGTCGAAACATAATTCGCGATGTAGGTGCCTTCTTCTTCCACGTCTGTTCCATCCGGCAAAGAGTAGCTTCCTCCCTCGCAAAAGTATTCGGTGGATTCAACCTCCAGTTGGTAGGCAATGGTGATGGTTTCAGTGCTGCTGCACCCTTGATTTGTCCCCGTAACGGTGTAAGTGGTCGTCTCCGTTGGTGTTGCCGTGGTGAATGGGCCGTAGCCATTACTCAGTGTTTCGACCGGGGTCCACGCCAGTTGAAAGGCGCCGGTGGCGAACAATTGAATGGGCTCATTGCACGAAGTGGCATAAACCGGATCAACGGTCAAAACAGGGTAGGGGACAACGGTGACTGTAACCTCAACGGTATCGAGGCATTCTTCATTTGACGCAATGACGCTATAAATCGTGGTCGTATCGGGGCTGACCCAAACGTCTGGGCCTTCCAATGTACTCAGTCCATCGGCTTCGAGCCACTCGTAATTGTCCGCTCCAGCCAAGTTTAAAAACAAGGAGTCTCCCTCGCAATACTGTGGGTTGAGCGGTTCAATGGTCATTCCAATCCCGCCCAGAGGCACAATGGTGATGCTTCCGTTACCAGAAGTGTTCCCTCCGGTGCAAGTGAATCCAGTGGGAGTCAAACTCGAACCGCCGCCGCCACCGCCGCCACCAAGGTTGCCAGAGGCGTAGCAATCGCTTCCGCCGCCGCCGCCGCCGTATTTTCCGCCGCCGCCGCCGCCGCCGGGACCGACATTGTAGCATGGATCGATCGCTCCGTTGCCCCCATTGCCCAAACTTCCGGGGGTTCCATTGTTGCCTGAACCGATCCACGGCGGACCTCCGGCTCCTCCGTTATTGGTTGTGGCTCCGCCACCTCCCTGTCCAAAAGGACTGTCTCCATCTCCTCCGCTGGCGCAACCCGAAACCCCAGCTTCGGCATCTGTGTTTCCTCCTCCCATTCCTCCTCCTCCAGCCGCCGATGCGATGCGATCGTCCATTTGATAGGGGGCGGAACGAACGTCCGAGGCGCCGCCACCACCGCAACCTGCATTGGAATTGTTGTTCGCCGAGCCTCCACTGCCACCTCCATTGAATCCAGCACCTGGACAACCACCTTCGCCGCCAACTCGGATTTCCAAAACTTGGCCTTCAACGACATCAATGATTCCTGAAACGGTGGATCCGTTTCCTCCATTTGGACCTCCTCCTTCTGCTCCTTGCAGTATCACCTCAATTTGGGCGACGCAGCTGGGGACAACGTATGTTTCGACTTCTCCGGTGTATTCAAAAACGACGGGAGTTTGACCAATAGCTGAGTTTGCAAACAGGAAAGGGAGCAAGAACGCTATTCCTATGATTGAGACGTATAGAGCTGATTTCATGGTCGCCGGGTATGATGTTCTAAATTTAAGTGTTTTTTTGGGCGCAAATGGCATGACGAACGTCTACTCTTTAACCGTCCGATTTCGAAACGTTTCCGTGCTTTCCTTCGTATGGGGTTATGATGTCTATCTATCCGATGCGAAATATCATGAAGATCAGTCCAATGCAGAGCTTTATTTGGCTGTGCGCCTTCGCGGTTTTGCATCCGTTTAATCGCGCCAATGCACAGCCGTGCGCCGTGCCTTGTGAGGCCATTGATGCATTGGATTCGTTTGAGATTGACGTAGATGCCGACGGCCTGTGTACCCCGGTGATGGCGACCTTATTCAGTGATGCGCCCATTCCGAGTTGTGGCGATTTTAGCTACCATTGGGCGATTTTAGGAGGAGATTTTGAGTGGAATGCTGGGAGTTTAGCCTCGGATCAAGCTCCCTCCATTAGCTTTTTAGATCCTGTTACCTACCAAATAGAATTGACAATAGCTGCCGCTGGTTTTGATGAATGCGCCGCAGTCTCGTCAACGACCTATGCAAATGCGGCTGGCACACCTTCAGTCAACGCTTCCGATGGGGGTGAGATATGCGCCTATGACGTTTGGGAATCCCTGGTTTATGTCAATCCAGGCAATACGTCCCTTTCTGATTTTGCTTGGATCATCAATGGAGATAGTACGTTTTCGTCTTTTCCGGCGCCATTGAACCTGTCATTTGAGGAGGAAGGTGAAAAGGAGATCATTGCATGGGCCCAAAACAGCTGCGGAACGAGCAGCGATACGAGCTTTGTTCAAGTTCGGGCATTGCCGCAGGTGACCGTTGAGTCAGACTACAATTGGATTTGCCAGGGCGCATCGGTTCAAATGAACGCATCGGGTGCTGAAACATATACATGGAGCTCATCGGCGACCCCTTTAAGTGGAGGGATGATTGGCGACTCCATTGCGGTGTACGAAATGCAAAATTCGATCATTGGAGGCGTCGAAGGCACAAATGTTTACGAAACGTTGAGTTGCTCAGCAAGCGGAGGTTTCCAAGTGTATTCTTATTTTGTTCCAGGCATTTCCATAACGGGGGATGATGTTATCTGCGAAGGTGCGCCTGTGGAATTGGAGGCAGCGGTTCAGTCCTGGGGGAATGTCACGAGTACCCAATGGGTTTTCAATGACACCTCAGCGGAAGGGGGCACTTTGAACCTCACCGATTTGAGTTTGGTCCCCGGCGATTACGCTGTCAGCGCTTCGGTAGCACTCGATCCTTTTCCAACTTGGTTGCAGCCAGCAGGGTGTTCTGGGACAGCTCAATTTGATTTTACCATTGCCGGTCTGCCTCAGGTGTTAGCGCCAGATGGTATTGCGGTTTGCAACCAAGATTTCATGGAACAGCTTCCCGAAGGCTCGCCAGTTGGAGGGACTTGGGAGGGGCCGTTTGTATCTGAAGGTTTCTTCAATCCCGGTGATTTAACCCCTGGAGTCACCGAATTGGAATACCATTACACCGATTCCAATGGATGCGCGGCTTTCGACGCTGCGGTCGTGCAGATCAATGAGCCGATTTGGGCCCAAGCAGGAAGTGATAGTTCCGTCTGTGAGACGAATGATTGGTTGAATTTATCTGGATTTGAGGAGGTGGAATCGGGTGTTTGGAGCGGTCCAGCCCTCATCGACCCTTATTCGGGCGTGGTGGATGTTGGTGAATTGGAGGTTGGCCAGAGCGTCTTTATTTATGAGGTTGGAACAGCTTCGTGCGCAACTGCTGACACCATTGTTTGGACCGTGTTGGAACATCCAGTGGCTCTGCTATCTACGCAGGAGAGCGTAGCGTGTGATCAAGATACCGTTTGGTTTGAAGTATTCGCCGCTGGCGGAACGCTGGCTGCAGGTAATGAATACACCTATGGATGGTCGAATGGCGTGCAGTTTACGGCATCCAATGAACCCTATCTCATCGCTGAAGTGAATGAGGGTTTTTCTTTTGTTCTTGTGGAAATAACCGATGATGAAGGGTGCACGGATGCGGGCTCGGCATTTATCGAGCCGATTGAATTGCCTGAAATTACGCTGCCTGAGGCATGGCAATTTTGCGACCAGAATGTAGAGGTTGATGCACCGATGGCTGACCCATCAATGGGGGTCTGGTCAGGCCAAGGTGTAGTTGATGCATTGGGAACGTTCAACCCGGGATTGGTCGGCGAGGGAAGCCATTCGCTGACGTACACCGTAACAAATTCGTCGGGCTGTGCGAATGCGGATTCAATCCTGGTAGATGTCACTCCTCTGGATTCGATAGCAGCAGGTCCTGACCGTTCAATTTGCCTGGGCACGCCGATCTTAACGTTGGACAATTTCTACCCGAATTTGGGTGGTTGGTGGTCGGGCACAGGAGTGGTCGATTCAATATCTCCTGTGATCCAAACTTCTGATTTTTCAGAAGGAATGCATGCCGTTGTGTTTCACGCGGGCGAAGGGAGTTGCGCCCAGCAGGATACGGTTTGGATTGAAATTCGCCCTTTGCCATCAGCGACGGTGGACTACCTGACAACGAACAATTGCCCTGGAGATACCCTCGCACTTCTGGCGCAGCCTTGGGGCGGGACAACATCCGATGACTACGAATTATCCTGGAGTGGCTCCGGAGTCTTTGCCCAAGGAGATGAATTTTTTGTCAATGCTCCTTTATCGGGGCCAGACACATTGGCGGTCAGTCTGCAAGTCACCGATGCATCAGGTTGTTCTGGTGATGTGGATGCTACCTACATCATACGCGCCAATCCAGTGGTTTCGACGGCGGAATCATTTGAAACTTGCGACCAGGAAATAGCCGTTTCTTTTCCTGAGGCGACACCAGCGGGTGGTACGTGGGAGCTGCCTGAAGCTGCACAAGTATTCAGCAATGGCACTTTTTTTCCGAGCGAATTGGGCGTTGGAACGTGGCCGCTGATTTATCGATTTGTCGATGACTTTGGTTGCAGCGCGTCGGATACCACAACCTTGGATGTGGTGACGCCGCAGGTGCTGAATTTGACTTCGGAATTGGAGGCGTGCGATGGGACTGCTTTTTTGGAGCTGCCTGTTTCGATCGGTTCGACGGGTTTTTGGTCGGGACCAGCTCTCATAGATTCCATTGCAGGCAGCGTAAATTCAACTGAGTTGAACACAGGAGAATTCGGATACATCTATTCCTCTGGAGAAGCCTCTTGCCTCGTGACCGATACGGTGAGCTTGATCATCCATGCGTTGCCGGAAGTGACGGGGTCGGTTCCCGGTAACGGCTGTACAGGCGATTCTGTTCATGCAGCTGTGCAAGTAAATGCAGCTTTTCCCATTGCTGCATTGGATTGGTCGTCACCTGGAGCATCCATACTGTTGCCCAACGACAGCGTTGCGGATTTGATCTGGGATGCACCCGGTATATTCGAAGTTGACTTGGTCGCAACGGATGCCAATGGCTGCGCCGGTCAGGCATCTTGGAGCGTTGTCATCAACGCCTTGCCCGATGTTTTTGCGGGTGAAGATCTTTGGCTCTGTGATCAATCGTTTGAGGAGGTTTTACCGTCGGGCATGCCCGTGACGGACGCATTCGGATCAGGAAGTTTTTTCGGCTTGGGTTTGGCTTCAGGTCTAGTTGACTTGAGTGGGGCATTGGACCCTGCGAATCTTGGATTGGGATTATTTGAAGTGGAATATTTCTACCTCGATTCCGCAACAGGTTGCACGAATGCCGATACCATGCAGTTGACGGTACAGCCGCTACCGACCATTTTTGCAGGCATAGACACGGCGTTTTGTGCGGGCAACGAATGGGTAGAGCTGGAGTCGCAAAGTCATGATTTTGAAACGACTTGGAGCGGTGTTGGACCATTGGAACAAGAAGCTCTGATTGATGCTTTTACGGGCGCTGTTGATCTTGCTCTATTGGAACCCGGTATGTATGCGTTTGAATTGTCGGGGGGACAAAATTCATGCCTCGTTTCAGACCAACGCATCCTTGAAGTTTTGAATCTACCGGTGATTGCGATGGCAGCAGAGAGCACCTTCTGTCTGGGAGACACGGACCAAACCCTTCCGCTGGCAATGCCTACTGGTGGAATTTGGACCGGCGCGGGAATTTTGGACGCGGAGGCCGGCGAATTCGACACTCAGATTGGTGCAGGTGATTGGGTAGTTGCCTACGAAGTGGAGGATGCGCTGACAGGTTGTTTGAATTCGGAGAATCATACTGTGCACATGCGGAGTGTGCCCGAATCGGCGTTTCCGTTCATCGATGAGCAGTGCATTGGTCAAGCTTTGATGGCAACTTCAATGTCTACGGATGTGGAGTCCTATGCTTGGTGGTTGGCTGATAGTCTGATCAGCACGACTTCAGACGTGAGTGTATTGCTCGAAGACGCAGGTGTTCTTGAATTGTCCTTAACCGTCGTCAACGAATGGGGGTGTGCGGACACTGCGCAACAGGACGTAGAATGGTTGGCCCCTCCAATAGCGGCATTCACTCTGTCTGAAAACGAGGGTTGCGTACCATTGGATATTGGGATTTACAATGCGGCAGAGGGCATGGTGGATGCGTTGCAATGGAGCCTTGACGGCATGGAATTGTTGCTGGAATCGGGTGATTCACTGGTGTTTGAGCAACCGTCGGGTTCGCAGGGCTTCACACTCGAAATGGAGGTGTCCAATCAATGTGGATCGAACACGGCACAAGCTATGATTGAGGTCAATGCCATCCCAGTGGTACAGCTGTTCGACACGCCCGGCCCGGTGTGCTCGCCATTTTTGGCTGAATTCAATTATACCATTGAGGGACAGGTAGAAACATTGACTTGGGATTTCGGAAACGGAGAAGAGGGATCGGGGTTCACGCCGGTTTGGCCCACATTTGAAGTGACCGATGAATCGGGACTCTTTTCGGTAGCATTGACAGCAGCCAACGGATGCGGCGCATTTACGGACTCTGCGGTTGTTTTGGTTGAGTCTTCCCTCGTTCAAGCGGAATTTGATTTGGACCTCGCCGTTGGGTGCCTTCCACTCGATGTGCAGGCCACCGACTTAAGCGTTGGAGGCGATGCAATGTTGCTGGACTTTGGCGACGGCGCAACTGCCTTTGATTCAGTGGCCATGCATACGTTCACAGAACCCGGAAACTTCGAGGTGATTCTAGCAGTTTCGAACGCCTGCGCAGTGGACTCTTTTGCCTTGGACGTTACCGTTCATCCCGCTTTTGCTTTGGAGCTTTCCTCGTCGAACGCATCGGCGTGCGTGGGTGATTCGATGCTCTTTGATTTGGAAACATCTGGGTTGCTGAGCACAGCCCAAATTGAATGGATATCAGATGCAGGCAATGAGGCGGCTCCGGCTCCGGCAATCATCCCATGGACGATGCCCGGGGATCAGGTCATATTCGCCCAAGGCGCTGATGCAAACGGTTGTATGGGCTACGATACGCTGACAGTTGCTGTCCACGCTCCGCTGGCAATCAACGCTGTACCCAGTGTTACAAGTGGATGTTCTCCTTTGGACATTGCCATGGATAATCAAACGATTGGAGCCGGCGAGTGGTCTTGGACAGTGGACAATGGTCCTCAGCAGTCCGATGCATTTGCACCGAATTTCTCATTGCTACATTCCGGAACTGAAGCTACGGATCTTCTGATCGAGGTAGCCGTGCTCAATGAGTGGGGTTGTGCATCCGCTGAATCATTTTCCATTGAAGTTTGGCCCGCTCCTTCTGCGGCATTTCAATTGACCGATACGGTGATTTGCGGCGTGCCTGCCGTCATCGATCCATTTGTCGATGCGGTTGATGGACTTCAGCTGGCTTGGTTCATTGACAGTGCGCTCGTTGCGGCCACGGGTGACGCGGTTTTGGAGATTGCCACCCTCGGAGATCACGCGATCACCCTGCTCAGTGAGAACGAATTTGGCTGTCAAAGTTTTGCCTTGGATAGCGTTGAAGTGCTGGAACTTCCGGAACTGACCCTTTCCGCAGGTCCGTTGATGGGATGTGCGCCGCATTTGCTTGAAATTGACTACAGCACCGAGGGAGCAGTGGAATGGCTCTTGGAAATTCACCGGGACTCCACCCAAGTGTTTATGAGTGAGGAGATGACGTTTGAAGTGAATCTAGAATGGCCTGGCACGTATAATTTGCAGCTGAGTGCCGTGTCTGATCGAGGGTGCACATCGGTTTTGCCATTGGGGGATTCAGTTGTCGTACTTCCTCGGCCGGTGGTTGGTTTTTATGCGGATCCTTATGCAGGAACGTTCGATTCCCCTGACCCTTTGAATAGTTCGTGGGCATTTGAAAACACGTCGGATGACGGCCAAGCGATTTGGGACTTCGGAGATGGGGAACTTTCTTCAGAATGGAGCACGAATCATACCTATGATGCGGCAGGAACATATGAAGTGGTACTCATGGTCATGAATGAACACGGTTGCGCCGAGGAATTTACGATGTTGGTGGAGGTGCTCGAGAACCTTGAAGTTTACGTGCCGAACGCGTTTACTCCTCCCATGCAAGGCTACTCAGATGGCATCAACGACGGATGGAAACCCGTGCTGTCTAAACCGAGTTTGGTGGGCCGTTATGATTTGGTAGTGTACAACCGATATGGCCAAAAAGTTTGGGAAACTCAGGACCCTGAAATGCACTGGGTAGGGGAGGCGCGTGTCGATGGCGCCTACTTTGCCCCAGGAGGAATTTACACCTGGGTGTTGCAAATCGACTCAAGGGCTTTCCCAGAATCTTCCCGGCAATGGAAAGGCCAGGTGAATTTGCTGCGTTGATTGCTTGCAAAGGGTTATCATTGGGAAATCATCTTTGGCATCTCATGGAGGAAACCAAAACGAATTGGATAAAATTAATTGACCGTCAGCTTCGAATGCGCTTGGATGAGCTGCGTGACGAGCAATCGCAATTGGAGGAGTCAAAGGGCTCGGCGACAAAGAGTTCGGCCGGCGACAAGCACGAGACAGGTCGGGCGATGATGGAACAGGAGTTGACTCATATTCAAGGACAGGTCGAGTCTGTTCGGAAACAACTGATCGAACTGGGGCAGATGCCGACCAGCCCAATGGAGGTTGTTGCATGGGGTGCAGCGGTGCGCACGGAGCAAGGGGTTTACTTCTTGTCCGTTCCACTTGGACGTATAAAAGAAGCCAAGGAACCGTTGTTTGCGATTTCTGCGGCTTCACCGCTGGGTCAATTGATGCTCGGAATGACCGCGGGTGATTCCGTCAATTTTCGAGGGCACACCTTTGCATTGTTGGACGTATACTGAACGTTGCCAGTTACTGGAATTGAGCGAGGTGCTGGACACTGAATGTCGGAGGAAGTCCTTGGTCTTCTCTACGGGGCGTGAAGCGAACGCGTTGCGCATTCTGCACTCCGGGAAGAAGCAAGAATCCATTGTGAGAAAACGTTCCATCGGTTGTGCTCCTCAGATGAATTCCATAGGCTATGCTATCGGTTGACACCATCATCTCATTGCCATTTCGGGTGATGTTCACAGTTGCTTTGGGCCAACGAATGGAGGACGGTTTTACTTGCAGTTGGTGTCCCGTGTCGATGATTCCGCCGACGGGGTCCAGCCACGTCCACGAAACAATAACGGCCTCCTTTGGCGCGTCTGCAAAGAGCAACGGGATGGATTCAAACGGTTGCAGATCGGCGGTTTTCGTGGCTTCGAAGAGTACCTCGCCGCGTTCGTTTTGCCATTGTGCCAGGAGCTCCGACCCCTCAAC
>Ga0115550_1002265_pt1 | contig 13321 bp, 12 predicted proteins | sample COGITO_mtgs_1005_FD_87177 | JGI IMG/M metagenome (GOLD analysis project Ga0115550, IMG submission 87177) | Pelagic marine microbial communities from North Sea - COGITO_mtgs_100511 | ecosystem: Environmental > Aquatic > Marine > Epipelagic | place: Germany:Helgoland, sampling site Kabeltonne... | reverse complement strand
TTGCCTGCCAGCACGTCACGGGCGGTGCGAGCCAGCTGCTCGCTGGAGGCCACCAGGGCGCTGGCATCTGCATAGAGCGCCCGCCCCAGCACTGTGAGCCGGGTGGTACTGGCATTGCGCTCGAACAGCTCGCCGCCAAGCTCCTCCTCCAGCCGTTTTATCTGCTTGCTCAGGGCAGACTGGGTGACATGCTGGCGCACCGCTGCCTGACCGAAGTGCAGCACTTCCCCCAAGGTAACGAAGGCTTTCAGATCTCTGAGCTCCATCCTGGCTCCTTTCATTCCTGTCAGGAATGTTGAGTGGTTAAATTTGTCATTGGACGGAATTTTAGAACTGTTCGATGCTTATGCCAATTTATTTGGGGCGCCTTGAATGGGGTGCCGACTTATCAGAGATGGCTGACACCATCCGCGCAGAAGGAGCAACACCAGATGCATCACCACAAGTTCAACGATTTCCCCAAGGATTTCCTGTGGGGCGCCGCCTCTGCCGCCTATCAGGTAGAAGGGGCCTGGAACACGGATGGCAAAGGACCCTCTGTGTGGGACCTCTTCACCAAGTTGCCGGGCAAGACCTTTGAGGGCAGCAACGGTGACGTGGCCGTCGATCACTACCATCGCATCGAAGAGGACGTGGCACTGATGGCCGAGATGGGGCTCAAGGCCTACCGCTTCTCGGTGAGCTGGCCGCGCATCTACCCGACCGGCCGGGGTGAGGTGAACGAGGCGGGTCTGGCATTTTACGAGAAGCTGATCGATACCCTGCTAGCCCACCAGATAGAGCCTGTGCTGACCCTCTATCACTGGGACTTGCCCCAGGCGCTGCAGGATGAATACGGCGGCTGGGAAGACAGGCGCGTCATCGAGGATTTCGAACGCTACTGCGTGACCCTGTATCAGCGCTTTGCGGGCAAGGTGAAGTACTGGGTGTCCCTCAACGAGCAGAACTACAACCTGACCAATGCCTACCAGCTCGGCACCCATCCGCCTGCCGTGCAGGACAGAAAGCGCTTCTTCGCCGCCAACCACATCGCTTTTCTGGCCAATGCCAGGGTGATCAAGGCGTTTCGTCAGTACGTGCCAAACGGCCTGATCGGCCCGAGCTTTGCTTACTCGCCCGCCTATCCGGCGTCGTGCGACCCCAAAGACATGCTGGCGTTTGAAAATGCCGAGGAGTTCACCAACTACTGGTGGCTGGATGCTTACTGCTTTGGCCGCTACCCCCAGGCGGCGCTCGCTTACTTGCGGGAAAACGGCGAGGCGCCACAGATATTGCCAGGGGATCTGGAGCTGCTGCGGGAAGGCACACCGGATTACATCGGGGTCAACTACTACTACACCCTGACTTACACAGATAACCCCTTGGGCGGCCAGACCTTGCAGCGCATCAATACCACGGGGCAGAAGGGCACCACCCCCTCGAGCGGCATTCCCGGCCTCTACAAGACGGCGCCCAATCCGCATCTTGAGACCAGCAACTGGGATTGGGCCATAGACCCGACCGGGATGCGCATCGCACTGCGCCGCCTCTCGTCCCGCTACGGGCTGCCGCTGATGATCACCGAGAACGGGCTGGGGGAGTTTGACCAGCTGGAAGCGGATGACAGCGTGCACGATGCCTATCGCATCGCCTACCTCAAGAGCCATCTCATTGCCTGTCAGCAGGCGCTGCAGGACGGGGTTGAGCTGATTGGTTACTGCGCCTGGTCGTTCACCGACATCCTGAGCTGGCTCAATGGCTACCAGAAGCGTTACGGCTTCGTCTATATCGACAGGGATGAGCAGCACGTCAACTCCTTGCGCCGCATCAAGAAAGACAGCTTCTACTGGTATCAGTCAGTCATCAGTTCGGGTGGCAAGGCGCTTTAACGCATCCCCTGGTCTTGTCATACGAAAAGGCCCTGCCGTGAGGCAGGGCCTTTTGCATAGCCGTTTTCCTGTCCAGTGATGGGATGGTTCGCTAGATGAACATGCCCCCCGAGGCTTCGATGCGCTGGGCATTGATCCAGCGATTGTCATCCGAGAGCAGGGCCGCTATCACGCCGCCTATGTCGTCGGGCTGGCCGACTCGCCCGAGCGCTGTCTGGCTGGCGATGAAGTCGTTGACCGCCTGGTTGTCCCGCACCACACCCCCGCCAAAATCAGTCTCGATGGCACCGGGCGCCACCACGTTGACGGCGATCCCGCGCGGGCCCAGCTCCTTGGCCAGATAGCGGGTCAACACCTCTATTCCCCCCTTCATGGCGGCGTAGGCGGCATAACCGGGCAGCGCGAAACGGGTGAGGCCGGTCGAGAGGTTGATGATGCGCCCGCCATCGCGGATCAGGGGCAACAGCTGCTGGGTCAGGAAGAAGGTCCCCTTGAGGTGAATGTTCATGAGGGTATCGAACTGCTGCTCCGTAGTTTGCTCGAAGCTGGCGTGGATGCCGATGCCGGCATTGTTGACCAGAAAGTCGAACCGTTCGCGTCGCCACTCCCGCTGCAGCAACTGGCGTACCTCAGCCGCGAAGGCGGCAAAGGAGGCGCTGTCGGCCACATTGAGCGGCAGGGCATGCGCCTTCACGCCGAGCGCATTGGCCTGCGCCACCACGGTGGCCGCCTCTTCGGCCTGGCTGTGATAGGTGATGATGAGATCGACGCCTTTGGCGGCGAGGGCCAGGGCTGAGTGTTTGCCGAGGCCGCGGCTGGCGCCTGTGATGAGGGCGATGGAACGGGTCATGGTACGACTCCTGTCAATGGGGTGGATGCGGGCTCGGGACGAGCCGCTAGTGCCACTCTATTGATGCGTACATTATGGATAAAGAGGGTAATAATAGATGCACTGTTCCGTTTAAAATAACAATGACGCCATGGATCAACTGGATGCGATGAGAATGTTTATGCGGGTGGCCGAGCTTGAGAGCTTCACCCGCAGCGCCGAGCAGATGAGCATGCCCAAGGCGACGCTCTCCGCAGCCATTCGACGGCTGGAGGAGCAGCTGGGTGCCCGCTTGCTTCATCGCACCACCAGGCGGGTGCAACTGACCACGGATGGTCAGCTCTGCTACGCCCGCTGTCAGGCGTTGCTGGCCGACATGGAGGAGTTCAATGGGCTGTTTCGGCCGCATGGGCAACTCAGCGGCCAGCTGCGGGTGGACATGCCGAGCCGGATGGCGCGTCATCTGGTCATACCGGCACTGCCCGCCTTTCTGGCGGCCCATCCTGACTTGCAACTGATGCTGAGCAGCACGGATCGGCGTGTCGATCTGGTGCGCGAAGGCTTTGACTGTGTAGTGCGGGTGGGGGCGCTGGAGTCCTCCAGCCTGGTAGCCCGCCCCCTGGGTCACTACCGCCAGATCAACTGCGCCAGCGCCACCTATCTGGCCCGCCATGGCATTCCACAAACCTTGGCCGACCTGACGGGGCACCGACTGGTCCACTATGGCGCCGTGCCGGGGGATAAAGAAGCCGGGTTCGAGTACTTGCAGGCCGATGGCTCCCGCGCCGTGCTGGCGATGGCCGGCGCCCTCACTGTGAACGACAGCGAAACCTATCTGGCCGCGGCGCTGGCGGGGCTCGGGATCATCCAGATGCCGCGAGTCGGGGTAGAGGCACTGCTCGCCAGTGGGGAACTGGTCATGGTGTTGCCCCAGTGGCAGGCGCCTCCTTTGCCCATTCATGCCCTCTATGCCCATCGTCGTCAGCTCTCGCCCAGGGTGCAGGCCTTCATTCACTGGCTGGGCGGCGTGCTGGAGACGACGCTCGCCAGTGAACCTGCCCCGGCATTGTCGAGCGACCAGTGATGGGGCGCCTCCCTCTGTCATGCACGACATCTGTGGTCAGATGCTCCGGTCGGGCTCTCTATAGTGGTAATCGAAAGTGATCATCGAAGATCCCGGTTTGGCGCGGGCGGGGCAGATAGGCATAATGGCGCTCTCACAGAGCAGAGGAGATCTCATGAAATATATCGGAGCCCACGTCAGTGCCGCCGGCGGGGTGGAGAACACCATAGCCCGCGCAGAGGCCATCGGCGCCAACGCCTTCGCCCTGTTTACCAAGAACCAGCGCCAGTGGCAGGCGGCGCCGCTGTCCGAGGCCAGTATCCGAGCCTTCAAACTGGCGTGCGAGAAAGCCGGTTTTCGCCCGGAGCAGATCCTGCCCCACGACAGTTACCTCATCAATCTGGGCCATCCCGATCCCGACGGCCTGGCCAAGTCTCGCGATGCGTTTCTCGATGAGATAAAGCGCTGCGAGCAGCTGGGACTTTGCTACCTGAATTTCCACCCTGGCAGCCATTTGAAGCAGATCCCGGAAGCGGCCAGCCTTAGACTGGTGAGCGAATCCATCAACTGGGCGCTGGAGCGCAGCCAGGGGGTGACGGCCGTGATTGAGAACACAGCCGGGCAGGGCACCAACCTCGGCTGGTCGTTCGAACACCTGGCCACCCTCATCGACGGGGTGGAGGACAAGAGTCGGGTCGGTATCTGCTTCGATACTTGCCACGCCTTCGCCGCCGGTTATGACTTGCGCACCCCTGAGTCCTGCGCTCAGGTGTTTGCCGATTTCGATCGCATCGTCGGCTTCCAGTATCTCAAGGGAATGCACATCAACGGCGCCAAGTGCACCTTCGGCAGCCGGGTCGATCGCCACCACAGCTTGCGTGAAGGCAATCTGGGGGAGGCGGTATTCCACCACATCATGAATGACGAGCGTTTCGACGGCATTCCGCTGATCCTGGAGACCATCGACGAGACGATCTGGGGCGACGAGATCAGTTGGCTACGCAGTCTGGCAAAGGCGTAAAGCGCCGCGGCCACCGCATAAGGAGCAATGATGATGCAAGAAGATCCACACGCGCGGCCACTGCGCTGGGGCATTGCCGGGGCGGGGGCCATTGCCCGTCGCTTTTGCAAGGACGTGAATGAGCACGCGAGCTTGGGGCAGGTGGTGGCGATCGCCGCCCGTGATCAGACGCGGGCCCGGGACTTTGCCGAGGAGCAGGGATTGCCCCTTGCCTATGGCAGCTACCAGGCGCTGGCGGCAAGCAGCGAGGTGGAGGCCGTCTATGTAGCGGTGATCCACCCGGAGCACGCCGACCTGATCAAGCAGATGTTGCTGGCGGGCAAGCACGTGCTGGTGGAAAAGCCGGCGGTGACTCAAGTAGCAGATTGGGATGCGCTGGTGCAGCTCGCCCAGGCCCGTGGCCTGCTGCTGATGGAGGCCATGAAGGTGATGTGCTTCCCTGCCATGCGCGAATTGCTGCGGCGACTCGGCGCCTTGCCTGCCCCCAATCGGCTGCAGGCGGCCTTCGGCTCGGTGCAGGAGAGATCCGGCAAACTGTTTGATCCCGCCTTGGCCGGAGGCGCTGCCTGGGATGTGGGTGTCTATCCGCTCTGGCTCTACGCTGCCATCTGTCACCAGCTGGGGCTGGCTGCGGGTGAGCCGCAGGTCGCTCTTTCCCGCCAGACGGGCGAGGTGGACGAGGCCGCCAGCTTCCGCTTTGCCGGCTCCCTCGCGGCCGACTTGGATGCCTCCATCGTCCAGGATCTCGACAAGGCGGCCTATCTGGGCGGCGAGGGCTGGGCCCTGAAACTGGTCGGCAAGTGGTGGAACCCCCAGCAGGTACGCTGGGTCACGGGGGATCCCTTGCCTGCCTGGCCGGGAGACATAGAGGCACAGGTAGCGGGCGGTGGCATGCAGCACGAGGCGGATCATTTCGCCGCCTGTGTCAGGCAGGGATTGAGGGATTCCCCCTGGGTGCCGCAGGCCCTGACCAGACAAGTCTTGGGGTGGGTAGAGCGCGGTTTGCAACCCGCACCCTGATAACGGATGGACAGAGAGGGCGCTTGGGCGCCCTCTCTTTTTTTGTCTGCGCAAGGGGAAGCCAGATGATCGGCGCGATCATCGAGCCCGATCATCTTATTGCGCTTTTGTCCGAGTGGTTATGTCCGCCAGGGGTTGAGGCAGGGCTCCCTCTTGCGCGCGGCAAAACTGCAGAAAGCGGCGCAGGGTGGCGGAGTGGTATTTCTGCCGGTGCCAGATGAGGGAGAGCTGGCGGGGAAAATGCCGGGCAAGGGAGAAGGCCACCAGACGACCGGCCTGCAACCGATCCGACACCGCCAGGCGGGAGATGAAGGAGATCCCCAGCCCCTTTTCAACCGCCAGCATCACGGCCTCCAGGGTGTTGAGCTCCAGCCCTGCCTGCCAGCGAGGCAGCCCGGGCTGGATCTGTTGCTCGAATTGCTCGCGGCTGCCTGACTGTGGCTCGCGCAGTACCCAGGTTTCATCGCTCAGCTGGCTTAGCGACAGGCGACTGCGCCGGGCGAGGGGATGATCGGGATGAGCCACGATCAGCATCTCGTCATTGAGCCAGGGTTCACTCACCAGATCAGCATGGTGGTTCTGTCCCTCTATCAAGGCCAGATCCAGCTCGAAGTTGGCCAGCAGATGGCAAAGCTGATGGGTGTTGGTGATGGTGACCCTGGGTGGCAACCCCAGCTCCTGCTTGCTGCTGGCCAGCAGGGTGGGGAGCAGGTAGTTGCCTATGGTCTGGCTCGCTCCCAGGCGCAGCTGGCCGCTTGGCTCTGCATCCGGGCTGAACAGGGTTTCAATATCCTGCATCCGGGTCAGCAGCTCTTCGGCGGCCGGTTGCAACAAGCGTCCCTCGTTGTTGAGCTGCAATCTGGGGTGAATGCGGTCAAACAAGGGGGTGGCGAGCTGGCGTTCCAGCTCCTGCAATGACTGGGAGACGGCGCCCTTGCTCAGGCAGAGCTCGTTGGCGGCCAGCCCCAGATTGCCGTAGCGGGCTATGGTGGCGAAGACCTTGAGTTGTTGCAGGGTCAGTTTCATGTTTGGTTTATCCGAACAATTGATTCAATTCATTTAGATATCGTAAACGATAGCAGCGCCTTATCCTATGCTCATCGTCTCTCACAAGAGGTTTCAGCCATGATCGCAAGAACTCGTCAATCCCTAGCCGCGGCACCGACCCCCATGGCGGGCCTGGCACTCGGGATCGCCAGTCTCGGTTGGTGCTGGGAAAATGCCGGCCAGTTCGATGGTCGCCTGCAACTGCTGGGCGCCGCCGTTGCCGCCGTGCTGCTGGTGATCCTCACCTTCAAGTTTCTGCTTCATCCACGCCTGCTGTGGCAGGATCTGGCTCACCCAGTGGTGGGCAGCGTTGTGCCCACCTATGCCATGGCCACCATGGTGGTCTCCAAGGCGGTCGGCATGCTGGCCCCCGGTCTGGGCGAGGGGCTCTGGTTGTTTGCCGTTGTGCTGCATCTGCTGTTTCTGGTCACGTTTGTCTGGCACAGGGTCAAGCAGTTCGAGATCCATCACATGGTGCCGAGCTGGTTTGTGCCGCCGGTGGGCATCATAGTGGCTGACGTGGCCTTTCCGGGTGGCCAGTTTGCCGCGCTGGCCGACGGCCTGCTCTGGTTTGGCATGCTCTGCTACGGCCTGATGTTGCCGCTGATGCTCTATCGCCTCATCTTCAGTCATGAAGTACCGGATGCCGCCAAGCCGACCATCGCCATTCTGGCGGCCCCTGCCAGTCTGTCACTCGCCGGTTATCTGACCGTGACCGAGGATCCGTCCTTGTTGCTGGTGGCCGTGTTGCTGGGGATCGCCATCCTGATGACCTGCATCATCTATCTGGCGTTTATCAAGTTGTTGCGCCTGCCGTTTTCACCGGGGTATGCCGCCTTCACCTTCCCGCTGGTGATAGGTGCCACCGCCCTGTTCAAGGTGAGCCACCTGCTGGCGCAGTGGCCACAAGCAACCCACTATGTGGAGCAGGTCAATCTGCTGGCCCACTTCGAACTGGGTGCCGCCACCCTGATCGTCGGCTATGTGGCCTTGCGCTATCTGATGTTCTTCCTGCCATTAAGGGAGATCAACATGGATCACGGCATCGCCCGACACGGCGCCCGCCGCTAGGCACGACTCTCCTGGAGAGACTCGGGGTAAGGGGTCAGTCAACGAGAAGGGCATGCGTGCACGACATGCTCCACTGGCCAGAAATAGTGAGAGCGCTCCACCATGGGTGGAGCGCTTTTTTGTCTGCTGTTAAGTGTTGAAGGAGACTTTTTCTGCCGCGGGGAAATCCATTTTTTGAACCAGCGCTCACCCTGAGGTGCTCACGATGAATTTCACTGGTATTACCTGTCAGGACGAATACAATGCAACCCCATTTTCTTCGTTTGACCTCATTCATGTCTTCCCAAGATCCTGTGTTTGATTCCTCTTTTCAGACCCGTTTATTGCGACCGCGTTACTGGCCAAGCTGGTTGGCACTCGGCGCACTCTGTGTGCTCGCCTTCGTGCCGCCCCGCTGGCGTGACAAGCTGGCAGAATGGCTGGCGCCGTTGGTAGTCAAGGTCTCCAAGAAACAGATCTACATCGCCAAAACCAACCTCGATATCTGCTTTGCCAACAAGAGCCAGGCCGAGCGTGATGCCATCCTGATGACCTCCATCCGCATCGGTCTCAAGACCCTGCTTGGATTTGGTGAATTTACCGTGCGCAGCCCCGCCTACCTGATGAAGCGCATCCAGGTGAGTGGCTGGGAGCATATCGAGGCGGAGCAGGCCGCTGGCCGCCCCATGATACTGGTGGTGCCCCATAGCTGGCCGGTCGATGCTGCCGGTTACTACTTCACCCAGCGTGGTGTGCCCATGTGCGCCATGATGAAGAGTGCCCGCAATCCGGTATTTGACTGGCACATCAATCGGGAACGAGCCAAGAATGGTTGCCGTGTCTATGAGCGCAGTGCCGGCATCAAGTCGGTGATCAGAACCGTCAAGCGTGGACACAGTTTCTTCTATCTGCCGGACCAGGATCATGGCCGTGAGGCGAGCATCTTTGCGCCCTTCTTCGGCTATCCCAAGGCAACCCTGCCGGCTCTGCCGCGGTTGGTGCAGGTCAGTGGTGCCAAGGCAGTGCCCATGCTGGCCTGCTACGATGAGGCCAAGTACTGCTACCGTCTGGAGATAGAGGCGCCGTTTGCTGATTACCCCAGCGCCGATCTGATGGCGGACACCTGCCGCATGAACAACATGATTGAGCAGCAACTGACTCGCGATCCTGGCCAATACATGTGGTTCCTCAAGATTTTCGATACCCGTGAAGAGCAGGAAGGGTCGGACGGCCTCTATGAAGAAGGGATCAAGCGGATCCGGGGTGATCTTCCTCCCGGCGCCTGACTTGTCATCGTGATCATGGCCCTGCGGGGCCATTTTTATTGGGTACGAGTCTGTGTGTTGGTAAGACCACTGCACCCCAAAGTGGAAAAAATTGTCAGGATAATTAAAATAACCGTTTATTTTCTATGACTTGATGGCGGCGATGTCTTCACACGATCCGGTTTTTGATACCTCATTTCATGCCCGTCTGCTCCATCCGCGCTGGTGGGGCAGTTGGCTGGCGCTTGGCTTTTTGTGTCTGCTGGCATGGGTGCCTCACGGCGTGCGCGGGCGTTTTGCCAATGCCGTGGCCCCGGCTTTGCTGCGACTTTCCAAAAAGCAGGCCTACATTGCCGAGACCAATCTCAAGATCTGTTTTCCCGAGCTGGATGCCGCCGGGCGCCGTACCCTCCTGCTCAAAGCGATCCGGACCGGTCTCAAGGCATTCATGGGCTTTGGTGAGCTGACCCTGCGCAGCTCCGCGCATCTCAAAAGCCGCATCAAGGTACGGGGCTGGGAGCATATAGAAGCGGAGCTGGCCGCCGGGCGCACCATGATACTGGTCGTGCCTCACACCTGGGCGGTGGACATGATTGGCCGCTACCTGACCGATGAGGGTCTTGCGCTCTGTACCATGATGAAGAGCCCGAAAGATCAGGTGTTTGACTGGTATATCAACCGCGAGCGATCCAAAGCCGGCAAGGTGTATGAGCGCAGTGTCGGCATCAAACCGGCCATCAAGGCCATCCGCAGCGGCTACAACTTCTTCTATCTGCCGGATCAGGATCATGGTCGTGAGAAGAGCATCTTCATCCCTTTCTTCGGTCACCCCAAGGCGACTCTGCCGGCCCTGCCCAAGCTGGTGAAGCTGACCGGTGCCCGTGCTGTGCCCATCCTCGCCTGCTATGACGAAGATGAAGAGTGCTACCGGCTTGAGATTGAACCCCCGTTTGATCCATATCCAACGGACGATTTGACCGCAGACGTCAATGCCATGAACCGCATGGTGGAGCAGCAGCTGAGCCAGTATCCAGAGCAGTACATGTGGTTTCTCAAGATCTTCGAAACCCAGGAACATCAAGAAGGGGAGGATGGTCTCTACGAAGAGGGGATTAAGCGGATCCGCAGCGGTCTGCCACCCGAACCCTGAAGGGAAAGACACTGGCTGGCGACCTGAGATGACAGCGGTGACAAGCGCTTGTCCTTTAAGCAGTTTGGTGAGTAAAACAGCGGCAAATGGGGCACCGGAAGGTGTCAAGGAACAGGGATATGCAAGCTGGCCTCATAGGGGCTATCTTCTGAGGCGCAAATAGGGTAAAAGGGCGGCCATGAAAATTCCAAATCGAATCCAACCTCTGGTTGATGACGGCCTGGTCGATGACGTCATCAGCCGGCTGATGAGCGGCAAAGAGGCCGACGTCTATGTGGTGCGCTGCGGCGAAGAGATCCGCTGCGCCAAGGTCTATAAAGAGGCGTCCAAGCGCAGCTTCAAGCAGGCCGTGGTGTATCAGGAGGGGCGCAAGGTGCGTAACAGTCGCAGCGCCCGCGCCATGGAGAAAGGCTCCAAGTACGGTCGCAAACAGCACGAAGAGGTGTGGCAGAACACAGAAGTGGATGCCCTGTTCAAGCTGGCGGCAGCTGGCGTGCGGGTACCGCAGCCCTATGTCTGTCTCGACGGTGTGCTCTTGATGGAGCTTATCACCGACGAGGATGGCAATGTGGCCCCCCGTCTCAATGACGTGGCACTCTCACCCGAGCAGGCTGTCATCGATCACGACAAGGTGATCCGCTATGTGGTGCGCATGCTCTGCGCAGGCCTTATCCACGGGGATCTTTCCGAGTTCAACGTGCTGGTGGATGCCCAGGGCCCCGTCATCATAGACCTGCCCCAGGTGGTGGATGCTGCCGCCAACAACCAGGCCAAGGCGATGCTGGAACGGGACGTCAACAACATGCGCAACTATTACGGCATGTATGCCCCCGAGCTGCTCAATACCCGTTACGCCAAGGAGATGTGGGCCCTGTTTGAAGATGGCAAGCTGACTCCGGAGAGCGAGTTGACCGGCCTGTTCGAGGAGAGCACAGAGGCCATCGATATCGATTCTGTGCTGCACGAAATCGAGAGCGCCGAAGAGGAAGCCCATGCCCGTCTGGCCCGAATGAACGCCGAGCAGGAAGATAGCTACTGATCGCCACTCATCATCACGTCATCAGTCACAACATGAGCGCCTTCGGGCGCTCATGTTGTTTATGGCTGCCGTTTGACGCGGCATCTGGCTCGCGGCTCAACGCAGGGGCGGGAGGCGGTAAAACCGTACCCAGCAGTCATCCCCAGCATGGTAGCGACGATCCAGCAACTGTCCGTTGGCAGCTTCAATGATCTTGAGGGAGGCGGCATTCGTTTCGTCGCAACTGATGAGGACGGAGCCGGTCAATACATGCTGTTGCAACCAGCGCAGCAGGGTGCGGGCAACGCCCTCACCGCGGCGGGAGGGGCGGGTATCGTAACCTATGTGGCCAAGCCATTGCGCCGTGGCCGGGTTGTCACCGTGGCGTAGCCGCAGTGTGCCGAGTATCTCCCCCTCCTCAAGTGCAAAGTAGGTAGTGGTGGGCAGATACCCCATGGGCAGATGACGGCCCTCTGCGTGATCGAGCAGGCTTTGCAGCCAGCCGTCAGGGTCAAATTGTGCCACCTGATAGAGCGGCAGACCGGCTTCGCCGCACTCGGTCACATAGCTGCGATAGGCGGGGACATCGTCAGGTTGCGCCGGGCGGCACTCTATGGTCGACGGCCTGTTCACGAGCCAGTGACCAGGGGTTGGAGCAGTTGCGGCTCGCTGTGGTGGGGCTCCTGTATGCAGGTCCGTTGTCGCCCCCCTTGCTTGGCCGCATAGAGCGCTCTGTCCGCTCTGGGGTATGCCTGCTCGAAGCGCTCTCCCGGCTGCAGCGACGTCAGACCTATGCTCATGCTGATGGGACCGCCAGCGAGCTGCGAGGTGGCCTGGGCGATCCGTTGCTGCAAGGAGTGGCAGTAATGTGGCAGCGTTTGCGGATTTTCCATCAAGAAAATGACCAGCTCGTCTCCCCCCAGTCGCCCCGCTATCCCCTGCCGTGGCAGGGTAGTGCGTATCACCTGACCCACCAGTCGCAACATGGCATCCCCGGCGGGATGACCGTGCCGGTCATTGATCTGCTTGAAGTCATCCAGGTCGATCAGCAACAGCTGACAGGGGTTGGCCCCTGCACTGACCTGCGCCTGTAACAGTTGCTGAAAATAGTGGCGGCTCAGCAGACCGGTCAGCTCATCCTGATTGGCCCGCTGCTCCAGCTCGCGCTGGGTCGCCAATAGTGCCTGTTGCTGGCGGGTATGGACAAGGCTGAGCAACAGATAGCTGCGGGCTATGGTAAAGAGCAGGCTGAGCAGGATCACGGGGCCGAGCAAGGGGTCGGTAAAGGTACTGGCGTTGAGTTCCGGCTGCCAGAGGTGCTTGGCTATCCGAAGCAGCTGCAGCAGCAACTGCAGACCGAGCAGCAGTATGGCAAAGCGCAATACCCGATAGAGGGGGGCCAGACGTTGATAACGCCAGAGCTGCCAGATCAGTACCGCGAATTGCAGGGAGAGCACGGCGGAGAGGACCATGATCCGGCTGTGGACGTCAGACAGGGGCCGCAGGCTGGCGGTCAGGGCAAACAGCACAAATCCGATGAGCGCTATAGCAGGGCAGAGCCAGCCAAGCTGGTCTGCCTCGCGTCGAAAGAAGTGGCGCAAGCCCCGCTCATACAGCAGGGGCGCGGCAAGCAGCAGCAGGTTGGTCAGCAGTATGTTGGCAAGGGAGATATCCCCCTCGAGCGGCCGGAGCAGCAGGCCGCAGAACGAAGCGGCGATGGCCAGTTCGCTGGCAGACCAGTAGAGCAGGCCCCTGATGCGGCGCTGGGTATGCCACACATAGGCAAAAATGACCGCGACCCCGACATGGGACAGCGTGACAAACAGTACCAGACTCAGCAATTGTGCGGAGGAAAACAGATTATGCATCAAGGGTCTCTCAGGGCTCTTCCACCTGTTAACCGCGTCCCGACGTATGAGGTCGATAGCTGGCAGTGCTGGATCACAGCATGAATCCAACCCATTATCAATGGCTTAAGCATCCAGCCATG
>Ga0115550_1002263_pt1 | contig 13327 bp, 9 predicted proteins | sample COGITO_mtgs_1005_FD_87177 | JGI IMG/M metagenome (GOLD analysis project Ga0115550, IMG submission 87177) | Pelagic marine microbial communities from North Sea - COGITO_mtgs_100511 | ecosystem: Environmental > Aquatic > Marine > Epipelagic | place: Germany:Helgoland, sampling site Kabeltonne... | reverse complement strand
CGGTACATGGCATCATGGGGGTTCCAGCCTCAGTGACCACTATGGCACTGGCTGGTAAAACTAATAAGATTGTTATTCCTATAGAGCAGGTTTGGAATGCGCGATCGGCCGGCTATAAATCTGCAGATTTTCATCTGCACCTCAATTATGACGGTCCCTACCGCCATATTACCTCTGATATTGAGCCGCTGATTGCCGGTGAAAATCTCGATCTGGCTACCCCCCAGGCAGCCAACCTGCACAATAGATTGATGGATAGGGAGTTTCTCGGGCAGACATTGCGCACCAAAGCGGGCAGTCTGATTCGCTTTGCCCAGGAAGTTCGCGCCCATTTTCACGGGCATATTGGCGTGGTGGGGGCCAGTGAGTTTTACTTTCCTTGGTTTTGGGGGCCTGGATACCCTGAGCACAATGACGGTAACCTCTCCAATGGAGATGTTATGGCCTTTGTCGCCGAACACAGCGACAGCATAGGTACCTATGTGCATCCAGTGGCTAGGAATATAGATCCCTTTGAAGGCGACAATGCCCTGAGTATTCCCCTGGAATTTATTCCCGACGCTATTCTCTCGGACAATGTGGGTCTTGAGCTAGTCTGCGCCTGGAGTGACGCCCTGGGTACCTCAGAGCTGTGGTACCGGCTGCTCAATATTGGTCGACCAGTAATTGCTATGGCCGGCACCGATATGTTTGTCGACTTTCATCGCACCCCGGCTATTGGCACGGCGCGAGTCTATGCCCAGCAGGCTGGGCGCAAAACCCGATGGAGCCCGCTGATAAAGGAAATTAAACAGGGTCGCAGTTTTGTTACCAACTCAGCCGCACTGCTATTTACCCTGGATGCTGATGCTGGCCCTGGCGATATTGTGCAGTCGGGCAAGCGGTCTTTTACTCTGGATGTCTCGACTGCAGCGGCTTTTGATAAAGTTGAGGTACTTGTAAATGGTGCGGTGGTTTGGTCTGAGCCCGGTCTAAGCGCTGGCGAGTCGCGAAAATTTGGTGGCGAGCTGGTGCTGCCAGAGGGCGGCTGGGTGGCAGCGCGGGTTTATGGTGGCAGCACAGCCTGGCCGCTGATGGACAGTTACCCCTTTGCTCATAGTTCGCCTGTGTGGATCAATAGCCGAGGCAGCACTGACCCGGCTGCCAAGGCGCAGGCAGTATTAGAGCTTCAGCATGCGTTAAACCAGCTGCAGGCCCATGCGCTGGAAACCTACGATGATAAAAATACCTCGCGATTAATAGGCCGTATAGAGCAGGCTAAAAAAGCACTAGGGCAGTAAGTTGCCAGGGGCTAGTGACTGGGTTGGCCCCTCAACTATATGAAGTTGCATAGGCGAAGCGGTTCTGAGATAGTGGTTCAGTACTAAAAAGAGGCTGTTACAGGCTGTATGCGAGCCCGACTAACTAACTATGGATTTATCTGAGGGAACCTTATGAAACTCAATACTATTTTTATCGCCGCGCTCACACTCTGTATGAGCCAGCTGAGCTTTGCCGGACACCACGGGGAGCATGCCAATCCCAACGAGGCTGTTGTCAAAGGCTGGATTGAAGCCCGAGCGGCAGGACAGAAAGAAAACCTTGCCTATGTAGAAAAGCATATGGCAGACGATGGCCTATTTTTCGGTGGACGCTATGTGGGTTTTGGGTTCAACTTTGATCCACTGGATAGCGGGAAAATGGTGGTTAGCCGAACCATTGAGGGTAGCCCAGCCTCCAAGGTACTCTTAGCCGGCGACGAGTTTCTGGTGGTCAATGGTGTTGAGGTTAACAAAGACAACCTAGACAGACTGTCCTTCCGAGGCAAGCCAGGCGAGCCGGTCAAGGCAACCATACAGCGCGATGGTAAAAAGATGGATATAGAAGTGGCCAGAGGCATTATCGACAACGGCAGCTCTAAAGAAGTGCTGTTGGCAGACCTTAGCAATGCCAATGCAGACGACTGGACTGTAAAGATTAAGATTAACGAGATGCTCAGCAAAGACAATATTGTCTATGTGTGGACTACAGTTAACGATGTGGATGCAATGAACGGTATGCCCTTTGAAAGCCATGTTGTCAGCCGCTACCAGTTCAATGAAGCTGGTTTGGTGGACGCTGTAGGCTCTGTCTCTGAAGACCGCTTTGTTCTCGAGCAGACCGGATACACCGTAGCTCGATAATTTGCTATGTTGATGCATAGCACCCAGCTGTGTATCTCTAGTATCCAAAGCCCCTGTTTACACAGGGGTTTTTTTATTGCCTGCAAACAACAATGCTATTGATTGTCTGCGGCGAAGACTGTGCGGCCCTCTTTAATGGTCTCCAGCACCCGAATCGTCTGTATTTCTGATCTCTCCACTGTCAGGGGGTTTTTATCCAAAATCACCAGATCAGCTAGCTTGCCCACCTCAAGACTGCCTTTGCGATCCTCTTCAAAATGCTGGTAGGCCGGCCAAATGGTCATAGCTTTGATAGCCGTTAAGGGGTCCACTCTGTGGTATTCGCCGAGGGTCGCTCCTGATCTGGTGGTGCGATTAACCGCGCTATGCAGCACGCGCATGGAGTTAGGGAGGGTGACAGGGGCATCGGAGTGGATGGAGAATTTCATATCGCGGTCTAGCAGCCACCCTGTGGGAGAGATATTTTCCGCGCGTTCAGGCCCAGCCACAGACTGTCGATGCCAGTCGCCCCAGTAAAATGTGTGCATGGGATACAGAGCCGGAAAAATATCCAGTGCTTCAAGACTGGCCACCTGATCTTCACGCAAATATTGACCGTGAATCAACACCGTGCGCCGATCTGCTGCCGGATTATTTTGCTGAGCTACAGTGGCGGTTTTAATAAACTGGTCAATGGCAGCATCACCATTGCCATGCACCATAAGCTGCCAGCTATTCTTGTAGGCTAGCTCGAACCACTGCAGTGCCTCATCGTCGTTGAATGCACCATAGCCCGCATAGCTAGCATCCTGATTTAAAGGTGGCTGATGATAGGGGTGAGTAAACCAGGCGGTTTTACCCTGAGGCGAGCCATCGAAGGTAAGTTTTACCCCACCTATACGAAAGTGGTTACTGTATTCGCGAGACAGCAGAGGCCCGTGAACTGGTGAATCCTCCTTGATTTTAACTAGGTCCGGGTAGGACACCAGATCCAGATTCAGAGCGCCAGCGGCAGAGACTGCAGCAAAGGTTTTTAGCGAAACCGGGTCAGTTTTGCCGTCCTGGACAGTGGTAAAACCATTGGAGGCGTAGACAGTTTCTCCCGCCTTGAGGGCCTGCATATACTGAGCCGGGCTGAAGTCTGGCACCATATTATAGACCACAGCGAAATGGGCATTTTCCTGCAACACGCCATTGGGAGTTTTACCATCGGCTTCCCGCTCGATAATGCCTCCTGGCGGATTGACAGACTCGGCATCAATGCCAAATATCTCTAGCGCTCTGCTGTTGTACACCCCCAGATGCCCGGACTGATGAAGAGCCATTATAGGTAGCTCTGTCGACACGGCGTCCAGGTCATGTCGGTTGGGGTGGCGCTTTTCGGCCAGTTGAGAGTCATCGTAATTAAAGCCAATCACCACCTGGTGTTCTGCAACCACAGGGGACTGCTCTATATAGTCCCGCAGAGTCTGCTGCATCTGAGCAATATTATTTACTGGCCCATCTGGAGCTGGCAGCAGGTTGGCAGAGATGGCCTGAATAGCCACGCCAGATAGATGACTGTGAGCATCGACAAATCCGGGTAGCAGGGTTTTGCCTTGGAGATCGATCAGTTTGGTATCTTTCCCCTGATAACTCTCTATCACTGAGTTAGAGCCAAGTGCAACTATGAGCCCATCTTTTACGGCTATGGCCTCCACAGTACCAACATTATCGTCGACCGAAACGATCTGACCATTGATGTAGATACTAGTGGCCTGGTTGTCAGTGGTTGTCACCGGCTCGTTGCAGCCGCTCAAAACTGCAACCATCAGGCCCGCTACCAACGCTTTGCTAGGGGAAACTGTCATGGAATTTATACCCTTATTATTGTTATAACCTCAACCCTACAAGACTCTGGCAGCAGTCGCCACTGTTGTTGCCTCTGTAATTGGTACAATGGCGGTATGAGTATAGATATTGGCAAAATAACTGATCTGCACTGCATCAATAAGGTGGTCACCGCTGCAGTCATGTCCTGGCCCATGCCAGAGCGTATCAGGCGCCTGTCGGTGCCTGTACTTAGCTATGACAGCGAAGACTTTAAACATTACCGCTTTGCACTGTATAGAGACAGTGGTGAGATAAGGGGTGTGGCGGCCTGGAATGCTCAGGCGCCTATGCCCACAGAGTTTGGCATAGGCCGATTGCTACATGGCCTATATATCTCGCCCGGCTCTCAGGGCAGAGGCCATGGGCAGACTCTAATGGCCGCTGTGCTATCAGAGGCCGTGGCGCTGGGAGCTGATGGGCTGGTGGTAAAGGCAGAGCGGCCGTCCATAGGCTTCTTTGAACACTGTGGTCTGCAGTCTCTGTCTGCATTGGGCCCTACAGATTACCCCTATCAGTACTGGTACCAACTCAGGGCTTGAGCCTGGGTTAATTTCCGTGAACCCTTGGTCTACTATTGCAGGTAAAAGGCGCCGGTATAAGTGCTACCATCGGATGAATAATTAATAACTACTGTTTAAAGAGAATTTCTATGAAAAGCAATCGAGAGCTGGATATTGTTGTCTATGGGGCTACTGGGTTTACTGGTCGTTTGGTCGCCGAGTACCTGAATAATCAGTATGGGGTGAATGGCGAGGTGGTCTGGGCCATGGCCGGTCGCAGCCTGAGCAAGTTAGAGCAGGTTCGCGACGAAATGGAAATCTCTAATGATGTGCCACTGGTGGTTGCGGACTCCTCTGACATAGATTCCATTAATGCCATGGTTGAGCGCACCGCGGTGGTCTGCACCACTGTGGGACCCTATCAGCTGTATGGCAATGAGCTAGTAGCCGCCTGTGCCGCTGCCGGCACCGATTATGTTGATCTCTGTGGAGAGCCGGGCTGGATGCATAAAATGATTGGCGCCCACAGTGCTGCTGCAGAGGCCAGCGGTGCTCGCATTGTATTCTCCTGCGGTTTTGACTCAGTTCCCTTTGATTTGGGTGTGCTATTTTTGCAGCAGACCGCAGAGCAGAAGCTGGGTTCTACTGTACCCCGCGTGCGGGGCCGTGTGCGTGCTATGAAGGGCACTTTTTCTGGCGGTACTCTGGCTAGTTTTCGCACCACCATGGCAGCGGCAGCCAAAGATCCTGACCTGATTAATGTGCTGCGCAACCCATTTTCTCTCACGCCCGGTTTTACAGGAGCTGAGCAGCCGAAGGGCGATAAGCCTGTATTTGACGAAGTACTGCAGAGCTGGATCGCGCCCTTCGTGATGGCCAGCATTAATACCAAAAACATTCACCGCTCAAACCTGCTTATGGGTCATCAGTACGGCACCGACTTTGTCTATGACGAAATGATGCTGACCGGACCGGGCGAGCAGGGTGAAGCCATTGCCAATCATATTGCCAACGATAACTCCATGGCCGAAGACCAGACTCAACCTGGCGATGGCCCGGATAAAGAATCTCGGGAAAATGGCATGTACGACGTGCTGTTTGTGGGCGAGGCCAGTGATGGTCAGTTGGTCAAAGTCAGCGTGCAGGGTGATAAGGATCCCGGCTATGGTTCCACTTCAAAGATGATTGCCGAGAGTGCAGTTTGTCTGGTCAAGAACCCAGAGGCAGCCAGTGGTGGAATCTGGACTCCGGCACCGGCCATGGGTTCATTGCTGATAGACCGTTTGCAGGCTAATGCAGGCCTGACATTTACTATAGAAGACTAGGAATGCTTTTAATGACTAATAAAATAGGATATTCCCTGGCCATTGGTATGGCCATTTTTGTCACTGAGGCAACCGCTAATATTGATGAAATTGTTACTGTAGCCACCAGAGCAGAGGCCGATTTGGCCCAGGTGATTGGCAGTGTTTCAGTAGTGGATGACAAAGCGCTTAAGTTGGTGTCCCACGCCCATGTGCAACAGGCGTTGTCGCGGGTTGCTGGCGTTAACCTGCATCGCGGCAATGGCCAGGAATATCTCCCGGCAGTGCGCTCACCCGTTCTAACTGGTGCCGGTGGCTGCGGAGGTTTTCTGATGCAGGAAGATGGTATTCCCGTGCGGGCGGCTGGTTTCTGCAATATTAATGAACTGTTTGAGGCCAATACTGAAATGGCCCAGCGCATAGAAGTATTGCGCGGCACAGGTACAGTGCTGCACGGTTCCAATGCCATGCACGGAGTCGTCAATATAGTGACTCCTGATATTTCGGATCAGAGCAGCCTGGGGCTGGAGTTTGGTGCCAATGACTACGGCAGGGTCAAATTTAAGTCTGGCACCGATACCCTGGGTATTGCGGCCAACTTTACCCGCGATGGTGGCTACCGCGACCAGTCTGGATTTGATCAACAGAAAGTCTCGTTGCGCCACCGCTATAAAAGCCAAGATCTGCAGATAGATTCAGGGCTTACGGCAACCAATCTCAATCAGGAAACCGCAGGCTTTATAACAGGTCTGAATGCCTACAAAGACGATTCGCTGGTAAAGAAAAACCTTAATCCCGAGGCTTACAGGGATGTGCGTTCTGCCCGAGTCTGGTCGCGTATCAGCAAGTCAGAGCAGAATTACCAGCTTGTGGTGACACCCTATATCCGCTACAGCCAAATGGATTTTTTACAGCATTTTTTGCCCGGTGACCCCCTGGAAGAAAATGGCCAAAAAAGCCTGGGTGTGCAGGTGGGTTACTACCGAACCCTGGCTCAGGGTCTCAATGTTATCGCCGGCTTTGATGCCGAGATGACCGATGCTTTTTTAAAGCAATCTCAGGATGCACCCACCAATGGCCCTGCCTTTTTACAAGAGACCATTCCCCAGGGCCAACATTATGACTACCAGGTAGATGCCAGTATGGCAGCGCCTTTTATGCATCTGGACTGGGAGATCAATGACCAGTTATCCCTGAGTGGCGGCCTGCGCTTTGAATCCATGGGTTACGACTACAGTAACAATATGCTGACGGGTCGCACCAGAGCTGATGGCAGCGAATGCGGGCGCGGTGGCTGCCGTTACAGTCGTCCCGCCAGTGGTAACGACGATTTTAACAACTGGTCCTCCAACCTGGGAGCTCAACTTAGACTGAGCAATAGTCACAGCGGATTTATCCGTTTGGCTCGCGGTTTTAGGGCGCCACAGGCTACAGAACTCTATCGCTTGCAGCGTGCCCAGCAGATCACAGACTTGGATTCGGAGAGCATCGATAGTCTGGAGATCGGTTTGAAGGGCAACAGTAATCTGCTTAGTTATAAGCTAGCTATTTATCATATGGAAAAAGACCATGTGATATTCCGGGACTCAAGCTTTTTCAATGTTAGCGATGGTGAGACCCAACATCGGGGTGTTGAATTGGAGCTGGATTACGATATTAATGAGCAGTGGTCATTGGGGTTGAGTGCCACCCAGGCCAGCCATACTTATCGCAATAGCACAGTACTGGGTGGCGTGGATATTCGCGGTAATGATATAGATACGGCACCAAAGCATTTTGGCAGTGCCAGATTGGCGTTTACACCCAGTGATCGTCAGAGCCTAGAGCTGGAATGGCAGTCTATGGGTAGCTACTATCTCAATCCTGAAAACTTACACCGCTATGAGGGCCACAATTTGCTGCATCTCAGAGCGGGCTGGTCAGTTTCTGAGTCTATGCGCCTCTATGCCAATATTAGCAATCTGACCGATCGGCACTATGCAGAACGGGCCGATTACACTACATTTAGTCAACAGCGCTATTTTCCTGGAACTCCCAGAACAGCCCAGGTTGGCCTAGAAATCAGCTGGTAGCAATGTGGTTGAGTAAACCAGTTCAACAATGCCGTACGTAAACAAAGGGCCGCACCTGATTAAGGGTGCGGCTTTTGTATTTAGGCACAGGAAAAAAGCATAGGAAAAATTTCACAGGGATAATTATCACAGCCACCAGAGAGGTTGCTCTGCATGAATCTTCATCCGTTAAAAGATTCTTTGATTAACGAGTTGCACAATCGTCCCTTTCCCGTTGTGGAATTGCCCGCCCAGGTGTCCAGCCTGGTCTTTCTGCACTCCGGTGACCGTCAGGCTGAACTCGATAAACTCTCCGAACTCGCCCAGTCGCACGGAATGCCGGCCCCAACAGCCAATGCCGATTGCTATTACCAGAGCTTTGATAAATTTGATCTGCGCTGGGAATATCACAATGAGTTTTCTACCTACACAGTTATCCGCCGCGGTCAGCCAGAGCAGCCTTTTTGCGCCCCTGTGTTTTCTCTGCTAGGCGAGCATTGGGTAGATAATCTTGAAGGTCAGGTGATTGCTGCCAATCACATAGATTTGCGGCCAGCTTCGACTGCACCAACCAGCCAGGAACAAATCTCCCAGCTATTTAATGATCAGCGTTTGGTAGGCAGCAAAATATATGATGGTCTGGCGACAGTCTGGACCTCGGTGCAGTCCGAGGAGGATGGTTTTATTCGCACCCTGGTAGTAGACGAGGGTTTGGCGCCATCCCAGGCTGGCAGGCTAATTCGTAATTTGCTCGAAATAGCAGCCTATCGTTCCATGACATTGCTGGCATTGCCCACAGCCCGGTTGCTAATGCCTGAGGTACGTCATCTTGAGCAGCGCCTGGTGGAAACCAATGGAAAGCTTAATCAGCTCAATAGCCTGGATGACGAACAGGCTCTTATGGAGGAGTTGATTGCAGAGGCAACCCAGCTGGAAAAGCTGGTGGCCGACCATAATTTCCGTTTCTCTGCCACTGAAGCTTATTTTAATTTGACCGAGAGTCGACTAGATATGCTCAGAGAGCAAAAGATTCCGGCTATTAGAACCCTAAAACAGTTTCATGTGCGGCGGTTTATTCCCGCTTTTAATACCTGCATGTCAGTGGTTAGGCGCAAAGAAAACCTGTCCAAACGCATCAGCCGTACCAGTGAATTGCTGCATCTAAGATTACAGCTGTCCCTCGAAACACAGAATCAGCAGCTGTTAGCCTCTATGGATAAACGCAGCGAGATACAGTTGCGGTTACAGCAGACAGTGGAGGGGTTGTCAGTTATTGCCATGACCTATTACAGCATGAGCCTGATTGAGCTGCTACTTAAGCCTGTGGTGGTTGAAAACTATTTGCCCATCTCGCAGGGCATAGCCCTGGCCGCTTTAACACCTGTGGTATTTTTGGGTGCGGTGATGCTGACATTAAGGATTCGCAAGAAGCTGCACAGTTAGACGGCGCGCTGGTTCCACTGGATACATTCATCCAGGGTTACACCCTGACCGCCAAAGATATCCAGAGCACTGCCAATGGTAAGGTCCACTGCGCCCTCAGACAGTGACTCCACCAGCCTGAGATCTTCCAGTGACCTGGCACCGCCCGCATAGGTGCAGGGGAGGCTGCAACATTTGCCCAGCAATCTGACTAGGTCTTGATCTATACCGGCCTGCAAGCCTTCAACATCTGCAGCATGCACCAGAAACTCAGCACAGTGAGCTTCCAGTTCACTGATAGTCTGTGCATCAACAGCCGTGCTAGTGACAGTCTGCCAGCGGTCAGTGGCTATCATCCAGCCGCCATCAGTTTTGCGGCAGCTCAGATCAAGCACCAGATGTTCGGCGCCAACCTCTGCTTTTATTGCCTGCAGACGAGGCCAGGAAAACTGGCCGTTTTCAAAAAGATAGGAAGTGACAATCACATGAGAGGCACCAGCCTCTAAATAGTCTGCAGCATTGTCTAGGTTGACGCCACCGCCAAACTGCATTCCCTGCGGGTAGGCTGTCAATGCCTCGAGAACCTGCTGCTGATTATTGGGTCCCAGGGCAATCACATGGCCGCCGGTCAGCTGATGCTGGCGATAGAGATCAGCATAGTAAGCGGCGGATTGGCTGCTGACAAAATTAGTATTTGCGCCTGCATCGGTCAGGCTGCCACCGACGATTTGCTTGACCTGACCCTGATGTAAGTCGATACATGGACGAAAAACGGTCAAAGCTGTGGCTCCACTGATGATTTTGATGGCCCTAGTATAGCCTAAGGAGCAGGGGTTATTAAAAGGCTCTGGCGACTTTAGAGCCGTTGGCTCTGTTCAGCTTGGAGCAGATCATATTGCCAGCCGCAATCAGTTGTTGCAGGTCGACGCCATGTTCAATACCCAGGCCATTGAGCATATAGACCAGGTCTTCAGTGGCCACATTGCCAGAGGCTCCCTGCGCATAGGGGCAGCCACCCAGCCCGGCCACAGAGCTGTCGACCACAGCTATACCCTGTTGCAGCGCGACAAGAATATTGGCCAGTGCCTGACCATAGGTGTCATGCATATGAACTGCCAACTTATCCGCAGGCAGTTGGGTGAGTAACGTACTCAGCAGAGCTTCTGTAGAACCTGGCGTACCCACCCCTATGGTGTCACCCAATGAAACCTCATAGCAGCCAAGAGCCAGTAACTTGTCAGCCACCTCTGCAACCTGCTGCGGCTTTATATCGCCCTCATAGGGGCAGCCGAGCACGCAGGAGATATAGCCACGCACTGTTATATCAGCACTAAACGCTTTTTCTATCAGAGGAACAAATCGGTCAATGCTGTCGGCAATACTGCAGTTGATATTTTTTTGACTAAATGACTCTGAGGCCGCAGCAAAAACCGCCACCTCTTTTACTCCAGATTCAAGAGCTCTTTCCAGTCCCTGCATATTGGGGGTGAGGGCAGCATAGGTAGTTGAGCTATTGGCTGGCAATCGGGCAAAAACCTTATCGCTGCCGGCCATCTGCGGTACCCATTTGGGGCTGACAAAGCTGCCCGCCTCAATATAACTCAGGCCTGCATCGGCCAGCTGAGTAATCAGCTGAACTCTGGTATCTGTATCCAGGCAGGTGGTTTCATTTTGCAATCCATCCCGGGGGCCCACTTCGACTATTTTTACGGATTTTGGATAATTCATTCTGCACTGCTCTCAAAGGCTAAAAGTTCAGCACCGCCAGTCACCAGATCGCCAGCCTGAAAATAAAATTCAGTCACAGTTCCATCGCTGGGGGCTTCAATACAGTGCTCCATTTTCATGGCTTCCATCACTAGCAGGCTGTCGCCTTTGCTAACCTGTGCACCCACCTCAACCTGCAAACTAACCAAGGTGCCGTTCATTGGCGCATGGAGGCTGCCATCGCTGCTGTCATCGAGCGCTAAACCCAGGTCCGGAGTCACTTCAGCGCAGCGAAAAAAGCCCTGTGGCGTAAACAAATCAAATCCCTTAGCAGTGGTAGCAATTTTGCTATGGCTTAGATCAGAATGGGGTTCGGCAGCTACATTGACCTCATTTTGCTGTATCTGAATCTGAAGCTGCGGCTGCGGCAGGCCCCAGCTATTGCTGAGATGCCAGGGAGAGTTAGGCTCTGTCGAATTGTGAGCCACTGCCTGAGCTTGCTGCTCACGCAATTCAATAATAGAAGCTGCAGCCAGGGGCGCTGCATAGTCAATATCGCTGTCGCGCCGGCGAAATATTTCAGCTTCATGCTCTTCGATATAGCCAGTATCCACATCGCCATTTTGGAAAGCTGCACTGGTAGCCAGATTATAGAGAAAGCCAATATTAGTGGTTAAACCACCGATACGATATTCACTGAGCGCCCCAGTTAAACGCTGCAAAGCGCGCTCGCGATCTGTATCCCAAACCACCAGCTTGGCAATCATTGGGTCGTAATAAATACTGACTTCATCGCCTTCAACAACGCCAGTGTCCACTCGCACATGGGCGCTTTCGGCCGGTGGCTGGAGTATTTTAAGACTGCCTGTGGCCGGCAGAAAATCATGCTCAGGGTCCTCGGCATAAATCCGTGCCTCAAAGGCATGGCCTTTAATCTGCAGCTGATCCTGAGAGCAGGGCAGCGGTTCGCCGCAGGCAACTCGCAGTTGCCATTCCACCAAATCCTGACCACTGATCATCTCAGTCACCGGGTGCTCGACCTGCAGACGAGTATTCATCTCCATAAAGAAAAACTCGCCCTGGCTATCGAGTAGAAACTCCACAGTACCAGCACCCTGATAGTTAATTGCCAGAGCAGCCTTGATAGCCGCCTCGCCCATTTGCTGACGCAGTGCCTCAGACATGCCGGGCGCCGGCGCTTCCTCAATCACTTTTTGATGTCGACGCTGCACAGAACAGTCCCGCTCAAACAGATACACCGCATTGCCATGGCTATCACAAAATACCTGTATCTCCACATGCCGTGGTTTTAAAAGGTACTTCTCCACCAGCATAATATCGTCGTTAAAGCTATTGCGAGCCTCTCGCTTAGCTGCCTCCAGAGCCTGATCAAATTCCTCCTCGGCATACACAGCGCGCATACCTTTGCCGCCACCACCAGCCGCTGCCTTAAGCAGCACCGGATAACCCATTTGATTGGCTGCTTGCCTAATTACCTCAGCAGATTGGTCCTCACCATGATAGCCAGGCACCAGAGGTACGCCGGCATCGGCCATTATAATTTTTGCCGCAGACTTTGAACCCATGGCCACAATAGACTCGACTGGCGGGCCAATAAAAATCAGATTATTAGCTTCACAGAGGCGGCAAAACTCAGCGTTTTCTGACAAAAAGCCATAGCCCGGATGAATCGCCTCAGCACCAGTTTCCAGTGCGGCCTGAATAATTCTATCGGCCACCAGATAGGATTCGGTGGATGGAGAAGGACCTATATATAAAGACTCATCAGCCATCTGCACATGCAGTGCATGGCGGTCAGCGTCCGAGTAAACCGCCACGCTAGCCACACCCATAGAACGGGCCGTTTTAATAATACGGCAAGCAATTTCGCCACGATTGGCAATTAAAATCTTATTAAACATAACCAGTCCTAATTTTTTATCCACTGAGGTTTGCGCCTTTCTAAAAATGCCTGCAACCCCTCCTGACCCTGCTCGCTTACGCGAATAGCAGCTATGGTTTCGCAGGTCGCATCGATCAACTGCTGATCAATAGGCTTGCCTGCCACATCAAATACCAGCTGCTTGGCCCCGGTAACTGCTTCAGGCCCATTGGCGAGCAGAGTATTAATTAGCCGATCTATCTCTTGATCCAGCTGCTCAGCATCGACCACCTCATTCACTAGGCCCAATTGCAGTGCTCTGTGAGCGTCGAAGCGTTCAGCGGTAACAAAGTAGCGCCGCGCCGCGCGCTGACCAATAGCGGCAATCACATAGGGACTGATAGTGGCCGGCACCAGACCAATCTTGACCTCACTCAGACTAAAACTT
>Ga0115550_1002237_pt1 | contig 13449 bp, 9 predicted proteins | sample COGITO_mtgs_1005_FD_87177 | JGI IMG/M metagenome (GOLD analysis project Ga0115550, IMG submission 87177) | Pelagic marine microbial communities from North Sea - COGITO_mtgs_100511 | ecosystem: Environmental > Aquatic > Marine > Epipelagic | place: Germany:Helgoland, sampling site Kabeltonne... | reverse complement strand
CTTCTCCTTCTTTTTGGCGGTAAACCACATATTGGTTTTGAAGGCCGTCGTTTTTATAGAAATACGTGTAGTCTCCTTCTTTAAATGGAGCGGAAAGTTTCTCATAATTCCAGATTTGCTCCAAACGATTTTTAAGTTCACTTCGAAAGGGAATTTGATCTAGAAATGAAAAGGTCGTTTCATTTTGTTTTCCCACCCAAGCTTCCGTTTCCTTACTCATATCGTCTTCTAGCCAACGATAATTATCGGTCACTTCGGTATCAAAATAAGTCTCTGAAACAGGGATTTTTTGGGTAACGGGATACGTCATTTCTTCAGTATTTTGTTGACAAGAGAATCCTGTCAAAATAAGCATAAGTAGGATTGATTTTTTCATAAGAGTTGGTTTTAGTATTTAGTTTAGCACAGGACTCGTTCCTTCTTGCCAAACCGTTTTGGTTTTAAAATGAGCATTAACTTTTTCTAAAAAAAGTATTTCAGACATAAATTGCCAATCAAAATTAATGGATTGATTTGCGGGATGGTTATGATGATCTTGGTCGAGAATATAATTTTCAGGTTTATTAAGAATTCGTGTTTGTCCATAAACTTGTTGAAAATCTTGTCGCACTGTTTTAAATTTTTTGGTTAGCTCCTGAAGTTCCAATAAAATTTTTGTTTCCTCATCAACAGTAGTTGCAAGGTCAAAAGCTTCTATTTTTTTAAGGGCTTCAAAATTATAATTTACTAAGGCACCGACTTCTCTATAAATCGCTAGTGTATATTTATTTTCAGCATTTTGAGTTTTAATACGGGTTAAGGTTTGCTGTACTTTTTTTAAATTTTCACTTTGCTTAGAAATATTTTCTAGTCGTTCGGCATACTTTTCAGCCCAAGCCCCTTTATCATTAAAATCAGGCAAATCGATAACATGTTCTTCTATCGCATTTTCTCTGTGTACTAATGAATTCCGATGAATTCCATCTTCTAATAAGACATTGGTCCAGAGGCCAACGGGCGCATCTAGCGCATCGATAAAGGCATACTCCTCAGATTGGAAGGCAGCTCCAAAAGTACGGTGTCTAAAGCTGGCTTTAAACTCTTCTTTAGCACGTTTCATTCCTGCCCAACTGTATTCTGCAAAAGCAGCAATTCCACGTTTATAGAGTTCAAAATGTGGGGAATCATCATCCCAAAGGGTTAATAGTAAACCGTTGTAACCTCTCTCAATAGATTGCTGTGCAAATATTTTTATTTGATCAATATTACTTTCTCTCTGTGGCATTAAGGTCCAGCGTGTTTGTCCTGAAGTTGCTCCCATCACACTAAAGCCATTGCTCGAAAACCAGTCCATAGCTTTGCCATTTCCATAGGATTCTGCTATATGATAATTCCAACGCATGTATACACAGTTCTTTGGAAACTGCTGAATAAATTGGCTGAGTTTGGGTTCGTTTTTAGTCCAAATAGAATCAACGGCTTGTTCACTCATTTTACTGTCATAAATGGGAGACATGAGCCCTGCCTCCTTGAGGGGCATATCATCCCAAAATATAGGAATTCGGTTGTGTTCAGCTGCGAAAGCACTTACTTTATTAAGCCAAATTATATTTAATTCCAAGGCTGATATTCCGCTATTGCGCCCCGTGGTTTTTACTTCGTCACCTCCCACATGTAGGTATTTTCCATAGGGAGTAGCCTCCATTGCATCGAGGTAAAGGTCAAATTGCAACTCATAGGTTTTTGGATCTAAGGGATTAAACGCCCAATCGCTTTTTGGGTCATCACGTAACGCAAAATTCTTTTCGTGTTTTAAAATAAAAGAAGCATGTCCTAAGCCTTGTACCAAAGGACTAATATTGATATTCCTTTGTTGCGCATATTCACTTATAGCTTTCCATTGATCAATGGTCATAGCGTCATCACTCCCCACTTCAGGACGACGTTTGTATTGAAGTTTGTCTTCAATTTCAAGAATCACCCCATTGATTTTTAATTGTGCCAAATGGTCCATTAACTCATAATAATAGGATTCTTTTTCTCTGTGGTGTTTGATGTCTATTTGAATGGGGCGAAAGGCAATTTTTGGAGCATCATTGATTTCTAAAAGGGGGAATAGTTTCCCTTGAGCATCTTCTATAATCTGAGAGAGTGTTACAAAGGCATAAAACAAACCCGCTTCATCTTGTGCCTCGATATTGATCTTTTCTCCTTCAATTTTTAAAGAATAGCTTTCAGCTTGCTGCCCCACTTTAGCATTGATATTAAAATGGATTTGGGCTTTTTCTGCAGTCTCACTTTTCACCATGTTTTTTAAAACACCATACCTTATTGGAAGGGCATTATCTTGAGGACTAAAAGCCCCTTGTAAAGCACCTGCATTAAGAGTAGACATTTCTGAATTAACGGATATGTCTTGGGGTGAAGGGAGGAGTTCAAAAGTGATTTGTTCTGATTTTTCATTAGCACAAGAAACCAGTAAAAAAATAGTAAATAGGCAGAGTATATTTTTCATAATTAAATGATTTTAGTTGGTTTGAAAAGATGAAGCTGGAAGGCCTTCTTGATTGAAAAGAGTAGCTTCAAAATAATTTTTCCATCCATAACGAATACGTTTTGGGTTTTTAACTTTTTGAGCGGAAACACGAATTTGATTGTTTATAATTTTTGCTTTTGCAGGAATAAAAACACCCTCGGCTCCTGCAATCTCAAAACCGTTTAATTTGTTTTTCCCCATTAATCCTGAGCCTATATAATCAAATTCAATGTCAATATAGTTGGAAAAAAGACGATGATTTTTATATAAAGGCCCGGAGGGAACGATGTCTTTTTGACCATAGTCATGATGCAAAGCCAACTTTGCAAAACGCAATCCAACATCTTGTTTGTTGGCGGGATGTATATCTTTTTCTTCTCCTATGTCCAGGGTGATGACCATTCCGGTGTTGGGGGTAGTCAAACTTTTTCGTTGTGCCTCGCGAAGCTCATGAGAACGATCAGCTTCAGTATAAGTGTAAGGCGCAATTTGAGCAAAGTAAAATGGAAACTCATAGCCCCAGCGCTCACGCCAATCTCCAATCATACCGGTAAACAATTCTTGGTATTCTTGAAAATTTCCAACATTAGACTCACCTTGATACCACAAGGCTCCCTTAATTCCAAAGGGTAAAATAGGAGTGATCATTTTTTGAAATAAAATACTGTAGGCATTTGGATCATTTAAAAAGCGTCCTTGTTTTAAGTTTGTTTTTAGTTCGCTCTCTCTAGCGATCAATTCAGAAGTGCTTAAATTATGAAGTTGAAAATCAGGAATTAAATAAAAAGCATGGTGTTTTTGTTTCCATGTTCCTTGATCAAGGCGTTGATTTTCGGTTTTACTTTCCAGTAAAATACTTCCTCTAAAACCACCTTCTCCCTGTAAATCAATGACTCTAACGGCTAAAACGTTCCCTTCGTTCTTGAGTATTCCTGGCGGTATTTCATATTTTTTATCCGTACAACACGCTAGAATACTTCCAACAAGAACCCCATTGATATAGGTATAATCAATATCATCAATTCCTTTATTAAATCTTAGTGTATAGTTTTCTTGAGTATCGTCTACATCAAATGATTTTCGATACCAGATCACTCCGTTTTCTGCAGTAGTTCCACTCTCGAAAAATTGCTCAAAAGTAATTGGGAAACTTACGTCCTGGCTTGTCTGTAATTCAACTTCAAAAGTATCCCAACTGGAATCGTCAAAGTCAGATTGTAAAAAAGCGGTATCATCTAAATCAAGTTCTGACCAAACCTTTTCTAAATCATCACCTTGGGGATATGGATAATTTTTGGCTTTTAAATAGGCGGCATTAGCGATAGAAATTTCACTATTTTTTTTATTATTATTTTCTTTTAGACTCTCAAATCCACCTGCATCCATAATTTCTTTTATGGCAGTTTGCGTAGGTTTTAAAGAACTGAGTTTTTTAGCACTTGTCCAAGCTTCAACTCGTGTTCCACCCCAAGAGGAGTTTACAATACCGATGGGAATATCTAGATTTTCGTTTAGTTCTCGTGCGAAAAAATAACCTACGGCACTAAATTGCTTTACGTTTTCAGGTGTTGTTATTTTCCATGAGGTATTATTAATAGCGGTACCATTTAAATTTCGGGGTACAGAAAACATTCTAATAGCAGGATAATTGGCTGTGGCAATTTCCTCTGCTTGATTATTTATTGGGTTTTGAATTTGCCATTCCATATTTGATTGCCCAGAGGTTAGCCAAACGTCTCCAATCATAATATCTTCGAGAAAAAGCGCTTGCTTTTCTGAAACAATTTTTATTGTATGTGGACCTCCATATGAGGGTGTTTGTAACAGGGTGTTCCATTCTCCTTTGGTATCTATTTCAACGGAGGCAGAATTACCCCAACTCGCCTCAATGGTAATGGTAGCTCCTGGAGACCCACTCCCCCAGACAGGAACTTCCATTTGTTGTTGCAATACCATGTGATCGGAAAAAATAGCGGCTACGGCAATGGGTGTAGTTATTGATTGACAACCAAAGTATAGTAATATTAGTAAAAGAAAACTTAGTCTTTTAAGCACGAATAATAACATGAGAAAAATAAATTTATGTCTGAAATTACAACAATAATTTAAATCTCTATTTTGACCTAAAAATCAGATCCCGTTTGCAATTAAATATTCGGCAATTTGAATTGTATTTGTGGCAGCACCTTTTCGAAGATTATCCGCAACGATCCACATATTGATAGCATTTTGATGTGAGGTATCTCGTCTGATTCTACCCACAAAAACTTCGTCTTTTCCTTCTGCATAAATAGGCATGGGATAGGTATTTGTTTTAGGTTCGTCTTGAACAATTACTCCAGGAGTTTCATTTAAAAGGCTTCTGATATCCTCAATTTCAAACGGTTTTTCAAACTCAATATTTACACATTCGCTATGTCCTCCAACGACGGGAATGCGAATAGCGGTTGCAGTAATTCCAATGGTGTCATCCCCTAGAATTTTATGTGTTTCATGAACCAATTTCATTTCCTCTTTGGTATAATCATTTTCTAAAAACACATCACAATGAGGAAGGGCATTTTTGTGAATGGGATGCGGATAAGCCATATCTCCATCCTTTCCTTCGGCTTCATTTTTTAATTGCGCTACTGCTTTTACTCCTGTTCCTGTTATTGATTGGTAGGTTGAAATAATTAAACGTTTGATTTTAAATGCTTTATGAAGTGGTGCTAAAGCAAGAACCATTTGAATAGTGGAACAGTTGGGATTGGCAATGATTTTATCATCGGCAGTTAATTGATTTCCATTAATTTCAGGGACAATTAATTTTTTAGAGGGATTCATTCTCCAGGCAGAAGAATTATCGATGACGGTTGTTCCTGCTGCAGCAAATTTTGGCGCCCATTCAAGTGAGGTTTCCCCTCCTGCAGAAAATAAAGCAATATCAGGTTTTGCTGCAACAGCTGTTTCTAATCCAATGATAGTATGTATTTTTCCTTCAAATTTGATTTCTTTTCCAACAGACCGTTCCGAAGCAACTAACAGTAATTCCGTGATGGGGAGTTTACGTTCAGCTAATACTTTTAACATGACATGACCCACCATTCCAGTGGCTCCTACAACCGCTACTTTCATTATTTAATTTTTGCCAAAAATAGAATTAAAAACCTTAGTTACCATGCTTCGGAATAGATTTAAGAAAAAACAACAATTTGTTGTATTTATAACAAATGGTTTTTTTTATTCCTTTACTATGCGCTTAATTCTTGAACCTAAACCCGTGATTAGTTCATAGCTAATCGAATTTCCCTGAAGGGCAAAAGTAGAAGCCGTGTTTAATTCCCCAAAAAATTTGACTTTATCTCCTTCTTCACAATCAATGGATGTGACGTCTACCATAAGCAGGTCCATACAAACATTTCCCACTATAGGAGCCTTTTTTCCGTTGATCATCACACTTCCTTTGTGGTGTCCAAAGTGTCTCCCAATTCCATCTGCATGGCCTAAAGGGAGTGTTGCAATTTGAGTATTTTGAGGCGCTTGCCAACCATGGTCATAGCCTACAAAGTTTCCTTTTTTTACCTGGTGTATTTGGGTTATGCTACTTTCCAATACACTTATGGGTTTGAGGTGTGCGTCCCAATCGGGATGATTGGCAAAACCATGTAAAGCTATACCGCAACGAACCATATCATATTGGTGTTCAGGATAATTAAAGACTCCGGAACTATTGAGTAAATGAAATTTAGGAGGTTGGTTAGAAACACTTGAATGTTTTATTTTTAAGATTTCAAATAGTTCAATTTGACTCTTACAAAGGGCAGAAGGACGTTTTGCTTCAGAAGCTGCTAAATGAGAATACACACTTTCCAATTGAAAGCAGTTGTTTTTCATTTGTTCAAGAACCCAATCACTTTGGTCAGGAGTAAATCCCAACCTATTTAATCCCGTATTATATTTTATATGAACTGGATAATGAGAAATTTTTTTTTCGAGGAGTATTTTTTTAAAACCTTCTAAAATTGTTTTATTATATAAACAAGGTTCAAGACAAGCATCCAAAAGCGTATCTAAAGCATCTAACTGTGGGTAGAATACCATGATAGGAATCTTGACCCCTTGACTTCTTAATTGCTGTCCCTCTTCAGTATAGGCTACAGCTAGATAGTCCACACCAAGTTCAACTAAACGAGAAGCAAAATGTATTGATGAACTCCCATATGCATTTGCTTTAACTACCCCAATAATCTGGGTAGTGGCATTTATTTGTTCACGAATACAGTTGTAATTGTGATCTATATTTGAAAGGCTAAGCGTGAGTGTGTTCAAAGGTTAAGAATTATTTAGTGTCCTTTTTTTTGCTTGTTTGCGTTAAAAAAGGCAGCTCGTGATAGGGGTTCGTAACTTTCTTTTTCTCCCAGTAATACAATAGAATTATTTTCACTGGTTCGAAAACTATGGTTTGCTAACCCTCCGGTGCGGGTACATATCGCATGAACTTTAGTTACATACTCTGCTGTAGCCATTAATGCTGGCATAGGACCAAAAGGGTTTCCTTGAAAATCCATATCTAATCCTGCTACAATAACGCGTACCCCATTATTGGCGAGGTCATTGCAGACTTTTACAATTTCATCATCAAAAAACTGAGCTTCATCTATTCCCACAACATTACAGCCATCGGCTAAGATTGGAATGTTTGCAGCAGCAGGTACAGGGGTTGAGGGAATTTGGTTTTGATCATGTGAAGTCACCAATTCATCATCATAGCGCAAGTCAATGGCTGGTTTAAAAATTTCAATTTTTTGTTTGGCAAATTGAGCCCTTTTGAGCCGCCGAATGAGTTCCTCTGTTTTTCCAGAAAACATAGAACCACAGATGACCTCAATCCATCCAAATTGTTCGTTTGACTTTACGGTATTTTCTAAAAACATTTTGTAATTTTCAACTTGAAAACAGATTTTTTATGAGCCCTATGAAAACAAAGGTATTAAAATCTCTCGGGTTGACGGACGAAAAATCATGACAGAACAAATTAAAAGTGCTTTAGCGAAATGGGCAGAAAATGTCCTCCAAAACCAAAGTGATTGGGGGGATGAAGAAACGCATGCTGCAATACAAAGGCTTTACGAAATCTCTACGTTCCACAAGCTATTAAAAGAAGATACCCAACAAACTAAAAAATGGAGCCATCATCAAAATGAACTTAAGGAAGTACTTGAAACATTTAATACGTTTAAAGAAAAAGATGAAAGCCCGGCACAAGATGAGCACTTAGAAGTCCCCCCTTTAATGGATGCCATAAAAAATATGGTGACTGAAATGCCAGAAACAGAGTCTTATAAAAGTCTATTTGAAAGCGTTTCGGAAACCCCTAGGTTTATTGCTAAAAAAGAAGAGAATACTTCTGAAACAGTACTTGAACATATAGAAGAGGAGAAAAAAAACATCAATGACCTATTTGCTAAAACTCTAAGTATTGATTTAAATGACCGACTCGCTTTCGTAAAACATTTATTTGAAGAGGACGTAAATGCTTACGAAAGAGTACTTTCTCAGATTGTAACTTATGAAAGCTGGGAAGAAGTAGAAGTGTTTATAAATGAAATGGTAAAACCTGAATATCAAAATTGGAAAGATAAAGAACCTATTGAAGCACGGTTTTTAACTATTTTACAGAAAAACTTTAGTGTTTAAAGTATTTTTTTGACGACTAACCCTTAAAATAAAGACAAGTGATCTATTTGATCCCCACACCCATTGGTAATTTAGAGGATATAACGCTAAGAGCGATACGTCTGCTTAAGGAGGTGGATTTAATTTTGGCTGAAGATACACGCGTTAGCTCTAAGTTGTTAAAGCATTTTGAAATTGACACACCCTATCAGAGTTTTCATATGCACAATGAGCATAAAAAAGTTCAAAGTGTTTTGAACCAACTAAAAGGGGGAAAAAAAGTTGCCCTTATTTCAGATGCTGGGACGCCTGGAATTTCGGATCCCGGATTTCTGATGGTTCGTGAAGCCATAAAAGAGGGAATTGAAGTTCAGTGCTTACCGGGTCCCACTGCATTAATACCTGCATTAGTTCAAAGTGGAATTCCATGTGATCGTTTTGTTTTTGAAGGATTTCTACCCCCAAAAAAAGGAAGACAAACGCGACTGGAGCAAATGGCTGAACAAGAAAGGACTCAAGTGTTTTATGAGTCCCCACATAAACTCATCAAAACCTTAGAGCAGATAGTCACCTATTTTGGATCAGATCGTACGATTGCAGTTATTCGTGAAATTTCAAAACTATATGAAAGCACTTTCCGTGGAACAGCATCAGAGGGCCTTCATTTTTTTCAGACCCAACCGCCAAAAGGAGAATTTGTCATTGTGATTGAAGGGAAGAAAACCTCATAATTATGGAATGGTATACCCCCCCTTCAGCCCCAGAGAATACAGTTGAACACTTGTCAGGAGCACTAGGCGTTTCTCCAGTGATTGCTCAACTATTAGCACAACGAGGAATTACATCATATGAGGAGGCCAAGAATTTTTTTAGACCCGACTGGTCTCAGCTTCATGACCCCTATTTAATGCAAGATATGACTGTTGCAGTCAATCGAATTATACAGGCTATTGAACGGCATGAAAGAGTGATGGTCTATGGTGATTACGATGTTGATGGAACCACATCCGTAGCCTTGGTGTATTCTTTTTTAAAAGATAAAATTGAAAACCTTACACCTTATGTCCCCGATCGATACAAAGAAGGTTATGGTATTTCTATTGCAGGAATCGACCACGCCAAAGAAGAAGGGATTAGTTTAATTATAGCTTTAGACTGTGGAATAAAAGCCAATGCACAAATTGATTATGCTAACGATTTAGGGGTTGATTTTGTGATTTGTGATCACCATTTACCGAGTGAAAATTTACCTAAAGCAATTGCTGTTTTAGACCCTAAGCGTGGGGACTGTGCATATCCGTTTAAAGAGTTATGTGGTTGTGGCATTGGGTTTAAATTAATTCAAGCAGTACAACAACGAATGGAACTCCCCGAAAAGGAGTTATTTTGTTATTTGGATTTGGTTGCAACTGCTATTGCAGCTGATATTGTTCCTATAATTGGTGAAAACAGAATTCTCACTTTTTTGGGAATTGAGCAACTAAATCAGAGTCCAAGAGTTGGGCTTCAGTTTTTTTTAAAATCGTTAAAAAATCCAGTCAGTGTTACTGATTTAGTTTTTGTTATTGCTCCAAGAATCAATGCTGCAGGGAGGATGGATCATGGCCTAAATGCCGTAGAATTATTGGCCGCTTCAGATGTTGAGGTTGCACTACCAATCGCGCGTTCTATTGAGTTTTACAATTCTGAAAGAAGAGCAACCGATGAACGTATTACTAAAGAAGCACTGCAACAAATTATTTTAAATGAACAACAAGAAAGTTTTTCAACGGTTGTTTTTCATTCTTCTTGGCACAAAGGTGTTATTGGTATAGTAGCTTCCCGATTGATTGAAACCTATTATCGTCCTACGGTTGTATTAACAGAATCAGAAGGAGTATTGTCCGGTTCTGTTCGTTCTGTGAGGGGCTTTGATGTTTACAAGGCACTAGAGTCTTGTGCAGAATTCATGATTCAGTTTGGGGGACATAAATATGCTGCCGGATTAACCCTAAAACCAGAGCAGTTAGAGGGTTTTAAAAAAGGTTTTGAAGCCTATGTGCGTTCAACTATTTTAAAGGAACAACAAACTCCCAGTCTGATTTATGATGCGGTATTGAAATTAAATGAGTTAAGTCCTAAGCTTCTCAGGATTTTGAATCAAATGGGACCTTTTGGACCAAAAAATATGCGTCCTGTATTTGTCACACATCATTGCAAGGATACAGGAGGATCACGTTTGGTAGGGAAAGATCAAACGCATCTCAAACTTGAAATTAGGGATTCTTCTGGAATACAAATTCAAGGGATTGGTTTTGGAATGGGAGCGAATTTGATAACTATAAAAAATCAACTCCCCTTTTCGGTTTTATACACCCTTGAAGAAAACGAGTATAACGGTATTGTTAGCCTTCAACTTAAAGTGAAGGATTTAAAATTTGAAGAAGTATAAATTGATTTTACTTAATTAGCGATATGTTTTAAAAGCGCTTTAGTAGATTCATCATGTGGATGTTGCGCATTATCTTTAATATCCTCTAAAACTACATTTGCTAATTGTTTTCCAAGCTCAACGCCCCATTGATCGTAACTATATATATTCCATAATATACCTTGAACATAAATTTTATGTTCATATAGTGCAATCAGCGAACCTAAGGAAGCGGGTGTTAATGAATCAATCAATAAAGTATTGGTTGGTTTATTTCCTTCAAATACTTTAAATGGCGCAATTTTATTTTGTTCTTCGGTAGACAGTCCACTTGCACTTAACTCAATTTTTACTTGATCGAGAGTCTTTCCGTTCATTAAGGCCTCGGTTTGAGCTATAAAGTTGGCCAATAATTTTTCTTGGTGGTCTTTATTACCATGAAGTGCTTTTTTAAAGCCAATAAAATCAGCGGGGATCAACTTTGTTCCTTGATGAATAAGTTGAAAAAAGGCATGTTGTGCATTGGTTCCAGAAGCACCCCAAATGAGGGTCCCTGTTTGATAATTTACTTTTTTACCATCCCGACCGACACTTTTTCCATTGCTCTCCATGATTCCTTGTTGGAGGTATGCAGGAAGGTTTCTTAGGTATTGAGTGTAGGGAATAATTGCTTCACTTTCAGCAGTCCAAAAGTTGTTGTACCAAATGCTGATGAGCGCAAGAACTACAGGAATATTTTTATCAAAAGGGGTATTTTGGAAATGGTAATCCATTTGGCCTGCCCCCTCTAAAAGTTTTGTAAAGTTTTTTGGACCTACAGCCAGACAGATACTTAAACCAACAGTGCTCCACAAGGAAAATCTACCTCCCACCCAATCACTCATTGGAAAGGTGTTTTCTGATGAAATTCCAAAAGCGGCTGTTTTTTCTGTATTTGTAGAGACAGCCACAAAATGTTTAGCAATAGCATCTTTTGGAGCTTGATTTAAAAACCAAGTTCGAATACTATTTGCGTTACTTAAAGTTTCTTGAGTAGTAAATGTTTTTGAAACAATCACAAACAGGGTTGTTTCTGGATTGAGATCTTTGATAATTTCTTGATGGTGGTCTCCTTCCACATTAGAAACAAAACGAACGTCCAATTGATTTTTGTAATATTCTAATGCCTCAACAACCATTGCAGGGCCTAAATCTGATCCTCCAATACCTATATTTACTATATGGGTAATTTCTTTTCCAGTATATCCTTTCCAAGCACCTGAAATGACTTTATCACAAAAAGCGTACATCTTTTTTTGTGTATTTGCCAGGGAAGGAAGGACATTTTCTCCTTCAAACAGAACGGGGTCTTTTGTAATGGATCTCAAAGCTGTATGCAAAACGGCTCTGTCTTCGGTCACATTAATTTTACTTCCAGAAAATTGAGCATCAATAGCCTTTTTTAAGCCGGATTCTTCCGCTAATTGAAGCAATAAATCAAACCCTTTTTTGTCAAGTCTATTCTTGGAAAAATCTACATAAAAGTCTCTCCATTTCAATATGGAATAGTCCAATCGATTGGGCTCATTTTCAAAGTATTCTTTAAGTGTAGTTTGTTTGGTGTTTTGAAAATGTTTTTTGAGTGATTCCCAAGCATTTAGCTCTGTTGGATTGGTATTAGGAAGGATCTTTTGCATTATTAGGTTTATCGTTATTTACCGCAATTTCATCTAAAGTTGGTGTTTCAAAAGGAATGCAGTCAAGTTTTGTTTTGTAAGGAATGATATGTTCGGCAAATTTAGATTTTAAGTCTGAAGAAATGGGTTTCGCATCTGGAAGTTTTTGTTTGAAGGGGTCAACTTGTTTTCCGTTTTTCCAAAAGCGATAACACACATGAGGTCCAGAGGTATTTCCTGTCATTCCAACCCATCCAATAACATCCCCTTGTTCTACAAATTGACCTACTTTCACTTTTCTTTTTTTCATGTGCAGGTATTGAGTGGAGTAGGTGCCGTTGTGTTTAAGCGTTACGTAATTGCCGTTCCCTTTTGTGTAACTTGCTTTTACCACAGTTCCATTCGCTGTTGCCAGTATGGGAGTTCCTTCGGAGGCAGCAAAGTCAGTTCCTTTATGTGGACGAATTCGATTTCCATAATAGGCAATTCTTCTCCTCAGATTATACCGAGAAGAAACGCGGTTAAATTTTAGAGGCCCCTGTAAAAAGGCACGGCGTAAACTATTGGCTTCATTGTCAAAATAATCAACAATACCTTTTTCAGGATCGCTAATAAATTCAAAAGCATAAAGAGGTTTTCCATTATGCTCAAAATAGGCTGCTTTGATTCTTTCTATCCCAACAGAAATAGAATCATCAACAAATTTTTCAGTATAAATAACTTTAAAACGATCCCCTTTTTGTAAACGAAAAAAATCTACAGTCCAAGCGTAAACATCAGATAAATAATAGGTTAGGTTTTCATTAATACCACTTTTCTGCATGGTTTCATAAAGTGAACTTTCGATGACTCCAGAGGCTTCTAATTCAACTAGGCGAGAGGGTTTTACGATCTCTTCACCATATAAACTGTCTCGCAGATGAATTACAGAATAGCCAGAAACTCCAGGGTGATAAACAAAGTATTCTGGGGTAGTGATGCTGTCTTTACTATAAAACAAACTGTATGCTTTTCCTATTGTGAGTTTACGAACATTAACCTTTCCTTTTATGGCTTGAAGTATGTTGTAAACTTGGGGATAATCAATTCCGTTTTTTTCAAGAATTTTTCCAAAGGTATCACCTCTATTAATTTTATTTTCCCGTAACTCATAGGCATTTAGATCTATGCCATAACGAAGGTTAGCTTGAACTTCTGTCTCGGTTTTTGTT
>Ga0115550_1002236_pt1 | contig 13453 bp, 8 predicted proteins | sample COGITO_mtgs_1005_FD_87177 | JGI IMG/M metagenome (GOLD analysis project Ga0115550, IMG submission 87177) | Pelagic marine microbial communities from North Sea - COGITO_mtgs_100511 | ecosystem: Environmental > Aquatic > Marine > Epipelagic | place: Germany:Helgoland, sampling site Kabeltonne... | reverse complement strand
CCCGCTAAAGGGAATTCCTTGCGCAACGGAAAGTAAGGATAGCCCTCCCACATGAGGATACGACGCAAGTCAGGATGACCTGCGAACTTAATGCCCATCATGTCATAGATCTCGCGCTCATGCCAATCGGCGGTAGCCCATATGTCACTGACGGTTGGCACCTCTACGGCATCAGCCACAGCGGCTTTGACACGCAAATGCACAGAGTCGTTGAGCGTCGCAAGCTCATAAACCATCTCAAAACGGGGCTCGCTTCCCATATTGTCGACACTTGAAATATCGATAAGGAAATTCAGGCCGAGCTCTTTAAAACAAAACTCCATCACCGACCTCAGATCATCGAGAGCGACGGTTACGGTATGTTCAGCACGAAACTCATGGGACGTGGAAGACGGGAATTTTTCCAGAACTTGTTGGGCTACTTCTTGGGCATTCATCGACTTTAAAAATTATTTAGCAACAGAAGGATCGGCTTTCAGGTCACGAACGGATTCTTCCCCGTCAATTTTACGCTGCAGCTTCATCAGCCCTTCAATAAGAGCTTCGGGACGCGGCGGACAACCTGAGATGTAGACATCTACAGGTAACAGCTGATCGATACCTTGAAGCACTGCGTAGCTGCGATACATGCCACCACTGGATGCACAAGCCCCCATGGCAATACACCACTTAGGGTCTGGCATTTGGTCCCAAACACGTTTGACCGCAAGGGCCATTTTGTAGGTGACCGTGCCTGCCACAATCATGACATCACTCTGACGTGGTGAAAAGCGCATCACTTCAGAGCCAAAACGGGAAATATCAAAGCGTGAAGAAGCCGTCGCCATAAGCTCAATGGCGCAACAGGCAAGCCCCATAGGCATCGGCCACAGAGAATTTTTTCTCATCCAGTTAATGGCTGCATCCACTCGAGTGAATACGATGTTTCCTTCCACCTTCGAGTCATAAGCTGCATGAGCAAGAGCCATACGAGCCGCCTCAGGAGAGTCTTGTTCAAGGATGGGGTCTGCAACTTGATCTTGTAAGTCAGCTGGGGGTATAATGTGAGCGGGTGTTGTCATGGTAGTTTTTACTAAATGAGTAGATAGTGACCTGCGGGCACACCCTAGCTTGAGAAAAGATCATCACAAGTCCATTTTGCAGGCAATTTTTGATGTGATACTGTTGCCATACTACCGAGACGGCATCGCCCAAACACAATGATTACCGAGACGGAGTCGACCTTGTAACCTTTGATAAAAGCTTATTTTTTTGAATTTTACGCTTACTTAGTAAGCTTCTCTTGTCTATAAATCATGGACTGATTTAAATGGATCGACCGTCTTTACAATCTCACAGGCGATTTCCGCTTAGAAAGATAGCCCACATCCTGCAGGTAGGCCTACTTGCATTTTGCTCGCTGTCCCCCACCCCCTGTGTCTCGGCTGAGGAATCCGTCGTCCAGAAAGAGCTTAACCGCAGAGTCGAAAATGCCGGCAAAGCCTACGATCTTCTGGCTAGTGGTGATACCGCATACCAAAAAGCGGATTACGGCACAGCTGCCGATCATTATGCCCAGGCTTTCTCACTACTCCCGGGAGGCTCACTCAGCCAGGAACTCCGCTCAGCTGCTGCCGAGCGTTATGCCAAAGCCACGACAGAGCATTGCCGAGGCCTTGCCAAAAATGGCAGATACGATGAGGCGCGCGATCTTCTGGACAGGGTGCTCAAACCCGAAATATCCCCCGCCCATGAGGGGGCGCTCAAACTCAGACGGCAAATCGACGATCCCATTCGACACAACCCAGCCCTCACCCAGGATCACGTTGATGATGTCGTCGAGGTCCGCCGCTTACTAAGACAGGCAGAGGGGCAGTATCAAATCGGGCAGTATGATCCCGCCCACCTAACTTACCAATCCGTGCTTCGTATCGATCCATTTAACAAAGCCGCTCGCCGCGGCATGGAACGCATTAGCGTGATTAAATCGGACTATTACCGGGCCGCCAGAGATCAGGCTAGGGCAACGATGCTGGCTGAAGTGGATAAAAATTGGGAACTCTACGTGCCAGCCGCCGAAAGCGTCCCTCCAACCATTTCCCTCGATGAATCATCCGTGTCCACCACAGACCTAAGGAATAAACTCACCGGCATCATTATCGATAACACCGATATGGAAAACCTAAGCCTTGAAGATGCACTCGACTTTGTGAGATTACAAAGCCGAAAAGGAGATGCCCCAGACCCATCAGGTAATCAAGCCGGCATCAACATTTTACTCAACCTCGGTGACCCCTCATCCGATGCGGCCAAAGCTGTTGCACGCAATCGCGTCGACATCAACGCGCAGAACCTTCCCCTCTCCAAACTTCTCGATTATATCACCGAGCAAACACGAACCCAATGGAGGGTCGACGGAGTCAGCGTTCTGGTGGGTCCTATCGGCACACTGAATGAAGGCCTTATTTTTCGAACCTTCCGCGTGCCACCCAATTTCCTTCAGGCAGCTACGGCCAGCAGTGATCAACCCAGCGATGACCCCTTTGGCAGCGACGACGGCCAAGAGGGCAAATTGCCGGCACGCGCGAACATCACTGATTTCTTGAAACAAAACGGCATCAGCTTTCCCGAAGGTGCCTCGGCATCATATTCCGCTGCAGACAACACCCTGATGGTTCGCAACAGCCCTCAAAACATTGATCTTGTGGATCAACTCATATCCATCGTCACCAACGAAGAGCCCGTGATGGTTATCATCAGAACCGCCATCATCCGCGTTAGCGAGGAAAAGGTCAAAGAACTCGGCTTTGATTGGGCCATTACACCTCTGGACCTAAGTGGCGGCCTCATTCTCGGCGGGGGCAGCGTGGGCAACGGCGGCCCGTTAACTGCTCTCGGCGGCGACCCCATCACATCTGGCAACAGAAGTGGCAACAGCGCCATCGTTCCAGATGCCATTACTAGCTTCATTAATGACACGGCAGGCATCGCGTCCGATAGCACGCAACGGGCACCCGGAATTCTAAGGGTTTCAGCAATCACCAATGGCATGGTCATTGACGTGATGATGCGTGGACTCAATCAAAGTAAAGCTGCCGACATCATGGTCAAGCCATCTACCATCACACGCAGCGGCGAACGTTCCAAAATAGAGATCATCCGTGAATTCATCTACCCTACAGAATATGAACCACCCGAGCTACCGCAGTCTGTTGGAACTACAGGCACAGGCTCTAGCAATGAGGCTGGAGCTTCGGTGGAAATTTTTCCAGTCACGCCGGCAACCCCTACAGGATTTGAAACACGTAACACTGGTATTACGCTGGAGGTTGAACCCGTTGTCGGCCCAAACAAAAAATTCATCGAGCTATCTCTGCGCCCAGAATTAGTCGAGTTTGAGGGTTTTGTGAATTTTGGATCGCCCATTGCCACTCTTACCGCTGGCGGCTTAGGGAGCACTGAAAGCATTGAAATAACTAAGAACAACATTCTGATGCCCATTTTTAAAACCATCCGTATGCCGAATGCAGCCCTGACGATTCAGGATGGAGCAACCGTGGTTATTGGCGGTCTGATTACGAGTAAAAAAACCAAGGTTGAGGATAAAACCCCTATTCTGGGAGATATCCCTTTTGCTGGCAGACTTTTCCGCTCTGAGGCCAGCCAAACGATCCGAGAAGCGATCATCATCACCGTGAACGCCGAACTTGTTGACCCAACTGGCCAACCTTGGAGGAATCGCTAGCCCATTGGGTGATCAAATAGAATGCATTTAAAGCATCCCGCGAACTCATTCACGCCTAAAGCAGAAAACTATTGAAGTTATATGGAACCTAAAACCGATAGATCCAGCAATGATCACGAGCATTATTCGGTCGACGAAATGATGGCTCGACTCAAGCGGCACAAACGAGACAAAGAGCAACAAGAAAAAATCAAAGATGGCGAACTCGTCACGCGTCCTGATGGTTCTCAAGTCATCAAGGTCAAAAAGCATAGAAGGCGCTCAAAGCAGCCCTCCAAAAAAACTAATCCAAAATTAAAATGGGCAATCATCGGAACTGCGTCAAGCCTAGCACTGGTCATTGTTGCCTTCACTATCTTTATTATTGCCAGATACAACGGTGCATCCTTCAAAGAAAAAACTGAAACTTCGATCACTGAGCTTGTTGCTGCCAATTCAACAAAACTCGAACAGCTACGCGTTACCCCCCTATCGGCAGTAGCATCGGAAGCTACGATCAACTGGGACAAAGAGACCTTTTTCCAGTCTGCCACATTTTCAGCTATCAAGGCTGACGTTAAAGCCACTAGCTTTTTGTCACGCGCTTGGAATGGCGAAGAAGTATTAGCCGATCACGGAACGATTCAGCTGCAACTACCTGAGAGGAACAGAGCCGAGAGCATTGATTCAATCATCTCCCATTATCGCTTCAAATCGTATCGATGCGAAAAACTAGACATACTTTTTGGAGATAGCGAAGATGCACCATCTGTCAAAGGACTTCATGCATCACTGCAACAACTACCTGATAGTCATTACCAAGTTGCATTTAACAATGGCATCATCGACATCCTCAACTGGCCCAATCTCGAAATATCATCCGGTATTCTAACATTCAAATCCTCGAATACTGAAATAGAGGCGCGCCTCGGAGCCAGCGAAAACAATAAAGGTGAATTGCTCATCAAAGGAATCATCTACAAAGACAAAGACCAGCCAGTTGTGCTAGACGTAAAATCCATCAACTACCCAATAGAGGATATATTAGGTGAAGATTTCGGCCGCATCATTGAAGGCTACATCCATAGCGATATGGGCGCTCTTTCATACAACCCCAAACAAGATGACGTCAATGCATTGAGCTTCATCATGCCCTTCAACTCGAATCAATTGAACATCCGCGGACTGCCCATGCTCAACGACCTGAGAGATCTGACCGGTAAATCTCAATACCTTCACCCGTCATTTACGCATTGCAGAGGCACGATCATGCGCAACCTCAGCGGCATGTCACTTAGCAACCTCAATCTCATAAGCAGCCAGCTACTTAGCATTGAAGGGGACATCTCGGTAAATGCTGAGGGCATGCTCTCAGGAGAATTAAACGTAGGCATTCCCTCTAGGCTTTTTGACAGTAAAACACCGGCTCCGAAAATCTTCTCAGCCCCAAAAGACGGGAATATTTACGCCAAAATAACCCTCGGGGGCACAGTTCACAACCCACATGATGACTTCAATGCACGTCTCAAATCAAGTAGCACAACGATCATTCAGAAACCACCGGTGTTTGAAGATCAGGGTGAAATCCTACCCATAACCCCTCTCGAAAAATCGGAGCAAAAAGAGAAAGCATTTGAAGCACTGACAAAGTAGCCCTTGCCCCCCTTGATGAATTCCTAAAAGCCAAAGCCACTTTATTGAGATCAAATTCATCATCAACAGATATCATACAGCTTCGATGAAGTTATTATCAGCCCTCGCTATCTTTGCGATAATAGCAAGCGCAGCCAGTCGTGCAGGGGATCAAGAATTCGTTGTTTCTCAAGACTTTGCTGTTGCTGAGAAAAAAACCCAAGCCAGTGCCGCATTGCATTATCTTCAGCTTATCTCGGACGGGGAGCTAAATCTTGATGATCATACTGCAATATCAAAACACTGCAGCCCTAAAAGACGCAGCCAGCTGGAGGCCCAAATCAAAAGATCAGGGGAGAGCCACTTCAAAACAAATGATACCCTAAGTATAGAGGCTCAATTAACGGACGCTGCCTTTGCCTCCGTGCTAGTCCGAGCAGAAAACACCATCAATCCATTCGATATACGCATCCACCCTGTTGCACTTCTCAGAAAAAACAAGCTCTGGATACCCGCACCACTTCTTGGATCATTTTCCAACACTGGCTATGGTTATGACCAAAAAACCGAACAATCAGTGCGGGCATTAGAAACCTGGATGGCCAAACAAAAGATCCTGCGCGAATCACAGCATCGGCAAAAGGCACTGGCTGACATCAAATCCAAGCTCACCAACATTGAGCAAGAAGCTGGGTTCGATAAAATGACAGCAGAACAAGCCACCTCTTATTTCTTAGAACAATGCCGAAGCAAAAACACCCTGGGCATCCTTGCCTGCATTGGCCGAGCTTCCGAAAAAGAAGCCCGGAAATTAAGTAACTCGATCGACCTTGTCGCCAAAGCTTTAAAACTGGAGGCCACGCCTAAAAGCAATTGGCACTATTTCACCAACCCCTCATGCGTCACTCAAGTGATTGAAGCTGACGAAAAATCAGGAAAGGTTCTCGCAGGATGCTTCAATCCTGAAGAATCCAATTCCTCTTATGCAGACGCTTCATACAAGATATTCACCTTCCAAACAGAAAGCCGTGACGGGAAAACATTTATCCAGCTCCCCTCGACACTCAATCATTTAGACCCACCTGTAGAGAGTAAACTTGGAGACCGGCACGGTACGTTAAGAAAAAAATTCGCTACCGTCATTTTACAAAAGATGACAGCGAGCAAGCATGAAACGACAGTGCAACTGCTCAATGATTTCCTTAGCGCCATCAAACAGCAAGACTTCAGCCAGTTTATGCGGCTAACCACCCTGAACAATGATTACTTCGGCAACACAAAAAACCACCACTCTATCCTAACTCACATCGCGAAATACTGGTGTAGCATACCTAAACATGATACTACCAGTTACCTTGTATCTGAAGTTATCATCAAGGGCCAATTAGCAGTAGCCATGCTCGAGTGCCGCCAAGCTGGTGCCAGCACCGATCATCAAGTCGAGGAAATCTGGATGCTAAAAGATCAAGACGGCTGGCATATCACCCCCACCGACATAATCCCAAAAATTCTTACAAGCAGCAGCAACAATGAGGACGTAAAAAAAATCGACTACCAGCTAACTGATCTTCTTCAACAAATCCAGCAGCAATCACTCGAAACTACCTTTACCCAAACCGCTCTTATCACATTACCATTAACTCTGGATGCCGTGCCAGAAGAGGCAGCAAAAACGTGTTTGCTTAACTATCGCGAGCAACTTCGCAATGGCGATATGAAAGCCAGCCTATCTCAATGCGCCATGCTAGAAGACACTGACAAAAGCGCGCTCATAAAAGATATAAAGCGTTTGATCCGAGGGGCTAAAGAACAGACACAAGATACTCACATCCTTGGCACATCAACGAATGCTGGTTGGGTGGGCGTCTCGGCAAGGACAAAGTCTAAGATTTCAGAGCTATACGACTACCCTCTCTACCTTATTACAAACACAGCCAAAGGGCCCCGTGTCTTCATCAACCTTGATCTCCGCTACCCGCGCAATAGCGGCAGAAAATACCTCAATGAAAAGAGCTGGAAAAAATTAGATCTAGCCGCTCCCCAGAAATCACTGACATCTCTAAACGTAATTTTCAAAGAACACATCAAGCGCTGCGAAGAGGACATCGCCGCAGCACAGAAATAAGCACTTAACCATATCCCAACAGGAATAAACCAATCATACAACAAGCCTGCATGAAACATCTCGATATAGCACAACGCCTAGAACAATCCGTCATTAGTATTATTAAGGGACACGAAAAAAACATCCGCAACATTCTAGCCTGCATGATCTCGGGAGGTCATGTTTTGCTTGAAGACAATCCTGGGACCGGCAAGACAACCCTCGCCAAAACAATTGCCAAAACAATTGATGGCGCTCATTTCAGCCGCATTCAATTCACCCCCGATTTATTGCCCTCTGACATTTTAGGAGTGTCTATTCTCAATCAAAAAACCAGTGAGTTCAATTTTCATCCAGGACCTATTTTTACCGATATTCTATTAGCAGATGAAATCAACCGAGCATCTCCTAGAACCCAAAGCGCTCTCTTAGAGTCAATGGCAGAACGTCAGGCAACGATTGAAGGGAAATGTCACCACATTGACGGGATCTTCTTTGTTATTGCCACGCAAAACTCCGTTGAATTTCGTGGAACTTACCCACTTCCAGAAGCTCAGATGGACCGCTTCACCATGCAGTGTTCACTGGGATACATCAGCCCAGAAGAGGAATCCGCCATTCTCGCCACCCAGAATGGCGGACACCCACTTGATGATCTCAAGCCATCGGTCACCTTCGATGAGGTGCTAGCCCTCACCGCTGCCGTCGCCGATATCCGTGTGAGCGATGAGCTAAGAGACTATATCGTGGCCCTGACCAGTGCCACTCGCAACATCGAGGATGTCCAACTCCCTGCAAGCCCACGCGCATCCCTGGCTTTGATGAAAGTCTCTCAGGCACTATCACTTTTTGAAGGCCGAGACTATGTCACTCCTGAAACAATTCAGCAGCTTGCACCCGACATTATCGCTCACCGGCTTGTTGTCTCACCTGAAGCTAAGTTTAACGGCCTTACTGGACGCGCCATTGTTGAGAACATCCTCGAGCAGACTCCAGCACCCGTTTAATCCATCACTATCATCATGGCGGCACGCGGACCATCTCCCCTTTTTTCAAGACTGATCCACAGGATCTACTTCAACAACTCCGCCGTTGCTCATTTTTTCAGCCAAAGAGCACGACCTGCTGGTATCCTACTCGTTCTTCTCATCCCTATTACATGGACATTAATGCCCATGTATAGCCTAGGACCCGTCTATCAACTACGGGGCATGATTTTCGCCATGCTCACCATCAGCATTCTGTGGCTCCTGTTTCGCAAAGCTAAGGTAACTACAACCAGAAGATTACCACGATTAGCCACTGCTGGTGAGCCATTGCAATATCACATCATCATTCACAACACGGGAAAAAGAACCGTTTCGGGGGCTAATTTCCTCGAGATGGTACCGGACAACCGCCCGAGCCGAGAACTCTTCACCAACTCACGCGAACCAGGCGAAGAACATCGAAATATTTTCGACCGCACTTTTTGCTTCTATCGATGGGAATGGCTGCAAAAGAGTCTCACCCTTTTTTCCAGCAAGCCCTCATCTTTTATTCGTCCATTAGCACCTGGAGAGCATACAAAAATCCCTCTGACAATCGTGCCCAAAAAACGCGGCATCATCATCCTCAGAGATCTTCGTATTTTTCTGCCTGACCCCCTTGGCATTTTCCAGCGGTGCAGCAGCGCTCATTCAAGTGAGGATAAACTCATCGTTCTTCCACACCGCTATCGCATACCCCAGCTACACCTCCCTGGCAGCGCCCGCTTCCAACTGGGTGGCGAAGCCTTATCAAATACCATTGGTCAATCGGGAGATTTCACCAGTGTTCGCGAGTATCGCCCAGGAGATCCACTTCGTCATATTCACTGGAAAAGCTGGGCCCGCACAGGCAAGCCGATCGTCAAAGAATATGAGGATGTTTTTTTCCCTCGGTATGGCCTCATCCTCGATACCTTCGCCTCCGCCGAGCAGGCAGATTTATTTGAAGAAGCCATTTCAGTAGCTGCCTCATTTGCGGTGAGCATTGACACTCGGGAGTCTCTCTTGGACTTGATGTTTGTCCATGACGAAGCATTCGTTTTCAGCTCAGGACGTGGAGAAGATCGGGTAGACAGCATACTCGAAGTACTCGCTGGCGTAAACTCCGAGCCAAGAGCTGACTTTGATGCCTTACAGAAACTCGTATTACAATACCGAGATGAACTAACTGCCTCTATTTGCGTTTTTACCGGATGGTGCCAACAAAGGCGTGATACCGTTGAGCGCCTTCACCGCGCCGGCATGGAGCTCAAGGTATTCTCTATTTGTCACAGCTTGGAAGAAGCCGATCAACTTCAACAGCTTTTCCCCTCACCCATCACCGTTCATTGGTTGCGTGCTGGTCATGTGGAGGCTGATCTCTCTATAAACGCCTCTTAATTCAGCTAGCCTATGTCTAACTCACCTCCCAAATTACTTGTTGGTTTAGCTCTGCTGTATTGGGGTTATCTCACTGGTCATTTATCTGCAGCAATCCCTGCTGCATTACTGCTGGAGTCGAAATCAATTCTGAACATACGCTGGGATTTCAAATATGAATCCTACATCAAGGCATGGCACCTATGTGTTCTCTGTGCCGTGCTCATAGCCATGATCTCGTGGATCGATGGCATGCGCGCAGGGAAAATTCATACCCTCTTTGTATGGGCTCCTTTTGTCTTCTTACCCATGGAGCTAGCTCAGCGCTTTGGAAAAGCTAAAAACATCCCCCTCAGCACCTTTTCTTTTTTTGCGAGAAGGCAAATGCTCCGAGATATCGAACAAGGTCGCAAAATCACACCCCGACTATTCAATACCGGCTACCCCTATATCAGCATCGTCATACTCGCTACGGCCAAGGCCAGCCGTCACGATTTATTCCACTATATAGGTCTATCCATCTTGATCGGAATATGCCTCTACGCATACACCAAAAACAATGGCCGAAGGCCGCTGGCATGGGCCTGTGCATTCATCCTCCTCCTTGCCTTATCGTGGCTTGGGCAATGGAGCATGTTTAAAATACGCCATCACTATCGAGGAGGCGGACAGCAGGTCACGCTCAACCAGACCATGTCAGCAACTGAGACCAGAACCAACATCGGCAGACTTGGTCGAATCAAACAAAATCCCAATATTGTCTGGCGCATGAAGGTCCACGATGGACCAACACCAAAGCTACTTCGATCGGCCACGTATAACAGATATTCCCGAGCTATATGGGCTTATTCATACAGAAAATCAGACGACATTGGCAATGACTATGATGAAATGGGATACAGGGGTTCCACCAGTGCTGCCACCGTGGAAGGCGAACGGGACATTCGCTGGTTTAGCCAAGACAACCCCAAGCTAAGCGACATCGCACCAATCAGCATCATCGGAGAGGTTAACGCCAAAATAAGGGAGCACCCCTTACCCATACCTGACCGGTTTGTTGCCATCGGCGACCTCGATGTAGAAGCATATATCGAGTGCAGCACTCTGGGCACCATACGTATGGCGAACCCCAATTACAACGTGGTTGAATATGCTACTTGGCTAGGAAACCTCTCCAACACCGAGGAAGCACCCAGCGAACTACTCGATACCAACTTGAATTTAGATTTAAGCATTCCAGCTTCTGAGAGAGATGCCGTCCAACGTATCTGCACCCAGCTGGACCTATACAACCCCAGCCTGAGCACCTCAGACAAAATAAAGAGAATAAAGAACCTCTTCATCGACGACTTCACCTACAGCACACACCTGACAACCCCAAGATTTGACCGTGGCAAACGCCAATCTTCCATCAGCCTTTTTCTGGAAGATTCTCGCACAGGTCACTGTGAATATTTCGCTACAGCCACCACTCTTATCCTGCGTGCAGCTGGCATCCCCTCACGCTACTGCATTGGCTATGCCGTCAATGAACGAGCTAAAGCTAAGGGGGAATGGGTCATGCGCGGCCTGCATGCGCATGCCTGGAGTCGCGTATGGATTGAACCAAATGCTGCCAACGGCATAACATCAGGAAAGTGGATTGACGTCGACCTTACCCCTCCATCGTGGCAATCCATGGAGGCTGCTATTACCGATGGCTGGAGACGGCGACTTGCTGACTGGTGGCAACTTACCCGCGAAGACTTCCTCATATGGCGCACCAGAGAAGCCAACAAAACCAGAGTGTTTTACGTCGTTGCAGCCATCCTCAGTTTAGTCGCTATCTGGGTAGGCGGGCGATTATGGAGCTCTCGCCAGAGAAATACAGAATCTACACACAATCCCTACCAACGACCCAAAAACGCTCCTTATACCCCCCTCCATAAGCTCGAACCTTTAATCGCCAAGAAAATCGGCCGTCGTCAAACAGGCACTCCATTGTGCGAATGGCTGCATGGCCTACTACTATTGGAGTCAACGTCACGTCACGATTTGGAGAAAATACTCCTGCCAGCCATCAAGCTGCATTCGGCGATACGCTTTGACCCTGTAGAATCGGGCTCGGAAAAACATCAAGAACTCATGGATCTTAGCCGTAGGCTAAAGCAGCAAATCAAGCACTATCCCCCTTACAAATAATTGCCCATGAATGTCTCCTTTTTTGAGTTGGAGTTGTTCATTTTAGAGCTAATATCCTGCCCATGGAAGAGACAAGCTCCAAAAAAAATCCACTCATCTACTTCACTGGCGTTCTCATCTTGAGCGCCGTGGTTACTTTTTTTCTGATCGATAAATGTTCTTCCAGTAAGAACACAGCCAAACAAGATGACCGCTCCAAAATCAGCGAGAACCTTGATAGCATGAATCAGCTCGGAAACTTGGAGGAAGGCGACGAGGCAATTGGCGCTACACCTGAGGAACTGATCGGCAAGATTCGTGAAATCGTCCTCGAAGCCAACGAAGCTGGCAACGCCCAAGCCTTGATCGACTATCTCGGCAAGACCAACTTCACTCGAGCTCAGGCAGAGCAACTCAACAGACTCGCTGCCAGCTCAGGCCTCAAACTTGACCCCTCCAATCCTTTTTCCCGTGTAGCAGGTTATCCTAACAGATGGTCTCTCAACCTTGCTGACAAAAGTAAGATATTCATCGATCTGGAAAAAACCGATGCGGGAAAATGGCAGGTTAAGAATATCACCCTCCCAAAGACCAATCAAAACACGCTCAACAAAGCTCTCAAAAATGAGGATCAACAAGAACTCACAAGACCCCTAGGCGATCAATCCGCATTGATCGCTATTAAGCAATTCATTAACGCAATCACCAAGCTCGATGCTGCTGCCGCGGGTAGGTATATTGACAATTCCCAAGTATCTTACGCCACGCTTGCCGGCCTCTGCATCATTTTCGAAGAAGGTGAATACACCCTTCTGAAAGAAAAAACTCTACGCAAAATGTTCTTACGGGATACCAGCTCTGGGTGGCTCGTTCGTCTCAAATCAAAAAACACAGGCGAACTAGCTATGTTCTCTATCACCAGCAAGAGAAACGATATCGACTCGCCTTGGCAAATCACTGAGATCAACCTGGACAACCTACTTGCCGATTACACCCAACGTGTCCTCGGTGGCGATATTTACTATAGCCCTCTGATCAAAAACCCAAAAGGCGGAGACACTCTGGCCATTTACTTTGATCTCGATGCAAAAGATCTTACCGCCCGCACCAAGCGTCAGCTCACTATTGTAGCAAACCTTCTCAAGACGAGCGCAGAAAAGATGCTGACCATATCAGGGCACACCGATGCACTAGGATCTGATCCATACAACCTGTCCCTATCACGGGAGCGTGCTGAGCAAGTCATGCAGTTTCTTGCCGAAAACGGCATCAACAAAAAGCAGATGGAAATCGTCGGCTACGGAAAATCAAAACCTCGACTACCCAATACCACTGCTGCGGGTGATGACTCGCCGGCAGGAAGACGAGCCAATCGTCGTGCTGAGATCCTCCTAGACTTCTAGCCATGCCGAGGAGCACAGCCAAACGCGCCCAACAAAGGATTCTCTACGGTGTCGTCATCTCCGT
>Ga0115550_1002208_pt1 | contig 13620 bp, 10 predicted proteins | sample COGITO_mtgs_1005_FD_87177 | JGI IMG/M metagenome (GOLD analysis project Ga0115550, IMG submission 87177) | Pelagic marine microbial communities from North Sea - COGITO_mtgs_100511 | ecosystem: Environmental > Aquatic > Marine > Epipelagic | place: Germany:Helgoland, sampling site Kabeltonne... | reverse complement strand
TAAGGCCAATCCGAATGCAACTGTTTATTTAAGCGGACATACAGATCCTTATGGTGGTGCCAAATACAATTTGCTATTGTCTCAATGGAGAGTTGAATCGATAGAAAAGATCTTAAAAGAAAATGGCGTAACCAATAAAATTGAAAAGGCATACTTTGGTGAAGATGAGCCTCGATATCCAAACAATTTAGCGGAAACAAGAAAGCTTAACAGAAGGGTTCAGTTGGTTTTGTATTAATAAACAAAATGAAGGATGAGTTATTAGATTCTTTGCAAAAGAAACATCCATTAAAGCAACTAGAACCTGTTAAGAATCCATTTAATTATTTGGTTAAATCAATTGTTTATCAGCAATTAAGTACCAAAGCCGCAAGTACTATTTATGATAGGCTAATTAACCTTTTTCAAAATCAAAATATCATTATTGGAGATTTGTCAATGCTTACTGTTGATGAGCTAAAAAATGTTGGACTATCAAGGCAAAAAGCAAGTTATTTACACTTCATCGACCAAGCATTTTTGCAAGATGATTTTGGAGATTTTGATTGGTTAAATTCAACTGATACAGAAATTATTAATAAGCTTACTCAAATTAAAGGAGTAGGAGAGTGGACTGCCCAAATGGTTTTGATTTTTGCCTTAAACAGACCTGATGTTTGGCCTGTAAAAGATTTAGGTGTTAAAAATGCATTTATTAAACACATTGGTTCTAAAAATAAAGGCAAATTATTAGAAACTGAAATGGAATTATACAGCCAAAAATGGAAAGGTTATCGCTCAAAGGTTGCTAGGTTATTTTGGGCAAGCCAAGGTTAAGATTATTTTCTTGAATTTCTTTTTGCTTTTGATGATTGTAAAGTGGGTATAGTCTCAACAGGTCGCAAATCATTAATACTTACTATGGTTTTGATAAATCCTATATTTACTTCTGCTTTCTCTTTTTCAATAGAGCTAATTTTTCCCTTTTGGTGAGAATTTTTTAACCTAACTTCATCTCCAACCTTAAATAACTTTGGATCAAATTTTGGTTTTCTGCCACTTTTTGCTTTTTTCGGTTTTACCAATGCAGATTTTTTATTTTCTAGCTGTTTTACTTTTTCTGCTTGGTACTTTTTTAGAAGTTTATCGGTAAGTATTTTTTTGTTTTTGTTTTTATCATATTGAAACAAAAGGTCTTCTAGAAACTTGCCATATTGAATTGTTCTAGCGCGCTCTGCAGCTTTTTGCTTGTCTAGCTTTAAACGTTGCTCAAACTCATCTTTAACAGTATTTGCTTCGCTTTCAATTTGTTTTAAATCAACTTTCTGTTGTTTTAAAAACTTCAATTCTTCTTCAACAGATTTTAATTTTTGAGAGTAGGTACTCAACAATTTATCAAAGCCCACTTGGTGTGAATTTACCTTTCGTTTTGCGTTATTGATAATATGTTTTGGCAAGCCGGTATTTTGGGCAACTTCAAAAGTGTATGAGCTACCAGGCATGCCAATAACCAATTCGAATTTTGGTGAAAGTTTTTCAACATCAAACAACATATTGGCGTTTGCAATACCATCTGTTTCTTCTGCAAATCGTTTAATGTTAGCATAATGAGTGGTTACCAAACCTTTGGCATTTGTTTTCGCCAAATTTTCTAAAATAGACTCAGCCAAAGCGCCTCCTAAATCGGGGTCAGAACCTGTTCCGAATTCATCAATCAAAAACAAAGTGTTTTCATCACATTTCTCAACAAAATATTTTAATCTAGTAAGTTTAGATGAGTAAGTACTCAATTCATTATCAATAGATTGTGTGTCTCCTACATCAACAAAAATATTTTTAAAAATACCTATTGTACTGCCTTCTTTTACAGGAACGGGTAAACCACATTGAACCATTATTTGAATCAAGCCCAAAGTTTTTAAACTAACAGATTTTCCACCTGCATTTGGTCCTGAAATAACCACAACTTTGTTATCCTTATTTAGTGATAAGTTAAGAGGAACAACCTTTTTTCCGGCCTTTTTGTAATTAACTAATAAAATTGGATGATAGGCTTCTATTAATTCAACTTCAGGTACATTTTGAATTGGTGGAGCTAACCCATCAATATCAACTGTAAATCGGGCTTTGGCTCTTAAAGCTTCCATGGTTACCAAAACATCATCATAGGCTTTTATCAACTCTAAATGTTGCCTTAAAAAGTGCGACAAAACACGCAAAATTTTAAAAATCTCTCTTCGTTCTTCTTCAACTAACTCATCAATTTCTAAATTGAGTTTAAGGTTTCCTTGGGGTTCTATGTATGCAGTTAATTGATTTGCAGAATGAGATAAAATCATTCCCTTTACAGTGCGTTTATATTCTGCAGGAACCGCTAAAACACGTCTACTTTTATAAACTGTTTCTTCAAAATCGCGCAGCATATTTTGGTTTTTAAGCTTGGCCACTGCACTTTGAAATCTTCTATCGCTTTCTTGTCTTTTCTCGTAAAGTTTTTTCCTAATTTTTTCTAATTCCTTTGATGCTGATGTCTTTACCAATCCATGTATATCAATAATTTTATCAATTTCTTTTACAATGGTATTGGTAAAGTAAACCATATGGAAGTTTCTTCCAAGGTTTTCATAACCAGGGTTTTGCTCAAAAAAATCAAGTAATTCATTAACAATTACCGAGCTTCTTCTAACACTTAAAACTTGTTCTTCCAACAATACAGCTCCTTCTTTATTCAAGAGTTGCAAAGGCTTGGTTAAATCAATAAACGAAAAATTAGGAAAACCACCTTGCTTCAATAGGTTAGCAAGTTCTTCAGTTTCTAATAACCTGAGTTTTATTTCATCAAAATCATCGATAGGATAAATATCTTCCAATAAATCAATAATTCTTTCATGGGTTGTTTTTGACTTAATGAAATTTACAATTTGCTGAAAATCTAAAGAAACTCCATAATCTGATGGATACACTTGCATAAACCTAATCTACTTTTTGCTTACAAATTAATGATTTAATTAGGTATTGAATGTTTATTTAGACTCAAATACCAATTAAATAATGGTTATTAACTCCCAAAAAACTTCTTTGTTTATTTTTATAGCTCAACAAAAAATTATTTGAGTGGGAGAGCAATCAGTTAATCGTTTTTCAGATCCGGTTGAAAAAAGGGTTTTTACCAAACATCTGTTAGATGATATAAAAGCACTAGAGATAATGTTACAAGAAAGCCTTTTTGAAAAAGGAATTCACAGAATTGGCGCTGAACAAGAGTTGGTTTTGGTAAACAGTAATTGGAAACCTTCTTTAATGGGAGTTGAAATTTTAAATAAAATTAAAGACGAACATTACACTACCGAAATCGCAAAATTTAACCTCGAAATTAATCTTGATCCCCAAGAATTTACAAAAGATTGCTTTAGTAAAATGGAGCGTCAGTTAAATAGGTTACTTATTAAAGGACGAAAAGCTGCACATAAATTTGATACTAAATTCTTGCTTACAGGAATTTTACCTTCTATTAGAAAAGAGGATTTAATTTTTGATAACATGACTCCGAATCCACGTTATGAAATACTTAGACCCAATCTCAACAATAATGACCTCCAACGTTAAAACAATTGATATTAACGACTCATTATACGACGCAAAATCTATCATGTTGCGCAAAAAAATAAGACATCTTCCTGTTTTAAATAAAACAAGATTGGTAGGCATTTTAAGCCTTACAGATATTATGAGGCTTAGCTTCGGGCAAGTATTTGTTGGCCAAGAGGATACAGACCAAGCCATGATGGACATGCTTAATATTGAACAAATTATGCGTGAACACCCAAGAACAATCGACGAAAAAATGACAATTCAAGATACAGCTGAAATTTTCGCCCTCGAAGAGTTTCATGCCTTGCCAGTAGTTGGTTTAAAAGGATTGGTTGGCATTGTTACCACAACCGATTTAATCAAATATTTTATCAAGGATTAATTCTATTCAAATATTAATTTTTGCGTTGAAAGGAGTTCATATTGAACTCCTTTTTTTGTAGCTTTTGTTTCGAATAAACATAATTGCCTAGGAGAAAAAGACGACAGTTTAAGGCCCTCAAAATCATGAATGTTTAAGATGGTTTTATCAACCCTTGATCTACAAAAAGTAACATGAGGAGAAAATTTATGGTCGGGATTTACCCCAAAAGTTTGGTGAGTAATTTCATGTAAAAAATCAAGTTGTTTGTTGCTAAAATAGGTAGCCCAAAGCATTGCTCTTTTTGTTGAATACTTTACCTGAAAATTATTGAATTCAAACTTTAGATTATCTAATTCAAACTTTAGATTATCTAATTCAAACTTTTGATTATCAAATTTTTGAATAATTTCAATTAACAATTCAGATTTTACATTACCAAGGAAACAAAGTGTAATATGAATGTTTGCTAATTTGGTAATATTGTAAATCCCTCTGTCCTTTAAATTTTTCAACACTTCTTCACAAATTTCTAGATCTGAATCAGGTAAATTAAATCCAATAAAGAGTCTTCTTGTATTTTTTGGTTGGTTGATCATAAATTAATCATCATTTTTGAATGGATTCCGTGATAACAATTTTAAACATATCAGAATATGAAAAAAACATATGTTTTAGGGCTTTTAATCCTATTATTGGTGCAATGTAATATGAAAAAACAAGTTTCTAAAATTCCTGTAGAAGCATATTCTGGAACTGATTTAGGCTTAACCTTTCAGCAAGACTTAATTCAATTCAAAGTTTTTAGCCCAAAAGCTGAAAAGATTCTTTTTAACATTTACCAAGATAACGAGTCTGAAGAGCCCATATACATGCTTAATTTGGCTAAACAAAATGATATTTGGGTTACGAGATTTTCAAAAGAATACGAACAACTATACTATACTATAAAAGTATTTTACGAAGGCAAATGGCTTTCAGAAACTGTTGACCCTTATGTAAAAATGACATCAGCCAATGGAAAAAGAGGCTTTATTGGTAACCCAAATAAATTCTCTCCTCCAAATTGGAAAGATGAAAAATTTGCTGAAATTCCTTCAAGAGATGCCATTATTTACGAATTACATGTGCGAGATTTTAGTGTTGCCCAAAACTCAGGCATTCAACAAAAAGGGAAGTTCTTGGCTTTTACCGAAACCGACACCAAAAATTCGTTTGGAGCAGAAACGGGATTAAGTCATATCAAAAACCTTGGTGTTACCCATATTCATTTGTTGCCTTTTTTCGATTACGCTAGCATTGACGAAACTCAAAGCCTTGATGACCAATACAACTGGGGATACGACCCTCAAAACTACAATACACCTGAAGGCTCGTATAGTACAGATCCAACTAAACCCGAAGCAAGAGTTGTGGAGCTTAAACAAGCTATTCAAGCCATTCATAAACAAGGATTAGGTGTGGTTATGGATGTGGTTTATAACCATACTTTTAATACTGAAAACTCTTCTTTTGAAAATACTTATCCGGGCTACTATTTTAGAAAAAATGCCGATAGTACTTTGTCAAACGCATCAGGTTGCGGAAACGAAACCGCTTCTGATCAGGTTATGTTTCAAAAATTTATGATTGAGTCTTTAAAGTTTTGGGCTAAAGAATATAAAATTGATGGTTTTAGGTTTGACCTAATGGGAATTCATGATATCGAAACCATGAATAAAATTGCTGCGGAGCTAAAAAATATTAATCCTTATGTTTTGCTCTATGGCGAAGGTTGGACAGCAGGAGGCTCACCTTTACCAGATAGTTTAAGAGCCTTGAAAAAGAACACATTCAAACTAACCGATGTTGCCGCTTTTTCTGATGATATAAGAGACGGAATTAAAGGTTCTGTTTTCGAGGCCACTTCACCTGGATTGGTAAACGGAGGCAAAGGAAAAGAAGAAAGTGTGAAATTTGGAATTGTTGGAAACATCAACCATCCACAAATAGACTTTAAAAAAGCTGATTACAGCAATAGTGCTTGGGCTGCTGAGCCTTTTCAAAGTATCAATTATGTTTCTTGTCATGATAATTTAACACTTTACGATAAGCTTAAAGAAACAAATCCAACATCTTCGGAAGAAGAAATTTTGGCCATGCAAAAATTGGCTTTGGGAATTGTTTTAACATCTCAAGGTATTCCTTTTTTGCATGCAGGTTCAGAATTTTTGAGAAGTAAAAATGGGGTGGAAAATTCATATAAAAGTCCGGATAAAATAAACCAAATTGACTGGGATTTAATTTCGAAAAATGAAGAATTGCTAAAGGATGTCCAAAAACTAATTGAAATAAGAAAACAGCATAAAGCTTTTGCTTTCGAAAGTGCCGAGCAGGTTAGGGCAGGACTTAAGTTTTTAAATACACCTCAAAATAATGTAATAGCTTACGAACTAAATGGAAATTTAGTAGATGATACATCTTCGAAAATTGTTGTGATAATAAATGCCCAAAGAAGAGCAATTAAATTCCCTATAGATTTTCTAAACCTGAAACCTATTTATGGAGACCCAAAAATTGGAAAAACAGATGCCACAATTCCTAAAACAAGCATGGTAATTTTTGCCAATTAATTTTTGAAGTTAATCAATAAATAATCAATTAAACAATGAACTTCGGAGAGCAAATTATCCATTACTACAAGAATCTAAAACTTCCTATCAAAAAATTACCCAACCAAATTGAGTGGATAGAGAATCTCTTTCAGCCTGAAACACAAGAAACATTAGCCATTTTTTACAAGAAATATTTTTCAGATAACAACAAAAGAGTTTTGCTTTTGGGGATAAATCCCGGAAGGTTTGGCGCAGGAGTTACCGGAGTGCCATTTACAGACCCCATAAAATTGGAAGAAGTTTGTGGAATTAAAAATAACTTCGAAAAGCGATTTGAGCTTTCTTCTAAATTTATTTACGATGTTGTAGATGCTTTTGGTGGTCCCGAGGAGTTTTTTAAAAGAGTTTACATTTCTTCTATTTCACCAGTTGGTTTCATCAAAAACAACAAAAACATCAATTATTATGATGACAAAGAATTGCAAACAAAACTTTGGAAATGGATGAAACAGCAAATTGAAAAACAATTACAATTTGGAATGAATAGGGAAGTGGCCTATTCAATTGGCTCTGGAAAAAACTTAAAAGTATTGCAACAAATGAACGAAGAAGAAAAGTGGTTCAAAAAGATTGATTCGGTTCCGCACCCACGTTGGGTAATGCAATACAGGTTAAAACGAAAACAAGAATTTATCGATGAATATCTTCAAAAAATAACATCAGTAAAATCTTAGCCAAAAAATTGAAAATAACAAAACTCATTTTCTTTATTTTAGGGACACTTTGTGCTTTTAACAATGCCATATTTGGCCAAAACCTTAAAGTAAATAAACAGTTATTATCCGCGCCAAATAAACATTATAAGTATGGTTTAATAGACACTGAAACTAATACTGTTTGGATAAAACCCGTTTATGATGACTTATATTTTATTGGAGATAGTTCTTTAGTCCAAGCAAAAAAAGTAGATAAATATGGAATTATCGATTTAAATGGAATGGAAATTATTCCATTTGAATATGAAATGATCATAAGTTTTGATGGTGAAATTTTTAAGGTTCAAAAAAATGGAAATTGGGGAGTTTTAAATAGAAAAAACGAAATAGAAATTCCAATAAATTACCAATATGTTATTTTGGAAAATGAGGAATATCTTATTTTAAGAAAAAATGATTTATTAGGAATTTGCAAACCAAATCATGAGTTTGTAACCTCAATTATTTATGATAAAATTGAGCGTTACAAAAATTATTTTATCGTTGTATACAAAGGTGGTTATGGCGTTTTAGATAAAAATGGAAAAGAGTTAATAGAGCCTAACTACACCAAAATAAGTCCAATATTTAAAAACCATGTTTTAATAGAACAACAACAAAAAAGTGCCCTGGTTTCACTTTTAATCCCATCTCAAATTAATTTTAAATATGATTATGTGGGTAAGGGGTTTAAAGGGAAGTTTGCTGCAGGATATGATTCAAAACATGGAATTATAGACAGTTTAGAAAAAGAAATTATCCCAATTCATTTTGATAAAGAATTTAACCCAAAAGCTTTACTTTATCAAGCAGATAGTGCTGGGTTTATTGGCTTTTTTAACCAAAAAGGAGAGAGGCGGACTGAAGTAAAATACCTTTCGCCTCCTAAGCTAATTTACGATTATTTTTACTTAGAAGATAGTCAAAATAAAGTACTTGTAGATTTATGGGATAGAATGAAAGAACCATTTATATATCCTGAAATTTACGTTATAGATTCTGCTCTTGCTGTTGTAAAAGAAGCTGAGTATACTTGGAGTGCAAGGCATATAAGAACAAACCAAAGAATAATTGATAAATATTATAGATATATATCACCTTTTTCAAATGGTTTAGCTTACGTGAGATATGAAGGGTTTTTAGCATTAATCAACTTAAAATTTGAAATGATTACACCTGCAAAATATACCTATTTTGACTTTAATAGTTCTGAATATATTATTGCTTCTATTGGAAATAAAAAAGGAGCTTTAAACTATGCAGGAAAGGAAATAATACCTATTAAATATGAAACTATATATAAAAATAATGAAGGTTTCTTTGAAGGAAGAACAAAATTCAGACGTAAGGATTTATACAACCAAAAAGGAGAGCCTGTTTTTGTAGGAAAATACAAGTACATTATTAGTATTGGAAATTTTGAATACATGGTGGGTAATAGAAAACTAACCAAAGTGGATACTCTTGGAAACCACATTTTTAATTTTAAATGCCTTGGATTTCGAAAAATAAATGATGATTTAATGGCAGTTGGCAAAAGAAAAAAATATGCCCTTGTTGATAGAAAAGGTAATTTTATATCAGAATACAAATATGATTACGTAAACCCACTAAACAAGGAAGTTTCTGCCACAAAAATTGATAATAAATTTGGCCTTATAAACAAGCTAGGTAAAGAGATTACCCCTATTTCTTATGAAGATATTAAACTTAATGAAAAGGGAGGTTTACTTGTTAAATTAAATAATAAATTCGGGATTATGAATAATTATGGGAATTTAGTACTACCAATTGAATTTGAATCCATATCTAAATATAATGGCAATTATGCTCAGGTAAAAAAGAATGGTTTTTATGGTCATATTAATTCTCAAGGTCACCTTTTATATGAAGCGAAATATGAGGAAGTTAATGATTTTAGGTTTGGTTTTGCTAAGGTAAAACTGAACAATAAATGGACTTTAATTAATCAAAATGGAAAACAAATGTTTGAGCCAATTTATGATGAGTTAACTTACAGCCGAGAAAGAGAAAAATTGATTGATGTCAAACTAAATGGAAAAAATGGGTTGGCAAAAACAACCGGTGAAATTATTATTCCTTGTAATTATGATCTAATTCATTTTGATGTGCAACAAAATTGTGTTGTAGTAGAAAATAAAACGAACGGATCCTCAAAAAAGGGATTATTCAATATTTCAACTGGAATGGAAATATTACCAATAAAATTCAATGAAATTGCTTTCGACGGAAACAGAATTAAGGCCTTAATCAACAAAAATTATCAAATCTATACTTTTGAAGGGGAATGCTTAAATTGTTATTAAATACCAAACAACTTCTGCATCATTCTGCCAAACCAGCTTTTGTTGTGTGCCCTTCTTTCTCTTTCTCTTCTTTCAATTTCAGCCACCATCATTGGGCTTACATTCTCTTTTGCTTTTAATTTCTCCTTTTTTACCTTGTGTTTCGGTTTGGCTTGTGGAGTATTTTTAATTTGTTTTAAATAATGTTCTTTTCTTTTTTCTGCCAATAGTTTTTCAGCCCTTGCTTGTTTTCTTTTTTTATCTTTTTCTTCACGCTTTTTGTTTTCCTCCATTCTTTTTTGGTATCGAGCAAAACGTTCTTCTTCCGTTAAAGTAATTCGCTTGTTTTTAATGTTCTTTTTGCGAGCAGGTTTATTGGTTTCTTCCTTTTCTTGCTCCTCAGGATTTTCACCATCAGTATCTTCTGCCTTTGGCTTTGGTTTTTCGGGTAATTCTATTTTGTGTAAAATCTTAGGACCTTCTAAAACAATTTTTTGTCTTTCAACCAACGGAGCATTTTCAATAACCTCTTTTGGTACTTCGCCAGTAATTTCTACAGGAGCTGATTTTACTACCTCTTCAACTTCTAATGGAGCGCTATTTTCTTCTGGTTCTTGAGATTCAACCTCAGAGGTAGGAGCAGGCTCATCAAGAGTTTCAACATTTAAAGTTTTCTCCTCCACTGCTTCAACAGTTTCATTTTCTGTAACTTCTTCTTTTTTGGGAGGATATGTTTTTTTTATTTCATCTTCCCATTCTTGCTCAATCTTCAAGTTTAAATTCATTTCTAAATCTAACCCCTGATTTTTATTTAAAAAATCCAAAATTTCTCTTGGTTTTACTTCCACTTGTTTGGCTAATTGTCCTAATCTCATAATTTATCTAAAAACAATGCAAATCTAATTATTGTTATAATTTTTTGAGATTTAAAGTAACATTTGATAGGATAAAAAAAATATTGTTCGCTTAATATTCTTTATTCCATAAAATAGGGGTTACTTTTGCAAACTTTTAACCCTGCATGACATACAGTTCAATAGACATTCAAGAAAGAAATACTGGTAAAGATCTTTACGAATACCAGCATGATGCTATTGAACAAATTTTTGAGGAAATTGACAAACATCCAGACCACATCAATTTACTTTTTCAGCTTCCAACTGGAGGAGGAAAAACAGTTATTTTCTCAGAATTTGCCAGAAGGTACATTCAACATACCAAGAAAAAAGTACTAGTTTTAACCCACAGAATTGAGCTTTGCAGACAAACATCAGACATGTTAACAGAGTTTGGTGTTAAAAACATGATTATCAACAGCAAAGTAAAAGAGCTTCCCGAAGAAGAAGATCACGATTGTTATGTGGCCATGGTTGAAACCTTAAAAAATAGGTTTCGAGATGAAGTTATCGAAATCGAAAATTTAGGGTTGGTTATTATTGATGAAGCCCATTACAATGCTTTTAGAAAGCTTTTTTCTTATTTCGAAAACCAAATTATTTTAGGAGTTACAGCAACTCCGATGAGTTCTAACAATAAATACCCAATGAAAAATTACTACGATGAAGTAATTATTGGGCATTCTATAAAAGAACTTATTGAAAGACGATTTTTATCAAATGCCAATTTTTTCAATTACAATGTAAAATTAGGCGCCCTAAAAATAGGCAGCAATGGAGATTATACTGTTGAGTCATCAGAAAGACTTTACAGCAATGATATCATGCAAGAAAAACTCTTGTATGCATACCAAGAAAGATCTTTAGGACAAAAAACACTTATTTTTAACAATGGTATCAATACTTCATTAGAAGTAGAAAGTACCTTTTTAAAAGCGGGTTACCACATAAAACATCTCGACCATTCTTGCACCGAAGGAGAAAGAAGAGATATTTTAAAATGGTTTAAAAAAACACCAGACGCTATTTTAACCTCGGTAGGTATTTTAACTACTGGTTTTGATGAGCCGACCATTAGAACCATTATTATCAATAGAGCGACTAGAAGTTTAACACTTTACCATCAAATGATTGGAAGAGGCTCTAGGGTTTTAAAAGATAAAAAAGAGTTTAATGTAATCGATTTAGGAAACAACGCTTTAAGGTTTGGTCTTTGGCAAGATTGGATTGATTGGAGGGATATTTTCAAAAATCCTGAGATGTACATAGATAACATCAAAAGCGATGAGGATATTGAAAGAGACTTTGTTTATGAAATGCCAGGAGAATTAAAAAAACGATTCTCAAAAACAGAAGACTTAACTTTTGACGTAAGACAACTTCATGTTAACGCAATATCTGCAGGATTAAAATCAAAGCATGTAATTGACCTATCAATTGATAATCACGCACAAATGTGTGTAGACAATTGTGATGAAGAACTTGATATAGCTTATGAATTGGCTTTTTTATTACAAGATGATATTGATTATAGAATAAGGATTTACTCTTACTGCATTGCCAAAGGCACCGATAATTATTTACAATGGCTTAAAGAAGATTACCTCATTAAAATGAAAATTGCCATTCGTAAAAAGTTTTTAGAAATGTTACAGGCCTAAAATTTATGGTCTCCTTGGTAATAAGTAAAAGCCCAATTCCAAATTTTTTCTTGCAATTTATATACCCTCAAATTGGTGTAATTAATATGTGTACTTTTGCAGCTCATAATTAAAAACACTTTTTGAATACATTTAGCCAATTAGGCCTTTCTCCCAAAACAGTTGAAGTTCTAGAAAAAATAGGGTTTAAAAACCCAACTCCGGTACAAGAAAAAGCAATACCGCAATTATTAAGTCCAAAACCAATAGATTTTATAGGATTAGCTCAAACAGGCACAGGTAAAACTGCAGCCTTTGGTTTACCATTAATCGAGTTAATTGATCCCAATGATCCGTCAACACAGGCACTTATTATGGCCCCCACAAGAGAGTTGGGCCAACAAATTGCTCAGCAATTGGTAAGCTTTTCAGCAAATCACCCTATAAACATTGAAGTTGTATATGGTGGCGCCGCTATTTCTAACCAAATAAAAGCCTTACGAAGACCAACACAAATAGTGGTTGCTACTCCGGGTAGATTAATAGATTTAATAGGAAGAAAAGCCATTAAATTAGATAACGTTCAGTATGTTGTATTGGACGAAGCAGATGAAATGTTGAACATGGGTTTCAAAGAAGATATTGATAATATCTTGTCTTTTACCCCTGCAGACAGAGTTACTTGGTTGTTTTCAGCCACAATGCCTTCTGAAATAAGGAGAATTGTAAACAAGTACATGAATAACCCTGCCGAAGTTTCAATTGACAGGGAAGAAAAAACAAACAAGGATATTACCCACAAGTATATCATTACTAAAACATCGAACAAAATTGCCGCTTTGCGCAGATTTTTAGACATACAACCCGAAATGAGGGGAGTTATGTTTTGCCGTACCAAAAGAGAAACGCAAGAAATTGCAGATGATTTATCTTCTAATGGTTATGCGGTTGAAGCATTGCATGGAGATTTATCGCAACAACAACGCGATATGGTAATGAAGCGTTTCAAAACACGCTCAATGCAATTGCTTATTGCCACTGATGTTGCAGCTAGAGGAATTGACGTAAACGACTTAACACACGTAATTCATCATACTCTGCCAGACCAACTTGAAAGTTATACCCACAGAAGTGGAAGAACAGGTAGAGCAGGTAAAAAAGGAATTTCATTGGTTTTTATCAATCCAAGAGAATCTAGAAAAATTTCAGAATTAGAAAAAAGAATTAAAATATCATTTGAGCAAATTGAAATTCCAAACACCGATGAGTTGGTGCATAGCAGAATAAACAATTGGGCAAAATTGATAGTAAATACCAAAATTGATAAGGAATCCGAAGGTTTATTAAAAGAAGTTGAACCTCTTTTTGCAGATTTATCCAAAGAAGATTTGCTAAAAAGGTTAATTACCACACAATTAGATCACTTAAATATTCAAAATGGTGGAGATTTAAATGAAACAAAAGATTCTAGAGGTAAAAACGAAACAAGAGCTAGAAG
>Ga0115550_1002184_pt1 | contig 13713 bp, 9 predicted proteins | sample COGITO_mtgs_1005_FD_87177 | JGI IMG/M metagenome (GOLD analysis project Ga0115550, IMG submission 87177) | Pelagic marine microbial communities from North Sea - COGITO_mtgs_100511 | ecosystem: Environmental > Aquatic > Marine > Epipelagic | place: Germany:Helgoland, sampling site Kabeltonne... | reverse complement strand
TACAATATTGGCCAAGGCGTGGTCAGTGCCCGTTCGCGCGCGACTGCCATTGCGACGCTGCTGATTCTGGTCTCCATCATAGGCAACGGTATTGGGCCATATTTCGTCGGCTTTATGAGTGACCTGTTTATGAGTCTGCAACTTGCCGACAGCAATTTTGCCGGCCAACTAACGCCGGCCATTTGCGGTGCAAATGATTCCGTACTTAGCGGTGCACAACGAGTAGTCTGCGATGCGGCAAACTCAACGGGACTCAAGAATGCAGTTTCTGTGACAGTACTGTGGTTCATCGTTGCCGCAGGCTGCTTTTTCATGTCTGCTCGCACGCTGAAACGTGACTTCGTCGCGCCGCTGGCAACGGCGTAAAGAGTAACAGCGGCAGCGCAGGTATGTAGAGCGGCTCGCGTAGAGCGGCTCATATGAATCGGGCGACAGGCCAAGCATTTTGCGCACCCTGTCGCCACACTGGCATCCGTGCCAACCGCTGCCTTCTAGCTGGCTTGATGACCCAGTTGGCTTCTGTGTTTTTTAAATATTTGGGGTCAAATATTTGGGGTCGGGGTAAAATTTACAAAACAATAATTTTTTCCGCGGTACTTGAATGGCAAGTAGGTAGGAACATCCATTCAGGACCGATTCAGCTTGAATTCTTTTCGCATACCAAGAACAAAGGGATAAACGCATTCGACAGCACAAACCCACCCTAGCCCAGACTGAGCTGCTGGCCATTTGTAAATTTTACCCCGACCCCAAATATTTTAAATTTTACCCCGACCCCATTTATCTTGATTCGATTGGGCGTCTGAAGATCAGCATATCGATCAACGACGAGATAGAAAATAGCAACAAGGCCATCAGAACGCGAGCATCTCCGGGATGTAGTAAAGGCTCAACCGGGACTGCAATGGTTTTGGTCAGCGCCGCCATTTTATAGTCATGACGTTCGTTGAAGGCAGGGTTGGTGGCAATCTCAATCACATCTCGGCGACTGCGGTAGCGAAAAAGCGCGCCCTGGTCCCAATGCGCTGCACCCTCAATGCCAGAAAGATCAAGCGCGTTAGACACGGACTGACCGAAGAACACAGGGTGGCAAGCGCGCTTAAACTGGGCTGGATACATGTGCTCCATGTAGTGAGCAATCAAGTCTGATGCGCTAGCCCCAGGGCCGGTAGCAGGCAGTTCCGGCGGAGACTCATTCATATCGAGCAGATTCACCATGATGAAATCGTTACCGGTGTCGGTGCGCATAAAGTTCTCGAGTGTCGCCAGGTTTTGCTCAGAACGACCAAGAGATTTTGCCCGTTCTAATACGACACTGATCTCTTTCTCGGTCATCGGTTCTTCAAAGCTGGTGTACCAACTAAAAAACAAACCGTAAAGGACGAAACCAGTAATCCAAATGTAAGAACGCTTCATGGGGTTAACCTTCGGGTCAGTTGTTCCAGTAAATGTAGGTATCGGATTCTTTGAACTCTTGACGTAAATGCTTATCCACATTAATTGAACTTGCACCGGTTGAGTCCCAAAGCGGAGGCACCATTTCGGAATTGTGGGCAGCGAGCAAGCCCATCATGTTTTCGACCACATCCGGGTGCTGTGCCGCGATATCGGTTGACTCACCTGGATCCGTTGACAGGTCAAACAGCATGGTATTGCCCATTAAAGGATCGACAGCAAGCTTCCAGTCATGATGACGTATAGTCCGATACTGACCGGCGCGCCAGAACAGAGTGTCATGTGGTTTAGCCAATGGGGTTGCTCCCAGAGCAAAAGGAATTAGATCGACGCCGTCGATTTGATGCTCTATGTCGGCACCTGCCGCACTGGCTGCGGTGGCGTAGATATCAAAATGGTGAACGGGTTTTTCATAAGCGACGCCAGCCGGGAGTTTTGCGGGCCATTTAACAAAGTACGGCACATGGATGCCGCCTTCAAAATTGGTGATCTTCCAACCACGGAATGGCTTGTTTACATCATCTATACCAATATATCCTGCGCCGCCGTTGTCTGAAGTAAAGATAACAATGGTGTTTTCATCTAGTCCGTTGTCTTTCAAAGCTTGAAGAACTTCCCCTACACCACGATCAAGACTGTGAATCATGGCCGCATACACTCGCTCGGTGTGGTCCTCAATATGGGATAAGGCGTCGTAGTCTGCTTTTGTTGCTTGTAACGGTGTGTGCGGTGCCCAGTGCGCAAGGTATAAAAAGAACGGTCTATTCTTGTTGTTTTCGATCACTTTTACGGCTTCATCCGTATAGTAATCGGTGAGGTAGCCGCCAGGTTTAAAAGCTGGGCTTCCGTTGTAACTTGCCGCGTACTTCATGCCCGCCCACAAGAATCGGTCTATGGGATCATAAGCAAGTTTCGAATGAATAACATCGGGGTCATCTTCTTCGCCATAAAGGCCGGAGGCCATCAACAAGCTTTGATCAAAACCTTGATCATGGGCTGCACTACCGTTTTCCCTACCCAGGTGCCACTTGCCAATATGCGCGGTGTAATAACCTTGCTCTTTTAAAACCTCAGCGATGGTGATTTCACTCGCGGGTAAGCCCATTTCCTCGTAGGGAATCGTTTTGGGGTTTTCGGTTGGTATGCCCGGTGGTTTGGCGTCGTTACTGCTCATCATACCCAATGCCGTGGACATACCTGCAGGTGTTGGCGTGTACTCGAAGCCAAATCGTGAGCCGTAACGACCGGACATCATCATGGCCCGAGAGGGCGCGCAGGTGCCTTGTCCAGCGTAACCGTTAGTGAAGTTGATGCCAGCCGTAGCAATAGAGTCAATATTAGGCGTGGGCACTGTACCTTCGGCGATACCACCACCATTGAAGGTGAGGTCGTTCCAGCCCAGATCGTCAGCGACGATCAATACCACATTTGGCTGATTGGTCTGTCGCGGTTCGGCAGGACCAGCCTGCCAATCAACTTCTTGGTGCGCACCTGTGGGTGTCCTCTGTTCAGACATATACGAGATTCCAACGAGAAGAAGCTCAATCCGGAAAATGTAGCCGGCCACGACAATGCCAAGGACTCCAAACAGTACAATGGATAGACGCTTACCTAACATGAACTCGAAACCTCATTAATGATGAGCATTAATATTGTCGAATGGCAACTGAAATAGCAACAACTCGCTTCAGACAATTCTGGCGGCTTCAACTATTCTTAAAGGCATTGCTCGAGAAGTACCAGTCCGGTTTTTCCATGCGAGAAAAATAGAACACAGCTTCTCTCTTAGCTGGCAACTAAACCTTCTAAATAGTGTCGCTCTATTCGTTATTCCATAGGATAGTTACATGGTCGCCATCTGGTAACTGGTTGATGGGGCAATCGATAGCGATTTCCGATTCTGATGTTGTTGGCCAGAGTGGCTCGACCTACGCTTCGCTGTGGGCGTCGAGTGCGCCTCTCAATCGATTAGCCGCTAGCGAATGCTCGGCCAGCAGGTCTATCCGCCCGCCTTCTGCGTTGAGATCAAAGATCCACTCCTTTTGAACCGCCTCCAAAGGAGCACCGATCATCAGCTTTCATCGCTCATCTCTTACCGCCTGAGCGGCGCCGCCCCGGCAGAACAAGTATTCATGTGGTGAGCTCAAACGCTCCAAGCCTGTTGTGAACATCCCATAAAATCGGGGGAGGTTCACTCTGAACCCAAATATCCTTTATTTAACTCGCTGGTCCAGAATGGCCATGATGTTCTGGGCGGTCTCATGGCTGGAGTTCTGGTTCTGTCCGCTGACAAATCGCTTGTCGTCGTCCACCACCGTGCTGGTAGCGAAGAAGTCCAAGAATCTTTCCTGCGAGGAATAGATACCACCGGCCTTGCGCAACTCGGTTTCCGGGTGCAAGGGAGTTACCTCTATGCCCAATTCTCTTATCTGCTTGTCGCTGACGCCGGTAACCTTGCGCCCGGCGATTAGCAGTTTACCATCGCGATCTCGCGCCCGAATCAAGCCCAGAGCACCGTGGCAGACAGAGCCGAACACGGTTTCTTTTTCACCATAATAGGCCTCGCTGACCTTCTGCCCCAAGACATCGGAATAACCGAGATCGTAAGCCGCACCCCAGCCACCGGCAATCCACACCACGTCGTAGCGAGTAAAGTCCAGGTCATCGATTTTCAGGGAGTTGTTCGCCTTGGCCTGAGCCACGGAGTCCTGCAGGAAGCGCTCGTCTTCGGGTGACCTGATAACCCGGCTCAAGGTCTGGGGGTCTATGGGTATCTCCCCGCCCTTGATACTGGAAATATCCACTTCCATTCCTGCATCTTGGAACTGGTAGTAGGCGATAGTGAATTCTGAGGCCATGACACCGGTGGGATCACCGCCGGTTTTCCCCGGTGTATTCAGCACACCATGACTGGTAGTAATCAACAGAGCCCGTTTGCCAGGCAAGTTGTAGTCTCGGGCATCCTCAAAGACGGGATGTATGCCCAGGCTGTGGACGATGGTGGGCAGGGCCAGAACCAACAACAACAAGGCCAGCATCGTACCAGCACCCACTAACATCTTCTTAAGCATATCCACGAATTCCTAAACTTACTTTAGCTAGCTAGTTCCTAGTGTTGTCAAAACATCTGTATTTAATGGAGGGCATTATCTAATGCTTATCATTAAAAGTCGACTAATTTGTCGAGTGAACGCTTTGACCCCTATAGGAGATCGCGGTTGCAACCTGCCGGCACATTCAACATCGATGAATTCAGCTCTCGTGACCTGGTGTTTCTCAGGAAGCTGGGCTGGAGGTATCGCCCTGATTTTTAATTGTGCTAATTGCTTTAGGCGATTCTCCTGCCTGGCTCGGCCGATTCCATAACGCCAGATCACCGCAACAACGGCAACCGAGACAAGCAGGGAAAATGGTCTCCAGATTAAGCCGCAATATTTGTACCCAAAAAGACAAACGCTCCATGGCAAAGTTGAAATAGCAGTTGCTTGCTGAAGAATCTTCAAGTAACCCACAAGATGCTGGCGACATGTACGAAAGGGTCGTTCGTGGCGAAGCATATTCACAATCGAGGTTTGAAAATATGGATTACATGGCAAGCGCAACAGGGAACGAAGCACTATAAACAGTGCGCCTGCATCGACAAATGGCTTAGAAGAATAGACTACAACAATCGATCAACCTAGCTCGCCCTTATTTCGGGTCACAGCAGCATAATTCGCGTATGATCATACTTCGTATTTAAACCATGGGAGAAAAGTACATGGCTGCAGCTTTTATGGCCTATCCAGAACTCCGCCACCCATTTGAGGCTAAGCCCATTCATGCTGAAGGCAGCACGAGTGTGCTTTATCAGGGTCGGCAGATTACACTCACAGAGACGGGCACTGGCCCAAATCTGCTGATTAGCTCTGAAGATCTCAAGCGTATCAATGGCTTTGAACTCAAAGCCGAAGGCGCCTGTTACGCAGATATGTGCATTCCGCTGACGAGCGAATTACAGGTCGCCCAAGAGGGAAAGCAGTGGTTTGATCTAACCGCCTTCGCTGATCTACTTGAACAGCCCTATGTTTTTGATGTGGAATCGAACGTCTGGAGTTTTGCTGAGATCCCCGCCAAACGTGACAATATGATGGTGAATGGCATGGCGCCGGAGTTCGAAATCCCTGACCGCCTGGGTAACGTCATCAGAATGACAGACCTAAAAGGTAAAAAGGCACTCATCGTCACCTGGTCCTCATGGTGAGGATGCTTCCTAGATGTGCCCGTGTGGCAACAAGTCTATGAAGAAATAAACGATCCTGATTTTGTCATCCTCTGCGTTGCAGAAGATACTGGCGGTGAAGCAGTAGCTGGGCCAATTTTCGATGCTGCCAACGCCACCTATATTCAAATTGTCGATACAAACCACATCATCAGCAGTGCATTCAATTTTGTGAACGTCCCCTCAGCCGCCTGGGTTGATGAAGAAGGCAGAATTGTGCGAATCGACGAAGGCACCTATGCCAAAGTTCATGAACTCGGCGACGAAACACGCTCCATTACTTTTGGCACTAATGTCTATACACCGGCATTGCGCGATTGGGTCGCAAAGGGTAGCGAGAGTGACTATGTTCAATCTATCGAGACAGTCACGGGCAACATCCGTGAGCTAAGTTTCGAGCAACAGAAAGCCGATGCTGCGTTCCGACTGGCCAACCTGTTTCGTGAACACGGCCTGACGGAAAAGGCTGAACACTACTGGCACCTGACTCAGACGTTAAACCCGGATAGCATTAACTTTTTCAGGCAAAATCTGACGCTCTCCGAGGAAGGCTCAGCAGGTGAACAGTTCATGGCACGAAGAGGCGAGTACGAAAGTCAAAAGAAAGACTATTATCGACCGCTCGATATGGACAGCTAAGAACTATAGCTTGAATCCATAGCTTGAATCCATAGCTTGGATCCATAGCTGGCCTTGGTCAGAGCAGCGTATCTATTGCCGATGCGCTTGCTCTGCAGCTATTGTCTCTGCGAACAACAATGTGGAGATGGGTTCGCTTAAGGCACAAGCATAAGACGATAAAGTCGGATCGCCTCTGGCACCGGATCATAGCCTCGATTCATCAATGCCGTCTTGCGGGTCCCTTCATCACTAACAAGTTCAGCACGCATCTTGTGAACTTGACCATCAATCGCCACCAGCAATTCGGGCCTCATCGCGATAACATAAACCCACGCATCACCGAAGCCAAATGCACGGCTACGCCATTGATTATATTCCACAAACCTGTTCGAGTGGGTGTGGAGCTCACTGTTAATTTGAAAGCAGTTAACGCGAAAAGCTGAGCGCCATGGTCGTTGAATTTTCAGATAACAGCGATGTTTATCGGTCACCTCGCGCCAATCAACGCGCTGTTCGGGGTCACCGGCTGCGAGTGCAATATTTGGGGTCGGGGTAAAATTTACAAATGGCGGGGATAATTGGGGTCGGGGTAAAATTTACAAAACGAGACTTTTCCATGTTGCATAAGTGGCAAGTAAATAGGGACAAGCTTTCAGGACAGGTTCAGCTTGAACTCTTTTCGCGTACTAAGAACAACGGGATAAGCGAAAACGACCGCACAGACCCAACCTAGCTCACAACGAACTGTACGCCATTTGTAAATTTTATCCCGACCCCAATCATCCCCGACCCCAATCATCCCCAATATTGCGTAAATTTTACCCCGACCCCAAATATTGTAATTTTACCCCGACCCCAATTATCCAGAGGCCAGTAGCTGTAATCCTGATGCCAAGGGATTGCTTTAGCACCCGGGCCCTTGTCGAAAATTGGCTCACTAAGGCAGGAGGCGTTCGCCAACAATACTGTTCATCTTCGCCACCATTTCTGGCAGGGTGGATAAACGATAGGCTAACGCCGAATCTAACAACTGGTTGTGATGCCTTGGGATCAGGCGCGCGTGCCAACCTTCTTCAGGGTAAGGCTCAGGGCTTGTTTGCAGCAATGTCGTTATCTCGCCTCTAAGCTTATTCATCTCCGCTGCAGGCATGGCTTCAAATGGGCCGAGAAAACCTTGCTTGTGAAACTGGGCAACTTGGTCAGAACTGAGCTTACTTGGCACTGTTAGCAATGCACTTTTTTAGTCACTTTTGCCCAGTGAATATACGGAGTCTCGCGACCGGCATCGACAGTTTATTGCCTAAAGCTATCGATTTTCGGTTGATCTTGGGTTGGCCTTGCGTCGCATCACTCGACTGCTATAGTAACTGCAAAATCCGAATGTTTTATAGGTGATCTATGACTCAATCAGAAATCAGCAACTCAATCAATTTCTTTCTTGACGGTAACTTTGCCCCAGTGGCCGAAGAGCGTGATGCGCAGAACATGCGAGTTAAAGGCGCCATACCTGAAGACTTGGCCGGCAACTTCTTACGAGTTGGTCCAAATCCTGTACATATATTTGACGAGGCGGCCTATCACACCTTTGATGGCGACGGCATGATTCACGCCATCGAGTTCAATAAAGGCCAGGCTCATTATCGCAATCGGTTTGTTCAAACTGACGGATACAAACTAGAGCGGGATCGCGGTGATTGGGTTTACAAGGGTATCAATTCAATGTTGGATCCAACGCCTTCTCGTGTACCGGAAGGGGCACCACGCAATAAGAACCTAGCTAACACAGCATTTACTTATCACAACAACACCCTTTACGCGCTGCACGAACCCTCTCGCCCCACCGCCATCCAGTTACCCGAACTCGAAACATTGGGAGCAGTAGACTTCGATGGCAAACTTAAACATCCCTTCACGGCACATCCAAAGGTTGATCAGAAAACCGGAGAGATGATGACCTTTGGCTATGCTTTCGAAACGCCTTACGTCAGTTACTCCGTTATCAATGCCGAAGGAGAGTTGGTCCACACGACACCGATTACGATAAAAAAGCCCGTTTTTATGCACGACTTCGCGGTCACAGAAAAATACTCTCTGTTTCTCGACTTTCCGATTACTCTCGATATCGAGCGAGCGATTGCCGGCGGTCCAGCGTTAGATTTTGAGCCAGAGCACGGTTCTCGCATCGGCGTGATGCCCCGCTTTGGCACAGACTTGGATGTACGTTGGTACGAAGTCGAGACCGGCTCGGTTGTCCATACTGCCAATGCTTGGGATGAAGGTGACGAGATTGTCATGCAAGCCTCTCGATCAAAAACCTCTGACATTGCCAGCGCGGGCTTAGATGCGGAAAACCTCGAAGATACCCAAGGACAGCTATATGAATGGCGTATCAATTTAGTCACAGGTGTTATTAAAGAGCGGACGCTCTGCAATGAACGTTGTGATTTCACCCGCATTAACGACACCCATGCCTGCCACAAAACACGTTATGTGTACGCGGCTGTCTTCAATCCAAGTCGACCTTTTAGTTTTGACGGCGTGTTGAAGTTTGATAACGAAACACAAACCACCGTCACCTTTAATTACGGCAACAACCGGTTCGGTGGCGAGGCGGTGTTTGCCCCAAAGGTAGGGGCGCAGTCCGAAGATGACGGCTACCTGATATGCTTTGTTCAAGACGAGACCACGGGGCAAAGTGAGTGCCTGATCTTAGATGCGCAGAATGTCACCGCCGGACCGGTTGCAACTATCCTTGTGCCTTACCGAGTACCCTACGGCTTTCACGCGGGCTGGGTAGGTGCTGTTTAGGCACTTGACCGGCTAGGCCCCCTAACAATATTTGGGGTCGGGGTAAAATTTACAGAACTGTACTATTTCATACTGCTTATGTAGCAATTAGATAGAGAAAACCTTTCAGGACTGGTTCAGCTTGAACTCTTTTCTCGTACCAAACACAAAAAGATAAACGAATTCGACAGCACTACCCCGCCCGAGCTCACTATGAGCTGGAGGCCATTTGTAAATTTTACCCCGACCCCAAATATCCGACCCCACTTACCCTAAAGGTTACACGTATAAAATACGCAACATGGTTTTATATAAAAGTTATATAATCAAAAAATGAAATCTACGCCAACAGAGCCTCTGTCAAAGGAGTCGCTGCCAAAAGAGTCCATCGTCATAGTGTGGTTTAAACGTGATCTTAGAATTCACGATCACGAACCCCTCACCACGGCTGCTTCTCTACAAAATAAAGGTATTAAAGTACTGCCCTTATACGTGGTTGAACCTGATTATTGGCAGTTACCGGATAGCTCGGCGCGTCACTGGCGTTTTATCAGCCAATCCCTAGCTGAATTGAATCAAGCACTGCTAAGTCTCGGGCAAGGATTATGGGTCGAGCACAGTACTGTCATTTCTGTATTACAAAAACTAGCAGCACACTTTAATATCGTCGGAATTTATTCGCATCAAGAAAGCGGTAATTTATGGACATACCAGCGTGATAAGGATGTCACAATATGGTGCCTTAAAAATAAGATAAAATGGCATGAATCTGAAGCCTATGGTGTGTTCCGGCGTTTTAACGATCGTGATCGTTGGGCGTATTATTGGGAAAAATACATGGTGCGCGAAAAATCTATCGCACCAGTATCTTTAGCAAAAATAGAATCACTGAAAGTTTATAATGATCGGCCAGGATTTGATCTGCCAGCGCTGGATTTAACGGTGCTTGAGCGTGATGAAAATAAACACTTGCAAGAAGGCGGCCGCAACCGAGGCTCGGCTTGTTTCAAGAGTTTTCTTAATGAGCGCGGAAAACAATATTCCTTTAATATGTCGTCGCCATTAACCGCTTTTCGTAGTTGTTCTCGACTGAGTCCACACATTGCTTTTGGTACGTTGTCATTAAGAGAGATTGTACAGAAGTTGCGCAAACAGGCTACAACACCCCATCTTGAAGACTCCTGGAAGCGTTCTTTACGCTCTTTTGACAGCCGCTTGCATTGGCATTGCCACTTCATCCAAAAGCTCGAAACAGAGCCTTTGTTTGAAACACACAACATGTTACCGGTATTTGATGGTTTGCGTGAAAATGCGTTTAACGAAGACTATTTTGAAGCATGGAAGTCGGGCAATACCGGCTATCCTTTTATTGATGCTTGCATGCGGTGTCTCCGACACACAGGTTGGTTAAACTTTAGAATGCGCGCCATGCTTGTCTCTTTTTCATCTTACCAATTATGGCTGCATTGGCAGCGACCTGCCTGGCATTTGGCCCAGTGTTTTACCGACTACGAGCCAGGCATTCATTACAGCCAAATACAAATGCAGTCTGGGACAACGGGCATCAATACGCTGCGTATTTATAACCCAGTTAAACAATCCCAAGACCAAGACCCCAAAGGAGTTTTTATAAAACGCTGGGTGCCAGAATTGTCTGAGTATAACGATGAATACATTCATGAACCTTGGACGATGCCTGTGGCGATGCAGCAACAAAAGGGCTGCATTATCGGCACAAGTTATCCGCAACCGATTGTTGAACATGTTGCTGCTTTACGTGAAGCACGAGCAAAATTTACTGCATTTAAACAGCATCACCCAGAGTTTTGGCAACAGGCGCAAGCACTCAATGCGAAACACGGCAGTCGTAAGCGTAAGGCTAAAAGTAAAACTAAAGGCACTAACAAAAAGATAGCAAATACAAGAACTGATATTGATCAGCTATCTTTATTCCAACCCATCTAGATAATTGATTTCAAAAGCTAACCATTCCAACCCGTAATACCTTGGCGATATAGATAATGGCTCATAAGAAATTACATCTAGACAGTAAAATTTGCCTGGGCTGTAACAAGCCCTTTAATTGGCGTAAAAAATGGCAAAGTTGTTGGGCCGAGGTCAAATATTGTTCTGACCGTTGTCGGCGCCATAAAACAACCCAAAATAGTTCGGATGTTAATCATGCGTAGACTCTATCTTATCTTGGGAGATCAGCTTGATCGCGACTCTCTAATTTTTAATGACGTCGATAGTGAAAATGATTGCTTCTGGATGGCAGAGGTTATTCAAGAGTCGACGCATGTTTGGTCACACAAGCAGCGCATTGCACTTTTTCTATCAGGGATGCGGCACTTTGCAGAAGAACTGCGCGAAAAAGGCTTACCGCTGCAATATTTCTTTTTAGAAAATGAGCAGTTTGGTGACTTAGCAGAAGCGTTAGCATATACGATCACAGCTGAACATCCGGAAGAGGTCTGGTTTGTCAGGCCTGGCGATTATCGTGTCCTCGAGTCATTGGTTAATACTTGCAAGCAATACAATGTGCCATTTAAACAATTGAACGATCAGCACTTTCTTTCCACCCCGAAAGATTTCAAACAGTGGGCGGGAGACAAAAAACAGTTACGTCTGGAATACTGGTATCGAGAATTACGTAAAAAATATCAGATACTTATGGAAGATAACAAGACGCCATTAGGTGGTAAATGGAATTATGACGAATCCAATCGCAAGTCATTTAAAAAGGAAGGGCCACAGGACATTCCTAAAACGCTGTCCTGGCCGGCAGACAAAATAACCCAAACGGTGATTGCGTTAGTCAATGAGAAGTTCCCCGATCACCCCGGCACACTGACAAAGTTACATTGGCCGGTAACACAGGAGCAAGCACAACAAGCGCTCTCTCGATTTTTTGAAAACTGCTTAGAAAACTTTGGCGAATACCAAGATGCCATGTGGATGGATGAACCCTTTTTGAATCATTCGTTAATTTCAACCGCCATGAACATGAAGTTACTACACCCACTGCAAGTTATTCAGAAGGCTGAACTTTACCATCGAGAAAAAGGCGCCCCTTTAGCGGCTGTCGAAGGTTTTATTCGCCAAATATTGGGCTGGCGTGAATATGTGCGAGGTTTGTATTGGATGCACATGCCAGCTTGGCTAGATATGAATGCGTTAGGGGCTAGGCAGAATCTGCCCGATTTTTATTGGACAGGAGACACTGATATGACCTGTATGAGCCAGAGTATTAAGCAAACCTTAACCTACGGTTATGCCCATCATATTCAGCGTTTAATGGTTACCGGCTTGTTTTCACTGCTTTATGGTATTGATCCAAAACAGATTCATCAATGGTATTTGGCGGTCTACGTGGATGCGGTTGAATGGGTCGAGCTACCCAACACTTTAGGCATGAGCCAATACGCTGACAATGGCATTATGGCTTCGAAGCCTTATGTGGCAAGTGGCAACTATATTAATAAAATGAGTAATTATTGTAAGAACTGTCGTTTTAAACCTAGCGAAGCCGTGGGCGAAGATGCCTGCCCGTTCACCACATTATTCTGGGATTTTTTAGACACACATGCCGATACTTTTAAAAATAATCCGCGTATGGGTTTTATGCTAAAAAACTTAAAGCGAAAAAGTGCAAAAGACATTGCAGATATCAAAGCGCAGGCGATAGAAATTAGGGGTTTGCACTGATTGGGTTAAAAAACAAAGGCCATTAAAATAATCCAAGACCCCAGAGCGCCGACATACTTGTCGCTTTGCTGCTAGGTTTCTAGGCGACTTACGCTGCATTCTTTTCTTTTGGCATTAACTGCAGCTACTTTTTGGGCGCGCTCTTTACTGGCTTGGCCCTTGCTCATGACACTGTCTTATTTAGGAAATTTTTAAACTAATATCAGCTGGTTAGGAAGAACAACCACGCGCTATCCATCCTAAAAAAGTAGCTTGGCGCCAGCCGTTTAGCTACCGTCAGCAGCTCATCTGAACATGTGTTGTTTGATCAAAACTTCGAGCTCCATGATGGAAGATTGAATATGGAATATTTGGGGTCGGGGTAAAATTTACAAAACGATACTTTATCCATGTTGCTTACGTGGCAAAGATAGAGACAACCTTTCAGAACCGGTATCACTTGAATTCTTTTCGCGCACCAGAACAAAGAGATAAACAAATTCGACAGCACAAACCGTCTTAGCTCACAATGAGCTGTAGGCTATTTGTAAATTTTACCCCGACCCCAATTACCCCGACCCCAATTACCCCAAACCCAACCTAGCTCACAATGAGCTGTAGGCTATTTGTAAATTTTACCCCGACCCCATTTATCTTTTCGCATACCAAGAACAAAGAGGTACACGAACTCGACAGCATACACCCTCCCTGGCTCACAATGAGCTGCAAGCCATTTGTAAATTTTACCCCGACCCCAATTATCCAGCGGTATACCAAATCCCGCTTGTCATCTGGCAGTCAATGGCATCTAACACGACGTGGATGATTAAGCCCATGCCAAAGAGTCGGGTTTTGGGGAACAGCATCAACAGGCTATAAACCACAATGGGAATGGTGGTATG
>Ga0115550_1002180_pt1 | contig 13724 bp, 8 predicted proteins | sample COGITO_mtgs_1005_FD_87177 | JGI IMG/M metagenome (GOLD analysis project Ga0115550, IMG submission 87177) | Pelagic marine microbial communities from North Sea - COGITO_mtgs_100511 | ecosystem: Environmental > Aquatic > Marine > Epipelagic | place: Germany:Helgoland, sampling site Kabeltonne... | reverse complement strand
TCTGTGTACTGATGACGAGATAACTCTATGATTAAATGTTCTTCTTTTATGTTGGTTTTAGTGAGAGAAAACTCTAATAAAGTTCTTTTTATTTCTGACAATGAATTCCCTTGAACTCTGCAAACTCGATTTAAAAATAAGTTGTTTTTAGCTGCCAAGCTAATAAAATTAGGTTCTTCTAGAAAAGGAAGAATTACTACAAATTTTCCATTTTTTGAAATAATATTGACAACGCCTTCAACCAATTCTTCAAAAGATAAAAACGAGGTAGAACGGGCTTTATTTCTTGCACTATTTTCAGTCTCAAAACCAGCGGTATAAAATGGTGGGTTCGAAACGATTAAGTCATAAGTTTCCTCATCAGCAGCAATTTCACTAGCAAACTCCTGAAAAGTAGCATGGTAACAATACAAACGATCACTCCAACTTGATCGCTCAAAATTCTCAACCGTTTGTTCATAGGCATTCTCATCAAGCTCAACTGCATCGATATTCAGCGCATCAGATCGTTGTGCCAGCATTAATGAAACAATCCCTGTTCCAGCACCGATATCTAAAATTGAATCCGGAAAATCAGTTACAGAACTCCAAGCACCCAATAGCACGCCATCTGTTCCAACTTTCATGGCGGTTTTGTCTTGGTGAATGGTAAATTCTTTAAATTGAAATGGCTTAGACACAATTAAATGATTTTTTTAACTAAAAAAATTCTATGCAAACTGAACATAGAATTTTTTATTATTTTGCAGAAAGGAAGGGATTCGAACCCTCGATACGTTGCCGTATACACGCTTTCCAAGCGTGCGCCTTCGACCACTCGGCCACCTTTCTTTATAAATAGAGTTCTATCAATCCTTTTGGAGTTTCGACCTCTATACTTTTATGATCTCTATCCACTTTTTTGATGAATTGATCAATCATTGGGATAAAAACTTCTTTTCCTTCTCGGTCAATTTCAAAAAGAGGTTGGGCTGCTTTGTCATTTATATGAACAATAGTACCAACATCTCCAAAATTTACATCTACAATGGTAAAGCCAATTACTTCATGAAAATAAAATTTATTTCCAGATAATTTAGGCAACATTGTTGAAGGTAAATAAATACCACACTTTAAAATAGCATTAGCTTCTTCCTCAGAATATACATCTTCAAATTGAACACGCAATTGATTTCCCTTGTGAAGCGAGCTTTTATCTATAAAAAATGGAACCAGATTACTGCCAAATTCGACATAAACTGATTCCATTTCTTTATACAACTCAGGCTCATCTGTATCTAATTTGATAACAACCTCACCTTTAAAACTATATTTCGTTACGATTTTGCCTAAATAAAAACAATCTTCTTTACGCATTGCCGTAGAAATTTATAATTTATTCTGCTGCTTTTTCTTCTGCTGCTTCTGGAGTTGCTTCAGGAGCTGCTTCAGTTGCTTCTGCTACTGCTTCAGTTTCAGCTACTTCTTCTTCAACAACCTCTTCAACTACTGGCTTCGCTGCTTCAATTCTTGCTTCATTAACCGCTTTTTCAGCCGCTAAAGCTTTCGCTTTTGCTTCAGATTGAGCTTTGGATAATCCTGCTTCTTTATCTGAAATTTTTGTAGCTTTATCTTCTAACCATGCAGCAAACTTAGCATCAGCTTATTCTTGTGTCAATGCACCTTTACGGATACCTCCAACTAAATGATTCTTTAACATCGCACCTTTGTAAGATAAAATGTTCTTTGCAGTATCTGTTGGTTGCGCACCATTTTGTAACCATTCTACAGCTTTATCGATGTTTAAATCAATAATTGCAGGGTTTACATTTGGGTTGTAAGTACCTATTTTTTCTAAGTATTTACCATCTCTTTTTGCACGAGCATCTGCGGCAACAATCCAATAGAATGGTTTCCCTTTTTTACCGTGTCTTTGTAATCTAATCTTTACAGACATAATTTGTTAATTTTTAAAGGTTCTCGACCTTGATTATTAAAAATCTTACCATCTCGTGGTAAGTGCGCGCAAAAATACAAAACCTTTTTTAACTAGGGCTTTAATTCTGAAAAAATTCTTTAAAAAAATGAACTCATCATTCTCACTTTTTCGAATCCTAAAAGGAAGTAAACAATAAACATCCGTTAATAACTTCTGACTTAAAATCTCATCAAAAAAAACTATTTTTACACTGCGTTTAAACAATTCAACGCTTCAATAAATAAACATTCTTCATGTACTTAATTTTTGACACTGAAACCACCGGTTTACCAAAAAGCTGGAATGCACCAATTACCAATACTGATAATTGGCCAAGATGTGTTCAAATTGCTTGGCAATTGCATGATAAAATGGGGTCTGTTGTAGCACACAATGATTTTTTGATAAAACCCGATGGCTATAACATTCCTTATGATGCAGAGAGAATTCATGGGATTTCTACAGAATTGGCTGAAGAACAAGGAATTGCCTTAGCAGAGGGATTGAAGTTGTTTCAGGAAGCCTTACAGAAAACAACATTTATTGTAGGTCAAAATTTGAATTTTGATTTGAATATTATGGGGTGTGAATTTCATAGACTCGGAATTGAAAACAACCTAACCTCACTTCCAATTCTTGACACGTGTACTGAAAAAACAGCATTCATGTGTAAAATTCCTGGAGGTCGTGGGGGAAAATTCAAACTCCCAACCTTAACCGAATTGCACCAGCATTTATTTGGTGTTGGTTTTGGAGAAGCTCACAATGCGACTGCTGATGTTGAAGCAACAACACGATGTTTTTTAGAATTAATTCGATTAGGTGAATTTACAAAAGAACAGTTAGCTGTTGAAGCTGATTATTTCAAAGAGTTCTCTGAAGAAAATCCAACACCCATTCAAGTTATTGGATTGAAGCATATCAATCTTAAAAAAGAAAGTGAAACAATTCGCAAACGTCTCGATAAATTAAAAAATGTTGAAACAATACAAACTACTTCAGAGGGACTAGCTGCGCTAGAAAGTGTACAATTTTCACATTTACACAACCATACACAATTTTCTGTTTTACAGTCTACCATGCAAATTGGTAACATTATAAAAGCAGCTGCAAAAGACAACATGCCTGCAGTTGCCATGACAGATACTGCAAACATGATGGCTTCCTTTCATTTTGTCAGCGCTATTCTAAATCATAATAAAACTGCAGAAACTCCGATGAAACCAATTGTTGGATGTGAATTTAATATTTGTGAAGATCATAAAAATAAGTCTGTAAAAGACAATGGACATCAAGTTGTTTTGTTGGCAAAAAACAAAAAAGGGTACCACAATTTAGCGAAAATGTCTTCCATTGCTTTTGTTGACGGGTTTTACTACGTTCCAAGAATTGATAGAGAAATTGTCAAAAAGTACAAAGAAGATATCATTGTTTTAACAGGAAATTTATATGGTGAGGTTCCAAGTAAAATTTTAAATCTTGGAGAAAAACAGGCTGAAGATGCCCTGCTTTGGTGGAAAGAAGAATTTAAAGACGATTTTTATATTGAGTTAATGCGTCACAATCAACAAGACGAAACCATTGTAAATGAAACCTTATTAAAATTTTCTAAAAAACATGATGTTAAAATTATAGCGACAAACAACACTTTTTATCTAGAAAAAAAAGATGCCAATGCACACGATATTTTATTGTGCGTAAAAGATGGTGAAAAACAAGCTACTCCTAAAGGAAAAGGACGTGGTTACAGATATGGTTTACCCAATGAAGAATATTATTTCAAGTCTTCGGACGAAATGAAAACTTTATTTGCAGACTTGCCCGAAGCCATCACTAATATCCAAGAAATTGTAGATAAAATCGAAGTTTTTACCTTAGCCAGAGATGTACTATTACCGGCTTTTGACATTCCTGATGAATTTAAAGATCGTAAGGATATCGAGGATAAAGGAAAACGAGGAGAAAATAATTTCTTAAAACACCTGACTTTTGTAGGAGCAAAAAAAAGATACGGAGAAATTACAGCAGCGATTAAGGAACGCTTAGATTTTGAGCTTTCAGTAATAGAAAAAACAGGATATCCGGGTTATTTCTTAATTGTTGAAGACTTTATTAGAGAAGCAAGAAATATGGATGTTGCTGTAGGTCCTGGAAGAGGTTCCGCGGCAGGATCTGTGGTTGCTTACTGTTTATGGATTACCAACATCGATCCAATCAAATACGATTTACTTTTTGAGCGTTTTTTAAACCCAGAACGTATTTCTATGCCAGATATCGATATCGATTTTGATGACGAAGGACGTGGAAGAGTGATGGATTATGTAATCAATAAATACGGCGCAAATCAGGTTGCCCAAATTATTACCTATGGAACCATGGCTGCAAAATCTTCTATCAGAGATACTGCAAGAGTCTTAGACTTACCCCTCTTTGAAGCAGATAGAATTGCAAAATTGATTCCGAACATCAAACTGAAAAATATTTTTGGTGAAGACGCAAAAAGTAAAGGAAAAGTTGCGGGTCTTCGAGCAGAAGAAAAAGTAATGATTGAAGAATTGAAAACCATCTCTTTAGGGGTGGGCGTTGATTCTGAGACCATCAACAAAGCGACTATTTTAGAGGGCTCTGTTAGAAATACTGGAATTCATGCTTGTGGGGTGATTATTACTCCTAGTGATATCACAAATTATGTTCCAGTAGCCCTAGCAAAGGACTCTGACATGTATGTGACTCAATTTGATAATTCTGTCGTTGAATCTGCAGGTTTGTTAAAAATGGATTTCTTAGGATTAAAAACCCTGACATTAATTAAGGATACTGTAAAAATTGTAAAAGCGAAACATAATGTCGCATTAGATCCTGAAAACTTTCCTTTGGACGATGAAAAAACCTATGAACTCTTTCAAAAAGGAGAAACTGTAGGAATTTTTCAATATGAATCTCCAGGAATGCAAAAACATATGCGTTCGTTAAAACCGACTGTATTTGCAGATTTAATAGCAATGAATGCATTATACAGACCTGGACCAATGGAATACATACCCTCGTTTATTAACAGGAAACACGGTACAGAAGACATTGAATATGATTTACCTGCCATGGAAGAATACCTGGCAGAAACTTATGGGATCACAGTGTACCAAGAGCAAGTGATGTTACTTTCCCAGAAATTGGCAGATTTCACGAAAGGTGAAGCGGATGTTTTACGGAAAGCGATGGGTAAAAAACAAATTGCGGTTTTGGATAAAATGAAACCAAAATTTATAGAACAAGCTGCAGTAAATGGTCATGATGCGGAAAAATTAGAAAAAATATGGAAAGATTGGGAAGCATTTGCTAGTTATGCTTTTAACAAGTCTCACTCTACATGTTATGCTTGGATAGCCTATCAAACTGCTTATCTAAAAGCACACTATCCTGCAGAATATATGGCTTCCGTATTATCTAATAATATGAATGATATTAAGTCTGTTTCATTCTTCATGGAGGAATGTAGGAGAATGGGATTGGCTGTTTTAGGACCCGACTTGAATGAATCTTACCTTAAGTTCTCGGTAAATAAAGAAGGTGCTGTACGCTTTGGAATGGCAGCTGTTAAAGGGGTCGGTGCTTCTGCCGTGAGAGCCATTATTAAAGAACGGAAAGAAAACGGAAATTTTACTTCAATTTTTGACCTGGCTAAACGCGTAGATTTGCGTGCAGCCAATAAAAAATCTTTTGACAGCTTGGTAAAAGCTGGAGCTTTTGATTCTTTTTCTGACACCCATAGAGCTCAATATTTTTCTACAGATGAGAAAGGTCTTACATTTTTAGAACGTGCCATGAAATTTGGAAGTAAGTTTCAAGAAAATAAAAATTCTGCCCAAGTGTCTATGTTTGGTGAAGCCTCTACGGTGCAATTTCCAGAACCCGACATTCCAGAATGTGAAACATGGGGTACAATGGAACTTTTATCTCAAGAAAAAGAAGTAATTGGGATTTATATTTCTGCACATCCTTTAGACGATTTTAAAAACGAAATGATTTTTTGCAATGCATCTTTGAGGCATTTTAAGGGTGATATTGGAAAATACGTGGGAATGAATTTGTCTTTTGCTGGAATCATTTCTGATGTTCAGCATCGAGTTTCTAAAGCTGGAAAAGGATGGGCTTTATTTACCATTGAAGATTATAACGACAGTAATGAATTTCGAATATTTGGTGAAGAGTATTTAAAATTGAAGCACTTTTTAGTGCCAAACTCTTTCTTATTTGTTCGTTCTACGATTCAGCCAGGTTGGACAAATAAAGAAGGAGTTACTGGAGAACCTCGATTAAAATTTACAGAAATGAAACTTTTGCATGACATCATGGATGAGCTTTGTAAAAAAATTACAATCAACATTTCCTTAGAGGAAATTAAAGAAAATTCGATTTTAAATCTTGAAACTGTCCTAAAAAACAACCCTGGAAAACAATCTTTACATTTTAATATTTGGGATGCCAAAGAAAAAATTGAAGTAAATTTACCAAGTAGAAATACTAAAATTAAAATTTCTTCAGAATTATTAACTACTTTAGAGCAACAAAAATTTGATTATAAATTGAACTAAACAAGTATGGTATGATAATTGTTTAATTCTTTCTAAAAATGTTATGAAAAAAAAGATACTTCCTGTTTTAATTATTTTATTGATATATAGTTGTAGTGGTGTAAAAAAAACAAGACAAGCTATCAATAAGGGAAATTATGAAACAGCCATAAATATTGCTGTTAAAAAACTCCAAAATAATAAATCAAAAAAAAGAAATCAACCACATGTATTAATGTTGAAGGAAGCTTTTGACAAAGCTGTCATGGAAGATCATGAAAAGATTACATTCCTGAAAAATGAAAATAACATCGAGAAAATCGAAGTATTATTTAATTTATACCATAGACTTTCAGACCGACAAAAAAAAATACAACCTCTTTTACCATTAGTTTTATTAAAAACAAATAAAGAAGTAAATTTTGATTTGATAAATTATCAAAAACATATTTTAGAAACAAAACAAAAATTAGTTACTCATTTATACAACAAATCAATCGTTAAGCTTGAACTCGAAAATTTATCAAAATTAGCGTACAGAGCTATTTATGATGACTTAAGTTATATTCAAAAATTATCTCCCAATTATAGAGATGTAACTACTTTATTAAAAACAAGCCATCAGAAAGGAACAGACTTTGTATATGTTACCATACAAAACAAAACAGATCAGGTAATTCCTAAAAGATTAGAACAAGATTTACTAAATTTTGATACTTATCGATTGAATGATTTTTGGACAATATATCATGATAAAAAAGATAAAAGGCTTGCTTATGATTACCAATTAGAACTCAATTTCAGAAAGATTAATATATCACCAGAACGAGTAAATGAAAAAGAATTAATTAGAGAAAAAGAAGTTGAACAAACCATTTACAGTAAAGATAGTTTGGGCAAAAAAATAGCCTCTATAAAAAAGGTAAGTGCTACATGTACTATTTACCAAATAACACAATCAAAAATCTGTGAAATTAGAGGAAATGTGAAGTATATTGATTTAAAAGCCAACAATCAAATTGTTGAAAATTTCCCTTTAGTGAGTGGATATACGTTTAGGCACATCTATGGAAATTATCGTGGTGACAAAAGAGCTTTAAATGACCGATTTATAGAAATTATTACGAACAAAGAAGTTCCTTTTCCGAGTAACGAACAAATGATTTATGACACTGGAAAAGATTTGAAGAACAAGCTTAAAATTATTTTTAGAAATAATAATTTTAGATAAAATCTAATTTGTAAACTCTCTGAAAAGAGTCTCTAAATTTTTATTGGAAGTCGTAAGTTCTAAGATTTTTACCTTATTTTCTTGTGCGAAATCAAATAATTTAGGTCGCATATCTTCATTATTTGTAAACCGAAGATGCCAGGTGTTATCTTTAAGGTCCTTGAATGAAATAAGGTTTTCAAGTTGATTAATTTTTGCAGAAGTTAGGCTACTATCAAAAATAACATTGATGTTTTGTTCCTGCTTGTCTTGAAGTTCAACAAGCGTGCTATCTCGAATTATTTGGCCTTTCTTAATAATGATTACTCGATCGCAAATGGCTTCTACCTCTTGCATAATATGTGTAGAAAACAAGACTGTTTTATCTTTTCCTAATTTTTTTATTAATGCTCTAATTTCTATCAATTGATTTGGATCCAGACCCGTAGTTGGTTCATCTAAAATCAATACTTTTGGATTGTGTAAGATAGCTGCAGCGATCCCAACTCTTTGCTGATATCCTTTGGATAATTGATGAATTTTTTTATGAGCTTCAGAAGTCAAACCAACTTGAACAATACAGTCGTCAACTTGACTTTTATCAACCTTAAAAACGGATGCTTGGAACTGCAAATACTCACGCACAAACATCTCTTCGTACAAAGGATTGTGTTCTGGCAAATACCCTATTATTTTTTGGGCATCTAATGGATTTTCTAACACATTTATTTCATCAATAAAAACGGCACCGGTGGTGGGTTTTAAAAAACCTGTAAGAATCTTCATCATTGTTGATTTTCCTGCTCCATTAGGACCTAAAAAACCAATAACTTGCCCCTTATCTGCAGAAAAGGAAACGCTGTCTAATGCCTTTTGACTTTTATAGAATTTAGAAACAGAAGAAACTTTTATAGACATGTGATAAATGTAATTTAAATTCTATCATTAACGAAAAAATTCTTTTTTTAATTTATAGAAAAAAACATTTTATACCGCTTTTTTAGTGCTGTAAAAATAAAAGCAACTAAAAAAAGACGCAAAATTATTGCGTCTTTTTTTAGCTATTTTGTGATGATTAAAGTTGGTAGCGCACCCTAAGGCTTATCAACCTTGGTAGCACAAATGTTTCTCTAATATTGTTAGAGATATTCCCAATATTAACTTTCGTTAAAGAATCTGTACCTAATAGGTTACTCCCTTCCAATTCATACTCCCACTTTGCATCTCTATCTTTTCGATATCCCATTGTAAAGTTTAGCACATCAAAAGAATTTTGAACCTCACCTTCTTGCCTTACTTCAGTATACTTATAATCTGTTCTTATGGTCAAAGAGTTCCAAATATATGCATCAAAACTAATAGAGGGTGCAATGGTTGCTGATTTAAAATTCGTTGTAGTGCTATTTAACAAACTGGTAATATCTTGATCGTTAAACGACATATTATACCGTAAAGTGATGTTTGGAGCTTTTGTAAAATTAGTATTTATAGAAGGTCTTATAGAATACGAATTGGTTTGTATTTTGTTCTGGTTGTCTCCGAAGAATTGATAACTTCTATTTTTATTATAATTCCCCGAAATTTTTGTTCTTATTTTTTTGAACGTTTTACTAAAACTAGCTATCGCAAGTATACTTTCAGTATCGAAAGGTAAGTTTTGGTTTGTACGTGTAGACACATTGGAACCACGAATGAAATTGGCTATACTCCCAATTTGGTCAATAGATTTCGTGTGTTGTAAAAGAGCAAACATACTCGTTCCATTGTATAAATTAAAATTGCTGTAATTTAATGATGTACTTTGATTTGTACCATTCATTAGATTGTTGTTACCATAGAAGAAATTATTATAACTGTTGGCAACTAAACCTTCAGCTAGTTGATTTACATCCGTAAAATTAACCTCTTGCTTATATCGAAAGGTTAGGCTCTCGCTTCTTTTAAACTGAGCAATCGTTTCAAACTCTGGTAAGAATTTATGAAAACTATCTTCATACATTTTTGAGCCTCCAAATTGAGTATTGTTGATACTGTATGCATGGGCAGTAAACCCCGGTGTAAACGTAAAAATTCCAGTTTTTAATCGATAACGGAGACCTGCATAAATATCTGTAAAATTGTATTCTGTGTCGTTCGCTGTATTGGTATTCGCAATTCCTGGAATAGTTGGATTTGGTTCAAATTCTGAGTTATTATCTAAAATCTGATAGAACCTAGAATCAAAATTTTGCTTACTCAAGATAGATCCACCCACAAAATTTAAATTACTTTTTTGATTTAAAATATAATAGTAGTCTAATTTTGCATCTAATTGATTTGATTTTACGCTTCTATCTTGATTGAATAAATAGTGTTGCACATTGGTCTCAAAACCTAACTCTTCCGCAACAGGATCAAATCCGTCTAGGTCACTACTTGGATTATTTTCTAAGGAAGCAGCATAAAAAGGATCTTCATCTTGAAATAAATGTTGCACTTCTAAGGCAAAAATACTTTTTTCAGTGGCGGTATAGAAATAACTTAAATTTTGGTTAATTCTAAAAGGGGTAGCATTTTCCTTTTCAATTATATTGTTACCAACAACTTGAGAACTTGTATTGTCAGTTCTAAATTCATTTGAAAAACGACCAATAAAATCATAATTCATTTGGTTGTTTATATTTTTCCTATAGATACTCCCAAGTTTCACTAGACCAGTATTACTTGTTTGATCTGTAGTGCTTTCTGTAACATCATCTGGTATGTTCGGATTTGTATAGTCAATCAAATTTCTGTTTTTTTGCCCATTTTTATTGGAAGACCAAATTAAAAAACCACTTAAATCTAATTTAGGATTTGGAGAATAACTAAAATTTAAGGCAGATAGTTTCGTTTCAATTCTATTGGCATTTCTTGTATTTGCTGAGAGAAAGCCTATTCCTGCACTGGCAAGATTAATATTTGTTCCGTTAGAGGGACTTTCGCTGACAAAACCGCCACTAAATCCTCTAAGATCATTTCTCCCCAGAACAACTTCACCTAAATTGTTTACATCACCAATCACATTTAGGGTGTATTTCGGGGTATAGTAAAATAATTTGGGTTGAAAAAGATACAGAGATTCATTTGGGGTTGATCCTGCACCTGCTAGGACATCTCCGAACCAAAAATTCTTTTTACCTTCTTTTAATTTGATATTAATAGCAACCCTATCCTGGTTGTTTTGAACACCACTCAACTGGTTTACACTCGAATAATTTCTTAAAACCTGAATTTTATCTACCGCATTGGAAGGAATATTTTTAGAGGCTAATTTTGTATCACCACTAAAGAAATCCTTACCATCTACAGTGATTTTTTCAACTGCTTTTCCCTCAACTTCAATTTCACCTGCATCATTAATTTCTACACCCGGTAATTTCTTTAAAACATCTTCTAACTTTCGTTCAGATCCATTTTTAAAGGAATCCGCATTGTAAATGATGGTATCTCCTCTAACAATTACTGGCATTTTAGAAACAATACTAATACCGTCTAACATTTTATCTTCATTCATCGTGAAATTGAATGATTGATTTGATTCCTTCGTTTCAATAAATTTACTAATTTCTGAATATCCTATGTAACTAATTTTAACATTGTAGGTAGTATTCCTTTTTAAATCTAATTTAAAATTCCCTTTTGCATCTGTAAAACCAAAAGAAACAATTCTTTTGGCTACGGTATCTAATGCGATAACATTTGCCATTTCTAGCGGTGTTCCAATCGAATCTTTCACAACACCCGTTAATTGCACTTGTGAAAAGGAAGTCCAAGAGACCAACAACATAAAAATAAATCCTATTTTTTTCATTTATAATTTGATTAAGTATTCAAGGTAAAATATAATTTTTGTTTATTTTCTTCCGCGATTACCTCTGTTTTTAAAACGCTCTTTTAATTCCTGAGTTTTTACTTTCACGATGTCCGTGTATTCATCTCTAGTCACTTTTTTTCCTTTTGCAGGTTCTTTGATTTTTATTGACTCTTCAGAGTTAATAGCTACCTCCGTGCACAACATCGTTGTTCTACCTGCATTTAACTCTAAAATTAAACCTGGTAAACCCCAATATACATCTGGTCCAGAACTAACTGGAATTTGAGGTGTATACCACGCCGTAACTGTTAGCATCTTTTTTGCTGGCTTTTCAGCAACTGCAGTAGAATCTTTTTTCTTGTTTTTTCTACTTCTACTAAAAATACTTCCCCAGTCTACTTTGGTATCTTCCTTGACTAGAGTTGCCTTGTAACAGGTGTAATTTCCAATTTTCTTGGTTTCCATTCCTAATTCCCATTGAAGCGGTTCCATCTTTTCTGACACTAGAAACCTTTTACTAAACATTTCTACATCTTCTATCATGTTTTTTTCTGAAACATTCTTATAAATAGAACCCTGTCCGTTACTTCTTGACCAACTTGGTCCTGAAGCTCCTGGTCCTTCTAACTGAACATTTTCTCTGAAAGAAGAAGTTGTTTTATTAAAACTTAACGTGTACGTTTTTTCTAAAAAACTCTTAAAACGAGCCATCATTTGTTTCTTTTGTTGTTCAGACATTTTATCGTACCTACTCATATCCATGGTAGTTTTTGACATGTACGTTGCTTTCCCTTGAAAATTATTTTGTGAAAAAGTTACAACACTAAACAAAAGTATTGCTAGAATGATTATTTGTTTCATAATTTTTAAATTCAGTTATTTTCAAACAAAAATAGTTTTAAAAGAAAATTAAAAGACTTAAAAAAAACTTAAAAGTTTATTTTTTTTTAATAACGCTTGACAAAAACTTAAACGTTAAACTACCTATTATCCACCTATTTGAATTTCAAAAGCGCTGCCGCCATCTCTACTTTTGAAACGGTTCATCAATTCTTTGGATTTTTCTATCGAAATTTCTTCAAACTTCTTTTGGGTAACTTGTTTTCCTTTTGAAGGCGCTTTGATAACGATTGTTTCTGAAGGATTCAAAACTACTTCGGTACATACAATTGTTAAACCGTCGTCATTTACTTCTAAAATCAATCCTGGCAAACCACCATAATTACCGGGACCATTACTAATTGGAATATTTGGAGTATACCATGCAATAACAGTTGTTTTTTTTGTTTTATTTATCTCCTGCATTTCACCATCTACAAAATCTAATTCAATAGTATCTTCTTCTTTTTCAAAGACAGCCTTATAACAAGTATAGATTCCTATATTTTTTGTTTCACCTGTTAACTCCCAATCATATTCAATAAAATTATCTTTAATTAAAAATACTTTACCCATTAATTCCTTTTTATTGGTGATTCTTTGCTCATTGAGGTTTTTATAAAATTCTTCCGAACTTCCTGATCCCCCCTCAATAATGACCATTAAACCATTTTGCTGGGGCACTTTGGGTGCATCGAGAACTTGCTCCTCTTTATACATAGACTCTGCCCTGGTGAAATCTAGTATAAATGTCTTTTGAAACATTTTCCTCATTTGTGCCTCAAATTGTGCTTGTAATTTTTCTTGCATTGCAGGATCACCAGGCATAGAAATGCTGTCTAATTGCATTGAAGGAGATTTTCGGTGAGTTTTATAAGTAGCTCTCCCTGAAAAATTTTGCGCTAAAAGAGACCCTGAAACAAACAAAGTCAAAATAAAAATTTTAATTTTCATCGATTTTATATTTTTAATGATGCAACAAAGATGATTTATAAATCTGATACATAGCGTTAATGATTGTTAACGTTTGTTAAGCCATTATTTTATTACAAATGAACTACTTACTTTTGAACTATGAATACAAAAAAACATCACTGGATTTTATATTCTATCACTGTTACGATCGTTTTAACGATATCGGTTCAGTTGTATTGGAATTACAATAACTACTTAGAAAACAAACAGCGAGTTAAAAATGAAATTCAGACCAGTCTAGACATTGCTATTGATGAATACTATACCACCATTTCTAAAAATAATTTTTTTGCAATT
>Ga0115550_1002149_pt1 | contig 13855 bp, 19 predicted proteins | sample COGITO_mtgs_1005_FD_87177 | JGI IMG/M metagenome (GOLD analysis project Ga0115550, IMG submission 87177) | Pelagic marine microbial communities from North Sea - COGITO_mtgs_100511 | ecosystem: Environmental > Aquatic > Marine > Epipelagic | place: Germany:Helgoland, sampling site Kabeltonne... | reverse complement strand
ATAGCTGGATGCCTATATTTAGCATGTAAAAAACACAATATATTTAGATCCCCTATGGAAATAGGTGAAATTCTGTGTATAAAAAAATCACTTGTTATAAAAGGCTGTAAAATATTAAGAGAAAGATTGTGTATAAAACAAGAAGAAGGCGTAAGTGCAATTAGTTATATACCAAGAATTTGCTCAGATTTATCACTATCATTTAAAATACAAAAAGAAGCAAATGAATTGTACATCAAGTATTCCAAGCTCGAAAGTATTAAAAAATTCGATCCAAGAATTTTGAGTGGCGCTATTTTACACATGACTTGTGTAAAAAATAATAAAGACGATGGCATAAAAAAGGATATAGCCCTAGTTACAGGGGTTTCAGAAGTTTCCATAACAAGAACTTTAAATTCGTTAATCGAAATATAATTTACAAACGCTGCCAGTGTGGTAAATTATATTTCTTTTTTTCTAGCTGAATAATAAATGATACAAATAAATGAAAATGAAGCTCACGAAGAAGTAGAAGAGTATATTGAAATGGACGATTTAGATATACTGTATAATGATAAGAAAGACGCCCACCTTATATTAAAAAAATTATACAACACACTAAAAGACAAGGATTTATCTGACCCGTTTAGAATAGTGCTGAGATCAATGGAGCTTGTGGAAAAGATGGGGGACATGTCAGGATCAGAAAAAAAAGATCTTGTAATCAATCTTGTTAGCCGAGTTAATGTAGATATGAACCTGATACCACCATCCAATCTAGATTCTATTATAGATACCATCGTATTTGCTTCTAAACATAAAAATAAATTAAATAAAAAAAATATTAAGCGAGTTTTTTCAATTCTTAAAAAACTTGTCACATTTTCTTGTTTAAGATCAAAATCAGATTAAAAAACTTTTTCTTTCCTATAAATATATGGGTAAGAAAGAAAAAGTTGAGATAAGAAAAACCCGCATTAAAGTCTCTAAAAAGGGGGTTAAAACAGTGGTTCTGATTCCTTTAGACGAGGGCAAAGACAGTAAAAAGAAATAAACTCGTTAGAAAAATCCAAAACAAGATTTTTTAGATTTTTCATTTTCCGACATAGTTTTACTCAAAAATACCAAGGATTTCTGCGCTTCGACCAATTTATTTTCCGTAATTTCAAGGGTGTGTTTCAAATTACTTTCCTGGCGCATTTCATTTGATTTTTTTATATCCCTGTTTCCAAGTAATTCTCCCAGTTCTTTTGCGTGTTTTGCACTTGATTGGTACAGATTATTTAATCTTTTGATCTCTTCTCTGCTTTTTTTCAGCTCGGATTTATTAAACTTGTCCATATCTTCCAATCTCTTGATATCTTCTTTGTTCTTTTTTATTTCGGCTCTATTAAATTTATTTATATCATCTAGCCTTTTAAATTCACTTTCATTTCTTTTTAGCTCATTTTCAACACTTGCTACGTATTCGTCATCTAATCTCTCGATTCTTTCAAAGGATTCATATAATTCTTCCATTTCTATTAATAGATTTATTTCTCTTTTTTTAAATTCCGTATCATATCAATCCTCTCGACGTCTCTAATTTTACTCCTGAAAAATTCAATGTTGTCTCTTTCTAGTATTTTTACTCTATCTAGTAACATGTCTTTGTCATCTTCAAGGTTATAGATCTTGTCTTCCAAGTTTTCGTGCGTCAAAGATCTTATTTTTTGCTTGTTGTAACTTACGTACGTAATAAAAGCTGCTATACCAGATGCAACTGCAGAAAGAACTCCAAATGCTCCACTAGCAATCGGGATCCATGCCACCATTAATTAAATACTTTTAAATTATTTTCAGATAGTAAACGCAAAAAACCCATGAGAAATTAATCCCATGGGTTTTTTGTTTATTTTTTTTGTTTTTATTTATTTTGCTGTTCTTCAATAATTTTTATTACGTCTCTAAATTTTTGTATATAAGCTACTGAAAGCGGTGTAAAACCATATATATTTTTTAAATTCAAATTGGCACCAGCAGTTACAAGTAATTTAACTATATTCTTGCGCCCATTTAAAGATGCCCTAGCAAGCGCTGTAAATCCTCTAATATCCTGCAAATTCAAGTTTGCACCAGCTTTAATGAGGGATTTTGCTACACGTTCATGCCCATTTGAAGCGGCTCTTATAAGGGCTGATTGGCCAAAATTATCTTGTAAATTCAAGTCGGCTCCTTTGCTAATTAAATATTTTACACTTCTCCCTTCAGAAGAAGCCTGCATAAGTACAGTTTTTCCAAAATTATCTTTTAAATCCAATTCGTTTTTTCGGTTATAAATATCCATTTCTATTTTTCATTATTTTTATTAAAAAAATCACTTTTTTGAGATTTCTTAAGGACTTCTAAGATCACCGTCAAATTTTGCGCTATATTCTGAAATCAACTTCATTCTTTCTTTGAAAAGAAGAGATAATTCCTTTTTCAACAGCTTTTCTTTTGTGCGGTTGCTTTCCATAATAGCATCTATTATTTTTTTATTAATAGATTTGGTCAATCTTTCATTTGCGCGAAAACTACGGATATATTCTGCTCTTTTCATTATATTTTTTTGTTTTTTTCTTATTTTTTATTAAAATTCAATTTTATCTCGATCTATTTATAGATCCCCGTCAAACCTGGTCTTATAATCAAGTATCAGTGCCATTCTTTCCTCGTAAAGAAGTATGAGTAGATTTTTTAATTGTCTTTCTCTTAAAAGATTATCGCTCATGGCTACAAATCTTAATTTTTTATGCGTAATATCAAGTAGTTTCTCGTTTGAGCAAAAATTATCTATATAATCTAGTCTTTTAGTCATGTGTTTTTTCATTGTGATAGTCTAATATTTATTTATTTTAAATTCAATTTTTTACGAAAGCAAATGTGGTATTCATAGAAGAAAATAATTCTTCTTCTGCTGTAAGCTTCTTTTTATACTCTCGGATGTACTTTTTAAAATTAGTCTTTTTTATCAAAGAAAATCCATATTTCCCCATAATATCTACTAATTTGCTTACTACAAATTCTGTATTATCACCTCTTAATATACCTTCACTGCTTGCTGCGTCATTATTGAAATTTACACTGACTTTATTACCAAATGGGGTGTCATTTTTTTCATCCATCTTTAGAGAAAAAAGATCGTTATCAGTATCCTTCATAAAATCTTCGTCCATACAACTCCCTATTAATATACCGCCTTTTTTTAACCCGCTATTTATATTCTTTATCAAATTTTCAAATGTATCTTGAGATTTAAACATATAGTGAATAGCAAACTGAATAGAGCATATATCAAACTTCTTCATACACAACTCGGGGTATTTATTAAGCAGTACCTCGGTTGTTAAATCAATATGTCTAAAATCACAATTTCTACCAACATTCTCATTTCTATATTTAGCATTATCTAAAAACTTTTTATCTATATCCAGGCCAAGAACATATGCACACTCCCACTTGTGCAAATCTCCTCCCTTTCCACAGGCTAGTTCTAATAATCTATCATTCTCTTTCAAGTAAGTATTAAACATTCTTTTTTTAATATAATTATGGAATTTTCTAAATTCGTAATTCTGCTGCTGGTGCTGCCTTTGCGGGCGTTGTTTATGCTGAGGCTGTTGCGGTTGCTGTTGCGGTTGCTGGTAGAGGTTTAATAACTCTGAGCTTGAAATATTATTCTTGGCGTCATCCATTATGTCGTTTACACAATCTATAAAATTACCTTTTTGTTTGTCACGCCTGTGCTTAAAGAATGATAACTCTCCTGTTTTATCAACTGTAAATTCCAAAACACCATTGTTTTTTACACTAGAAGGAATTTGTGGGGCCCCGCATTTTATCTCGCAATCTCCGTTTTTATCGTAAGCATAAAATTTGTTATTAATTACTTTAAGATCAACTGTCTGTACCGGCTTCCATTTTAGATGGATAGTTTCCTTATAGGAAGAGTTTGTAGTTGAAAATATTATACCGTCTAAAAAATCCGTGTCATCATTCTTTTTTACAAGCTCTGAAAGGTCCGATGGAGATGTAAAATATGCCTTGGTTTTAATATTACTGGAACCTGTGCCAAATATTTCCTTTATCTTTTCAATACGCTGCATTATATCGTAACCAACATCATTTTTGTTAATCACCATAATATCGAAAACATGGATTGTTAAACCGGTGTGAATATCATATACACACTCGGTATCAAAAACACTGTTCCCCAATTTTACTCCGAAATTAACACCTGCTTTTCTCACATTCATTCTGCTATTCACGATATAGGCCTCGCCATTTTCAGTAGTGAACATGTAATTTCTTTCTCCATCAATCTTTTCTGTAAAAACTAGCTTTTTTGTCTCGATATCACGTCTTTTTATATTTTTACAGTTATTAAATTTTACTCCTAGAGACATGAAACTTTTGGTAACGGCCTTTTGCTCAGAAATTCCGCAAAGAATATTAGTTTTGTTAATAACTTTTAAAATAAAGGAAGAGTGTTTAATCATTTCTGCAAATAATACCTTTGTATCCGTATCATTTCTAATCATTTCCAATTCAACTTCATAATGAGTATTATTAGAACACGTAAAGTCTAGTCTAAAATTTTTGGACAAGAAATATGTTTTTCGTTTTTTACTATCCCTTTTCACAATCTTGCTTTTCTCTCTGTGATTAGCAGCCTTTATTTTTTTTTCGGTAGATAGGGCGTAACGACAGCCCATTTGTACATCATCGATACATTCTACCTTTTTTTTTATACATCTTTCTTTTAGTTCTCCAGTCTCTTTACACAATCTCTCTCTTGTCTTGTCATCATATACAATTTGTGTAAACTCTGAAACATCTGTTTTCAACTTGAATTCGTCAAAAAAGGAAATTAAAGAGTCGTAATCTTCTTTTGTTAACTCAGGTTTAAAACCTTTGTTGAATTTTCCAAATCTAATTTCAAATTCGGAATTGTCAATTTTCTTATAAGCGTCAAATAGTTTTTGTAACATTTGTTTTTCATGTTTTTTGATATACTTTTTCAATTTTTTTAGAAAGTATATCTGTCAATTTGGAATCAATAGATATTAAAGTTTCCGTATTTAAAGAATTTAAATCTATAAAAGTGCCATTATTATTTTTAGAATGTTTGATATCACTTTCATTTATAAATGTTAGAAATTCTATAAACTCGTCCTTGTGCTCCATTTTTTTAGCATTACCGAGGATGTTGTTCTTGATCATTTAGTTTCAAACTTTTTACTCTTTTAAATTTAAAAAAGTAAAAAATAATTATACATCAGAAGAATGGGTAGAAAACCAAAGGCTACAAATATATTAAAAGATGTATGCATATTACACATTCCTTATAATATAGAAAATCTTATTAGAGAAAGTGTAAAAAGAGGCTCTGTAAATTTTGACGATATAAAAGGTTATGATGACAATGAAGATTTATTTTTTTTATCTAATGGACCCTCGGAAGTCTGTTTTTCAAATACTTTGCCGCAACAGCCCAGGAGAATTATTACTACCGAGGTTACATCAGCATTTGATATTTTACGAGAGTTTGATAAGCAAGATGAGAAATCATGGGTAAAAAGAACTGATATATGCTGCTGGTGGTGCGCCCACCAATTTGATACAGTCCCTCTTGGCATCCCGGTAGAATTTGATGGTGAGATATTCAAGGTCAGAGGGTGTTTCTGTAGTTTTAGTTGCCTGACATCTTATAACAAAGACAGCAAAGAAAGCGGGTGTTATTATCTTATAAAGGCATTTTACAAGGCTCTGGTAGGCAAGGTTTTTGATGAAAATGTATCAGAAGCTCCGCCAAAAGAAATGCTTTGTATATTCGGAGGCCCGTATAGCATTAAAGAATTTAGAAATAAATCAGAGACATTTAATGGTAGTATAAAAACTAGTTACAACAAGTTACTGCCTCCTATGATTTCATGGAATTATCAAATAGAAGAGTGTGTAAAAACTACTAGAAAGCTAGGGCATACTGACGAGGACAATAATTTGGCTTCTTTGAGAGTAAGTAACGCGGCAAAAAGTATTAAAAATAATACAAGCGAGAATAATATTATTCCAGTAGATAAAATTTATAAAAAGACTAAATTATCAGACTTTTTTGAAATATAATATATTAAAAAATTTATTTTTAACATATTATTTAGTTATTTAAAAATCAACGCGAACGATTTCCAATACAACTTCCAATGACCCGGCAGTGTTGGCGGCAACCTTTGCTGTGACAGTAACAAAGCGGTCAGAAGCATTTCCCAAAATAGGGGTGGCTTCAGCCAAGACTTGACCACAGAATGCTCCAAGATTCACCTGAGCAGCGGTAATTCCATTAACAATATCAGTGGCAGTGGTGGCAGTGGTGGCATTTAAACCGATGTCAAGACTGTTACCAGCCATATCGACAGAGGTACGGACGACGGCGGATTTAACAATGTGTCCAGCTGGGACAACAAAGGCGTCTCCATTAGGGAGAGTCAAATCCAGGACTGCGTCAATACCCAAGGTAGCGAAACCTGATGGGGCTACCAATAGGACTTTTCGTGATTCATCACGGACACCTGGGACTTCAAAACGTGCTGCTTGCTTTACTACTTTTGATGCTTGAGACATTTATTTTTTTTATAATATTAGTTGAGAAAAAAAAATCAAAATGATACCAAGACGAGCGCGAACGAGACACGAACGCGCTGCGATCCAAAAAAAAGTGAATAATATATTCCTTTGTTTCTATAAATAAATGAAAATACTATTATTACTCGCGGCAATTTTTGCCAAACGCTTTATAATAAAAGTTTCCGATAAATTACCCAGCGGCATCAAAGTTCATGGTTCTGCGAATGATATAATGTTAATAGAGCACGAAAGCATGGAAGAAGTTATGAAAATCAACAATGTTTTATCAGCAGAAGAAGACACGGAATTCCATACTTTTGAATCCCAGGCAAATCCAGAATGGAACCTGGAAAGATTGTCAGATACATCTGGGAGATATACTTATCCAGACATAATAAGCGACACAAATGTTTATATTATAGATACTGGTATAGATATCCATCATCCTGAATTCGAAGGAAGAGCAACATGGGGTAAAAATTTTACAGATGATGGACAAGACATCGATTGCCATGGTCATGGCACGCATGTTGCCGGCACAGTCGGGTCAAAAACTTATGGGGTGCATAAAAAAGCTAATTTAATAGCAGCAAAAGTTTTAGGATGTGATGGCGGCGGCTCTATTTTTGGTATTATAAATTCTATATTCTGGGTAATCAACGAGCATAAAAACAATGATTGTAAAAAAACAATTATAAATATGTCATTGGGAGGCGCTGGAAGATCAGAGTTATTTGAAGATGCTTTAAAACAAGCAAAAAACGCGGGTATAATCGTGGTGGTGGCAGCCGGTAATGAAAATATGGATGCCTGCGAAGTATTTCCAGCTGGTTATGACAGTGTATTAACTGTTGGTGCCACTGATAAATACAATTCATTTGCCCCATTTTCTAATTACGGGAAATGTGTTGATATATTATCACCAGGAGTTTCAATTAATTCTACTATACCTGATGGGAAAACCGAAAGATTTTCAGGGACTTCCATGGCATCACCTCATGTGGCTGGCGTAGCTAGTTTAATGCTGAGTTATTGTAATTTTACACCAGAAGAAGTCATTGACTGCATAGTAGATACCGCAAAGCTGAATATAATATCTGGTGTAAAACATGATACTGTAAATAAATTACTATTCTCTGATGATATGCCCGTGGTATGCCCCGTGTTGTATTGTACTATTCCAGTAAAAAATTTTGAAGTCGGTTTAACAATCATAATACCTACATCAGTAGCAGTAGTGATATTATTATGTGTTCTAGGCGTATTGTTGTATAAAAAGTTTTATAAAAAGTAATTAAAAAAAGAAAAAATAGATAAAAAAGCCCCTGGAAGTTTTATACTTTCAAGGGCTTTTTTACGTAAACTTATTTTTTTTTATTGTTATTAATAAATGGGGTGCAAGGATAATAAAATCACGAATCTAAAAAGTATGCGGTGTGTTAATAATACTATAATTAGAAGGCTTGATAATACTCGAGTTATAGACAAAGACAATGATCTTTTAAATATGGCAAAAAATATATCGTTTTTAGGAGAAGGCAAGTATGGAGAGGTATTTAAAGCATGTTACCCGGATAAAAAAAATAAAAGCGGGAAAAGTATGTGCAAGTATAATTTGGCTATAAAAAAAATAAAGTCTAAAATACCAGAAAAAATATTAAACAATGTCAATAAAAATATGGATGAATTATTTAAATATGACTCTAAATATATGGATTTGAAAGAAGTGACAACTATGTTTTTAGGCAGCACTCTTGTATTAGAGAACAAGACTCAGAATTTACCAATGCTTTATGGTTATACTGTATCTGAAAAAGAAATAAAGTTTTTATCGGAATATGCTAATGGCGGGAGTTTCAAAGACTGGCTTCTTGGTAAAATAAGATCTCGAGCAGAATTAGATAATGCATTCTTTCAAATTTTTCACGGGTTATATTGTTTAGCAAAATATTTTGGGGTATCTCACAATGACTTGCATTGGGAAAACGTGCTTATTCACAAGGTCAAACCTGGTGGCTTATGGGTTTACGAAATAAATGATGTAAAATATTATCTGCCTAATTTAGGATTTGTGTTCGTGTTATGGGATTTTGGATTCTCAGAAAGAAAGAAAAATAACATAGTGGAAGATTTAAAACGTATCTCATACTCTTTAAAATGGGCCAACGATGAAGGTAAAAAATATGAAGACGAGTTTTATTATTACGATAATATCAAAAAAATTATTTTAGAAGGAGGCAAAAAGGCTAGTGCAGAATCTATATTTTCAGAACTTTTCAAGGCATTTAAAAAAAGACCAAAAGGAGAGAAAACAATAAGTAAATTTACATCGTGAAGATTTAAAAATAAAATATTTAATTATTTTTAAATTTTTTTAATAAAACTGAGGGAATCTCTTTAAAAGCACTGAAAAAAGTAGTCCGACTACAATCGCGTGAACTACAGACGAAGCCATGGAAGATTGGCCACTCATGAATATACCCTTTCCATTAGGAGGGATTGAAAGTAATAGGCCAGGCGAGAATAATACAATAAGAAGTGCTGGCATTAAAATATTTGCCGGCGACAATCTTATATTCATATCTTTATTTGAAGTATATAGAATAGCGGAAATTATAGATAATACAACTGGATTGATCATTTTAAATTATATTTAGAAAAAAATATTATAGTAACGATATAGAGCAAATATACGAAATAATTATACTTGATATAAATAATCCAAATCTTTTTGCTGTCAGTGGTATATTTTTAGCATATTTTTCTAGAAATACATCTGCAAACTTGTATTGGAGTATAATAATATATGACGCCACTGCTGATACTAAAACTAGCACAATCTGTTTTATATCCAATTTTTGTTCTACCACCTCTTTTTCTTCTTCATCGTCTTCGACGTCTTCATTGTCTTCATCGTCAGATTCTTCTATCACAACGGGCTTGGGTTTTTTACCCTTCTTTTGAGTTTTTTTTGGTGCGATAATCTCTTCTTCTTCTTCTTCTTCCTCATTGTATTGAAAATCGTTTATAATATCATCTGCTAACCCCATTCTCTTTAATATTATAAAGTAAATAAAAAAATAAAGTAAACGAGAATTAAAATTAAAGGAAAGAAAATAAAAATGTAAAGGAAGGATGGTAAATCTTAGCGAGCGTCTTCAAAAACTTATGGAAATAAATAGGTCTCAGCCTATACAAAGAACCCCGGCCTGGTTTGATGCTAGGAAAAATTGTATTACAGCTAGTAGCGCGGGTTCTTTACTTGTAAAATCAGAAGAGGTATGCAGAGAATATATTAAAAATTTTCCTCGTATTCTTGAAAAATATCCTGATTTTATAAATGATACAGAGTATGCTAACCCTTATCAAACTAAAAATGATTATATTCTTAGTAAATGTGGAAAGGGCAAGCCGTTCCAAGGCAATATAGCCACTGAATGGGGTTGCAGATATGAAGATATTGTGTGTAAATTTTATGAAAATACAATGAAGACAAAAGTTGAAGAATTTGGTCTAATGCCGCATAATGAGCACGAATGGGTAAAGGCGAGTCCAGATGGAATCTCTCATAATGATGTTATGCTAGAGATAAAAGTTCCTTATAGACGCAAGCTTGATGGTATCATTCCATTTTATTACTGGATTCAAGTACAGCTTCAGCTCGAAGTATGCGATTTAGATGAATGCGATTATCTCGAGTGCAAAATAAACCAGGTCGACGTGCATGAATTCGAAGAAGAGATGGAGTTTCCAAAGGGCTTCTTTTATGAAGAACAAGGTGGCGTATTTCACTCTTACAAAGGCGATTATCAAAAGTATATTGACGATGGAAAGAATGTCAAGTTTTTTATAATCAGAGAATATGAAATTATGAATATCAAGAGAGAAAGAGAGTGGTTCGAGAGAGTTAAACCTGGGCTACTTAATTCTTGGAATGAAATACTGTATCACAGAGAAACCGATTGTAAATTTTTAAACGGCACAATGTATATTGACGACGATTGTGGCGAAATGGTGGTAATGAAAAATAGCGCTGAAAGAAGGGATGTAAAAAATTATAGTATAGCTTCCGAAACAGAGGATGAGATGGAAGTATCTGGCGTACCGAAAAGAAAGAAGGTTAGAAAAAACAATATTTATAATATGATCTCGGACAGTGAAGATGAAGAATAAAGCAATATTCTAAAAAATAAAAATTAATTTAACAAATTTTTATTTTTTACTTTCTTTTTCTAAGACTACCCTTTTTAATATTTTTTTTCACTGGGGATTCTTCTACAACTTCTGTGGGGATTGGTTCTTCTACTGCGGGCTCTTCTGGTTGCTCTGGTTGTTCTTCGGCAGGCAATTCTTGTATTCTTTCTTCTGGGATAGGGGGCAACTGATCTTCGTTCCACTCTTCTTGAAAGTCGCTAATATCATCCTGATTAAGTGTAAATGAATACTTATTAAATACATTATCGATATCGTGCGATAAATTATTAGCTGCTACCGGGGCACGTTCTTCTTCACTCTCTATATTAGACATCATTCTAATAATTCCTTTTAGATTACATATTTCTCCTCGGAGTTCTTGGTTGTCAAGATGGTTTTTAAACATCACTATACCCATAGTGATGAATATGGCCAATTGAAGGATGTACATCATAGTTTGTTTATCAAGCATTGTTATTTATTAATTAATACAAAGTAAATAAATATATATATTAAACGAGAGTTCATTTTGTTTTTTATTTTTTTTTCTTGTATAACTTTAATAATAAGATGGAGGCTGTTATATTAGTAGCATTAGGAGCGCTCGGTTATTCCTTGAGTCAAGGAGGTAAAAAACCAAGAAAAACGGATAAACTTAGAAATGACGTACCTTTGAACGAAGATCCTTATGTCAATAAAAAATTAAAGGATGTTATAAAAACTGAACAAGATCTTGCTGATGCAAGATTTAAAAAGGCAAAAGATCCTTACAATAATAATGTTGTTATTGGTGCGTTTTTGGCACCTGAAAAATTGGTCGAGCAAAACCAGACTATATTACCAATTAAAAATACCCAAGATGCTATTCTAGGAAAATATAAAGAGAATAAAATAGGTAATATAATTAATGATAATAGCGTGGATGGTAACGGGGGTAATACGTTTGAAAGCTTTTCTCCTGCCCCGTCTCTTGGAGGAGCTATAGGATTGACTGGGGACCCTAAAAATCCTAGTGAATTTACTCATAATAATATGGTTCCATTTTTTGGAGGTAATTTAAAGGGGAATAGCGTCCCAGAAAAATCTCATATTATGGAGCAACATACTGGGTTACAAAACAGATGGAAAGAGCCAAAAAAAGCCGTTGAAAGATTTGTGCCGCTCTATAAAGAACAAGTAAATGGTAATGTCCCATTTCAAGATACTATTTCAAGAGATAGATATATTCAGAGTACTAAGAAACAAGGAGTACTTCCATTTCCTCAGGAAAGGACTCATTATATAGAGCCCGAGTATGTTAGACCACAGTACAAGAATGTTGATAACCTCAGAGTAAAACAAAAGGCTGCTATAGAATATAAAGGGCGAATAATCCCAGGACAGAAAGAGGTTCAGAGACAACGTGATATCGAGAACTTTACACGCAATCGCAGTGATATAACGTCCAGTAAAAATATCCTGATTCCTACATCTACTGATTATAAAGAAGCGAGGACCAGAATAACTAGAGATAGAATCGGAGATTCTTTGGATTCTCATGATTCTAGAGACGTGTGCAAAGAAAGTTACGAGGCTGATAGCGTGAGAAATTTACAACAATCAACAAGAGGTGCTATCCTTCCTCTTAATGAAGATACGAGACCTACTATCAAGCAAACAACACATTCTGGGTACATTGGAGGAGTTGGAAAATCTGAAATAAATACATATACTTCCAGAGATGGTAAATATATCATGAAGGAAAAGAATGCCGAATCTACACAGTATGATGGAATATCAAGATCTCAATACAGCAGCTCTAATAAAGAACAGGTGTCTAGAAAACAGTATGAGAACAAGCATGATAGAACAGACAAAGAATGTCTTTTGGAAAACAGAATACCTAATGGTTATATTGACAAATCAAGTGATGCTAGTACAGTTCATTTATCTCGTTATGGTAACAGAGACGATAAGACTGTTTATATTCCTCAAGGAAACCAATTAGTTCAAAAGGAATATGCTCAGGATGGTCTGAATGCAAGAGAGAATTATAATATAGATTCTCTTGATCAATCTTCTCAGCGTATATCAGATGCTAGTTTAATTGTTAAGCAACTCGAAAGTAACCCGTTTAGTCTTCAATAAAAACTTTTTAAATAAAAAATAATTTATTTAAAAATCTTTTAATATACACCAAATGATGTATTATCGTCTTCATTATAAGAATCAGATGGTCTAACAGAATCGTAATAATACGTTGATTTTTTATAAACGGAATACGGGGTCTCTTTAACGCGTTCAAGCATTTCGTCTAAATTTCTCTTCATTAATATCTGGTATCTTTTTTCAGCAAGTTCGTGATTATTATAAAACTCCATCGGCAAGGAAAGTTTAAACGACTGCATATAATTCATACAATTTCTATATATATCATGAGCCGCTTCAAAGTCATAATCACTCAAAGCTGTCCCATTTTCTATGTCTAATTTTATTTGGAGAAATTGATTAGTCCTATCTACCAACTTTTCGTATACGCTGTAATTATAGTCTTTATAATCATCTATTAGTGAAAATAACTCTATCATATTAGAATCCATGGATAGAAACTCTGGTATTTTCTCGTCGTCGTACAAGCTTTTTAATTTATATTCCATATCTCTATTAAATAATGAAACATCTGAATTCTTCTCTTCTATCAGATAAATTATTACCAGCGCTGATAATACTAGCCCTATTATGGTCCCCACATCGGCATTTGTAAAAGCACCGAAAAAATATAGTATAACAGACGTTATGAGAATGTATTTTATTTTATCTTCTCCGGATGTCGAGTGCAAAAGACTTGAAAGAGACATCTTATTAAATGTAGCTAAGAAAATAATGGTGTTATTTTTGCACGGTCTGTCTTTTTTACAAAAAGTTTACGGATTTTACCGTAAGCGGTAAAATCCCTAATAAAAACGGTGTTTTTTGAACCCAACTAGTCTTTTTTTATACAAAGTTTACGGATTTTATTTTAAGCGGTAAAATCCCTAATAAAAACGGTGTTTTT
>Ga0115550_1002140_pt1 | contig 13913 bp, 12 predicted proteins | sample COGITO_mtgs_1005_FD_87177 | JGI IMG/M metagenome (GOLD analysis project Ga0115550, IMG submission 87177) | Pelagic marine microbial communities from North Sea - COGITO_mtgs_100511 | ecosystem: Environmental > Aquatic > Marine > Epipelagic | place: Germany:Helgoland, sampling site Kabeltonne... | reverse complement strand
CTTGTGCACTTCCAGCTGTTTGAGCTGGCTGCCGATGTTCAATGTGGGGGAGAACTGGTAGCGCACCCCCGAGCTCAGGTTGTAGCCGGACTGTTCGCTGTGCGGGCCTATGGCCGGGCCCGCTTCCATGTAGAGACTGACGTCATCCATGATCGGATATTGATAGCCGGTGTTGATGAGCCAGACATCGAAACTGTCGCTGTGATGAGTCTGGCTGTCGAGCAGCACGCCTGAGTAGCTTTTGACGTAGAGCTGGCTGTCAGCCTCGCTCTTGAGGAAATCCCAGTCGGCGGCCTGAGCGTTGAGGCTTAAGCATGAAACCAGTGTGACGATGAGTGATTTAACCATTCTTTTCCCCTCCCTGGGTCCGGAACAGGAATACAAGCATGGCACATGCCAGTTGGTAGTAAAGGGAACGGAGATCACAATAAAAGAGTTTTAATCTGCCTCGGTCTCGTGATAAACAGGCCACCATCATCACGTTCCTTCCCCTATTTCGCTTATATCAAGAGGTGAACCCATGAACAAGAAACTGACCCTGCTGGCCGCATTGGCTCTGGGAGGCTGCGCCATGACCACTGGTTCCAATCTGGCTGCGCTGCAAGCGTCTACCTGGCAACTGCAAGGTGCGAGCGATGATACCTTCACCCTGCAAGTAGCGGGTGACAAGGTGGCGGGCAAGGGCGGCTGCAACCGCTATTTTGGCGGTATCACCCAGCAGGGTGACGGCGTATTGACGCTGGGTGCCATGGGCTCGACCCGCATGATGTGCCCGGGTGATCTGGCTGGCAAAGAGATGATCTATCTGCAGCAACTGGAGAAGGTGGCGACCTTCAAGGTCAGCGGCAAGCAGCTGGTGCTGAGCGATGCCAACAAGGTTGCACTGCTCACTTTCGACGCCATGCCTGCGGCCAAATAACTGATATTTCTGTCAGAGGTTGTCGTAGCGTGAGCCGGCAGCTGCCATCAAAAAGGGACGCCGCAGCGTCCCTTTTTCAATACTGTGCCATAGCGTTGTGGCAAGACTCCCGGTTCTGCCGTCGCAATATGCATTGCATCCCAAGTTGGCAGCAAGGCGAGGCTCGCCTCTTCATCCCCCTCGCTGGAACTTGAAGCGCTTCTTGCGCCGATAGGGATAGACATCCTCGAATACCCCCACCTTGATGTTGCTCTGCAGCATCTTCCAGTAGTTGGCGTCGAACATCTCCTTGTGCAGCTGCATCATGATCTCCCGCACCTGGGGCTTTTGCAGCAGGAAGGTGGCGAACTCCTCGGGGAAGATGTCGTTGGGGGCCACCGAATACCAGGGCTCGGCGCTCCATTCATCTTCCGGGTAGCGGGGTGGCGGGATCTGGCGGAAGTTGCACTCCGTCATGTAGCAGATCTCGTCGTAGTCGTAGAAGACCACCCGGCCGTGGCGGGTGACGCCGAAGTTTTTGAACAGCATGTCGCCGGGAAAGATGTTGGCCGCCGCCAGCTGCTTGATGGCGTTGCCGTACTCCTCCAGCGCGAGCCGGGTCTGCTGCTCGTCCGCCTTGTCCAGATAGAGGTTGAGCGGGATCATCTTGCGCTCTGTGTAGAGGTGCTTGATCACCAGCTTGTCACTGGTGATGGTGAGCGCAGAGGGGGCCACCGTCTTGAGCTCTGCCAGGAGCTCGGGCGAGATGCGATCCAGGGGGAACTCGAAGTTGGTGAACTCCTGGGTATCTGCCATGCGGCCCACCCGATCGTGCTGTTTTACCAGTCGGTATTTCGCCCGCACCTGCTCGTGACTCACATCCTTGGGGGGGGTGAACTCGTCCTTTATCACCTTGAACACAACGTCGTAGGAGGGAAGGGTGAACACGCTCATCACCATTCCCTTGATGCCGGGGGCAATGACAAATTGTTCCCGGCTCTGGGCCAGGTGTTGCTGGTAGTGACGATAGAGCTCAGTCTTGCCGTGCTTCTGGCAGCCGATGGCGTTGTAGATCTCATAATCGGGCTTGTGGGGCATGATCTGGCGCAGAAACACCACAAACAGCGCCGGCACTGGGGCGTAGACCATGAAGTAGGCGCGGGCGAAGCCGAACACGATGGAGGCCAGCTCCGGCTCGAAGATGACGGTATCCACATAGATGCTCTGGCCTGTGCTGAGCAGCGGCAGAATGAAGGGGAACACCAGCCCCTTCACCCGAATAAGTCCCACCAGATAGGCGCCCTTGTTGCGGTAGAACACCTCTTTGAGCAGCTCAATGGCGAAGGGCTCGTCATGCAGGATCTGCGGGCCGTTCTCGGCAAGATGGCGGTGGATGTCGACAATGTCGCGCTGCTTGTCTTCATAGGGGAGGGTGAAGCTGTAATCCCCCAGCATCTGGCTCAGGGTCTGTGGCAGATGGGTGAGGTCAGTGCGATAGACCCGCAGCAGGGCGCTCAAGTCGGGATGCTCCCCCCGGCTGCGAAAGGGATGGATGTAGAGGTTCTCGTCGCGAATGTTGCGATGGCGGAAGATGCGGCGATAGACGGAGTTGAAGAAGGACTCCGCCACCTCGAAGTTGTCACAACGGGGCAGCAGATCACTGAAGGCGCCTTTCACCCGTTTGAGCAGCTCCTGAGTGGCGTGATGCTCCCCCATCATCTGCTTGATCAGGGCCGTGGTGGCGCCGACGTGGTGATCATAGAGGCGAATGCGCTCGCGTCCGGCCAGCTGTACTCCCAGCCAGTCACTGTTTTCGAAGCGGCTCTTGCTGCCCTGGGTTATTTCGAGAAACCGGCTGTAAAACGACTCGAAGCGTTGCAAGATCGTCTCGGCGACGGCCTGTTCCAATGGCTGCTGCATCTCTCTCTTCCTTGTGATGTGTCGGCCGGTATGGCGGCTGAGTCCGGGGCTGGTCTGTCGTCCTGTCCTTGCCCTGCAAGCGCTCAATCACTCACGGCATTCATGCCGGGAATGGCTGGCAGTTTGTTCACACGTCTGGCCACTATGGCAACATTCAAACATCTGTTCAAGTGGCAATTTTTGGGGATAAACGGTAGATTGCGCCCCTGTTTTGCCGACGGTTTGCAGCCTGTTTCAGATGTCGGCCCAGCCCAAGAGGAAACCCAATGAAGCTCTATTTTGTACTGGTGGCACCTGCCCGGGCACCCAATGTCGGGGCCGCTGCCCGCGCCATGAAAACCATGGGCTTCGATGCCATGCGACTGGTGGCGAGCCGGGTACACGAAGAGGAAGAGGCGAGCTGGGTGGCCCATGGGGCGCAGGAGATTTTGACCCAGGCCGAGGCGTTCGATACCTTGCCGGAGGCACTGGCCGACATGGATCTGGTGATCGCCACCACGGCCCGTCAGCGTGGCCGTTATCAGCACTACCTCACTCCGGGGGAAATTCGCGATCAAATCCGTGCCAAGCCGTCTCTCAACAAGGTCGCCATCGTGTTTGGCTGTGAAGAGTCAGGCCTTTCCAATGAGCAGCTGGCCCATGCGGATTTGCTGAGCTATCTGCCCCTCAAGGTGAGCTACCCGTCCCTGAATCTGGGGCAGGCGATCATGCTGTATGCCTACGAGATGAGCCAGTTGCTGGATGAGCCGCAAGCCGTAGCAGAAAATTTTGATAGCGTCGGACAGGTTCGCGTACTGAAACAAAAAACAGCAGAAATACTTGGTGAACTCGGAGTTTCGCAGGATGAAAAACTGCATCAATGGGTGATGGACCGGGTGCCCATGCTGCCACAGCGGGATTTGAACATGCTGCATCTGCTCTGCAAAGACCTTGCTCGCCGATTTGGCAAAGAGGTTTAAGTTGACAGCCCAAGGCCAGCCGCGGTATTGCTAAAAGCCAGCTTCGTTCAAGAGTGTTCGTCATGCAGTCATTCACCAACGTCATCACCACCACCATTATTACCGGTACCACCACAGGTGGCACTGGGGCCGGTTGATGCGCTGACGAACAAGCACAGAAATCAGAAAAGGCCCGTACCCACCCAGTACGGGCCTTTTTGTTGGATTGGTTTTTAGATTGAATTTCATAGATTTACAGGGAGAGAAAGCGATGAGAGTGTTGAAGTTTGGCGGGTCGTCACTGGCCGATGCAGAGCGTTTTTTACGGGTAGCGGATATCGCGGTCAATACCCACGGCCAATCCCAGGTTGCCCTGGTGTTGTCGGCACCGGCCAAGGTGACCAATCACCTGGTCGCCCTGGTGGAGCAGACCAGTCGCGGCATGGATGCCAGTTCCACCCTGTTTGAAATCAACGGTATCTTCTCCCGCCTGCTGGCCGGATTGAAGGCCGCCTATCCGGCGCTCGATGACAAGGCGCTGCTGGCCCGTCTCACTGCCGAGCTGGATCAGGTCGAGCGCCTGATGCAGGGCATCCGTCTGCTGGGGCTCTGCCCGGACAACGTCCAGGCCCGCATCCTGAGCCGGGGGGAGAACCTCTCCATCGCCTTCATGCACGAGCTGCTGCGGGTGCGCGGTCTGGCGCTGGATCTCATAGTGCCGGAGCAACTGCTGGTCACCGACGGCGGCTACCTGGAAGCCCATGTGGACATCGAAGCCTCCCGCCTGCGCTTTGCCGCCAAGGGTCTTCGTTCCGACTGTCTCTACCTGATGCCGGGCTTCACCGGTGGCAGCGACAAGGGCGAAACAGTGCTGCTGGGCCGTAACGGCTCTGATTACAGCGCAGCCGTCTTGGCCGCCTGCGTGGACGCCGAGTGCTGCGAGATCTGGACAGACGTGGAAGGCTGCTACAACTGCGACCCCCGTCTGGTGCCGGACGCCTATCTGCTGAAAACCCTCTCCTATAAAGAGGCGATGGAGCTCTCGTATTTTGGCGCCAAGGTGCTGCACCCGAAAACCATCGCCCCCGTGGCCCAGTTCCACATTCCCTGCCTCATCAAGAACAGCTTCAACCCGCAAGGGCCGGGCACCTTGATCGGCGTCGAGCAGGGGGATGATGACCTCAAGGTTAAGGCCATCTCGGATCTCTCCGGCATGTGCATGTTCAACGTCTCCGGCCCCGGCATGAAGGGCATGGTGGGCATGGCGGGCCGCATCTTCTCCGCCGTCTCCCGCGCCGGGGTCAGTATCGTCCTCATCACCCAGTCATCCTCCGAGTACAGCGTCAGCTTCTGTATCCACAGCTATGACCAGGAGAAGACCCGCAAGGTGCTGGAGCGGGAGTTCGAGCTCGAATTCAAGAACCAGCTGCTGGAGCCACTGGATATCATCAGCGATCTGGCGATCATCTCCCTCATCGGTGACGGCATGCGCACTTCCAAGGGGATGGCGGCGCGCTTCTTCACCTCCCTGGCGCAAGCCTCAATCAACATCGTCGCCATCGCGCAAGGGTCGAGCGAGCGCTCCATCTCCGCCGTGGTGCGGGATCGCAAGGTGGCGGAAGCCATCAAGGCCTGCCACCAGAATTTCTTCGGCAGCCAGCAGTTCATCGATCTCTTCGTGGTCGGTGTCGGCGGCGTTGGCGCAGCCCTGGTGGATCAGATTGCCCGCCAGCAGCCGGTGCTCGCCGAGCAGGGCACAGGCCTGCGGGTGGTCGGCATCGCCAACAGCCGCCAGATGGCGGTCAACAAGGATGGGCTGGCGCTGGCCAACTGGCGTGAACAGCTGGTGGAAGCCCGTGACAGCTTCAGCTTGGAAGCGGTGCAAAAGCTGGTGGAAGAGAGCCACCTCATCAACCCGGTGATCGTCGATTGCACCTCCTCCGAGGCCATCGCCGTCCAGTATGCCGACTTCCTGGCCGCCGGTTTCCATGTGGTCACCCCGAACAAGAAGGCCAACACAGGGTCGCTCGATTACTACAAGGCGCTGCGCCGCACCGCTCGCCAGACTCGCCGCAAGTTCCTGTACGAAACCAACGTCGGCGCTGGCCTGCCGGTCATCGAGAACCTGCAGAACCTGATCAAGGCCGGTGACAAGCTGCGCGCCTTTGATGGGGTGCTGTCCGGCTCTCTCTCCTTCATCTTCGGCAAGCTGGATGAGGGCATGGCTTTCTCCGAGGCGACCAAAATCGCCCGCAGCAACGGCTTTACCGAGCCGGATCCCCGCGACGATCTCAACGGCATGGATGTGGCGCGCAAGCTGCTCATTCTGGCCCGCGAGGCCGGCATGGCGCTGGAGCTCTCCGATGTCGAGGTCGAGCAGGCGCTGCCGCCCGGATTTGACGTCAGCGGCGATGTGGAAGCCTTTATGGCCCGCCTGCCCGAAGCTGACGGCTGGTTCCGCGGCCAGTTTGCGGCCGCCCAGCGTGAGGGCAAGGTGCTGCGCTATGTGGGTTCCATCGAGGGGGGCAAGTGCAAGGTCGCCATCAAGGCGGTCGGTGGTGATGAGCCCCTGTTCAAGGTGAAAGACGGGGAGAACGCGCTTGCCTTCTTCTCCACCTACTACCAGCCGATCCCGCTGGTGCTGCGTGGCTATGGCGCCGGTACCGAAGTGACTGCCGCCGGCGTCTTTGCCGACGTGCTGCGCACCCAGAACTGGAAGCAGGAGTTATAACCATGAGTTCAGAGATGAACCCCTATATGGCAGCAGGCGGCAGCGTGGTCGCCTACGCCCCCGCCTCCAGCGCCAACCTGAGCGTGGGATTCGATGTACTGGGGGCGGCGCTCGCCCCCGTGGATGGCTCCCTGCTCGGTGATCGGGTGCAGGTGAAAGCGGCTGACGTGGCGTTTGCCCTCTCTTGCGTGGGCCGCTACGCCCACAAGCTGCCCGACGATCCGAAAAAGAACATCCTCTACGACTGCTGGGTGGCCTATGGCGAGGCGTTGGAGAAGCGTGGCCTGACCATGCAGCCGCTCGAAATGGTGCTGGAGAAGAACCTGCCGGTGGGCTCGGGTCTGGGTTCCAGCGCCTGTAGCGTGGTGGCGGCCCTCGAAGGGCTCAACGCCTTCCACGGCTCGCCCCTCAATGAGCACGACATGCTGCTGCTGATGGGGGAGATGGAAGGGCGCATTTCCGGCTCTGTTCACTACGACAACGTGGCTCCCTGTTATCTGGGCGGCATGCAGCTGGTGCTGGAAGAGCACGGCGTCATTAGTCAGGGCATTCCGGTGTTCGAGCAGTGGTACTGGGTGGTCTGCTACCCGGGCACTGTTGTTTCCACCGCCGCTGCCCGCGCCATTCTGCCTGCCCAATATCGCCGTCAGGATTGCCTCACCTACGGTCGTCGGCTGGCTGCCTTTGTTCACGCCAGCTACACAGGGCAGGAGGGGCTGGCCGCCAGCGTATTGAAAGACGTGATTGCCGAACCCTACCGCGCGGCGCTGATCGAAGGCTTTAACGAGGTGCGGGCCCAGGCCGCCCAAAACGGGGCGCTTGCCACCGGCATCTCCGGCTCAGGCCCCAGTGTCTTCGTGGTGATGAAGGATCTGGCGCAGGCCGAGCGCATGAAGGATTGGATGGACGCACATTTTGTGCAGAACGAAGATGGATTTGCCCGGGTCTGCAAACTGGACATGGCCGGGGCACGGGTAACAGGAAGCGAGCTATGAATCTTTACAATATCAAGGACAAGAGTGAACAGGTGAGCTTCGCGCAGGCGGTGCGTCAGGGGCTGGGTCGCGATCAGGGGCTCTTCTTCCCCGAAGTGATTGCGCCGCTGGCCGATGTGGATGCTCTGCTGGCGCTGCCGCTGGCCGAACGCTCTGCCCGCATCATCAGCCACCTGCTGGGGGATGAAGTGCCCGCTGCCAAGGTAAGCGAGCTGATTGACGCCGCCTTCACCTTCCCGGCGCCGCTGGTCAAATTGAAAGATGGCACTTATGCCCTTGAGCTTTTCCACGGCCCGACCCTGGCATTCAAGGATTTTGGCGGTCGCTTTATGGCCCAGTGCCTCGCTGCGTTCAGAACAAATGACAAGATCACCATATTGACCGCCACCTCCGGCGACACCGGCGCCGCCGTGGCCCACGCCTTCTACGGGCTGGAAGGGATCGAGGTGGTCATTCTCTACCCCAAGGGCAAGATCAGCCCCCTGCAGGAAAAGCTCTTCTGCACCCTGGGCGGCAATATCCGCACCATCGCCATCGACGGCGACTTCGATGCCTGTCAGGCGCTGGTGAAAGATGCCTTCGACGACGAGGAGCTGAAAAAGGCCATAGGTCTGAACTCCGCCAACTCCATCAATATCAGCCGTCTGCTGGCCCAGGTTTGCTACTACTTCGAGGCGGTTGCCCAGTTGCCCAAAGCCGACCGCGCCAAGGCGGTCATCAGCGTGCCGTCCGGCAACTTTGGCAACCTCACTGCGGGCTTAATTGCCAAGGCGCTGGGGCTGCCGGTGAAGCGCTTTATCGCCGCCACCAACGCCAACGACACAGTGCCGCGCTACCTCAAAACCGGTCAGTGGGCGCCGCACCAGACAGTGGCAACCCTCTCCAATGCCATGGACGTGAGCCGCCCCAACAACTGGCCTAGGGTAGAGGAGCTGTGCCGCCGCAACGACTGGGCGCTGGAAACGCTGGGCTCCGGCATGCGTGACGACGCCCAGACCCGCGATGCGCTCAAACGCCTGCACCAGCTGGATTATCTGTGCGAGCCCCACGGCGCCATCGCCTGGGATCTGCTGAACGAGCAGCTCGGTGAAGATGAGGTGGGGGTCTTCCTCTGCACCGCCCATCCCGCCAAGTTCAAGGAGTCGGTGGACGAGATCCTGAATCTGGATGTGCCGCTGCCCGGCCCGCTGGCCAAGCACGCTGAGCTGCCGCTGCTCTCCGTTAATTTGCCTGCGGAGTTTGCCCGGTTAAGGGCATTCTTGGTTGAGTAAGACTGGTTGAGCAAGATAGCCGGGTGCCGAATGGCAGCCATAAAAAATCCCCCGGCAACGGGGGATTTTTGTTTTGTGCGTTGAGGTCGAGCGCAACCAGAAATCGGGAGCAAGTTATTCCACGGCCGTTTTTTCACAGCTGGGGTTGCCCAGATCGTCGTGAACACTGCAATCCCAGTTATGCGCGCCATCGCTGAGCTGGTCGTATTCCACCTTGGCTGCGGCCAGATTGACCCCTTCCAGTTCGGTCGGCTTGATGTTCACATACCAAACGCGTGTGCCATCGGTGACGAAGTTCTCCTGCAGCGATTTGATTAGGTCGCTGTCGACCCCTTTTGGCAGGGGCGCGATCCGCTTGTTGCCGCTATAGAAGCCGTCTTTGGTTACGGCCGAAGAGAAGTTCAGGCAGTGGAAGCTGGAGGCATCCACCTCTTGTTGGGTTTCCCCCTCGAAATAGAGGGTGTCATCGATCTTTGCCCACCCTTGGCAGGTATCGTACAGCGCGACTTTGCCCTTGTGGGGGATGATTTTGGTTTGTTCGGCAACATAGTAGTAGTGACGCAGATCGGCGGCCTGACCATGGGCCGTCTTCAGGTGCTTGGGATCTGCCCCCTCGAGTACTTCGCCGGTGACGAGAAATACATGGCGCCCGTCACTCGCGAAAGGGTGGTCGAGCAATGCAAACGCGGCTGTATTGACCGGCACCTTGATTTGCTCGCAATAGGCATAGGCCTGTTGCCCGCTCAGCAGGAAGCTGCCAAGCGCCTTGGCCGTGTTGATATGAAAGCTTGCGGGCAATCGCTGGTCGTTACAGAAATAACGACCTTGTGAGAGGGCAATGCTGAAATCATCATTGCGATATGTGACATCAAAGTCTGTCGGCAACGCATCTGCAAGGGGTTTGCCTGGCAGGTTGCCATAGGGTTTGAAGACCACCTTGTCTGCTTCAAGTTGATAGGGAGCAGTGACTTCGGCATTGGTCACTAGCGGCAGACAGCACACCAGCAGGGCGCAGTAGCGAACGTTCATAAGGACTCACTGTTTATTGAATTGGTGGGTGATGATGCAAAACGGCAGCCTGAATCTCGAGAAAACAGCATGTCTCCACAGAGGTTCCGTTTGGCATCATACGTACGTTGTTTTTCATATGGCAAGTATGAAGCACCGTTAGGGCAATGGTCTGAGGGGGGGGGGAGGTGGTTTAGCCTGATGGTTTGATGCGGGCATATGCCATTTTTCATTTGAGTGATATTTATCCGGATGCCTGGCTTGCCTCCCATGTTGGCGATACCAAGTTGTGGGGGGAGAACATAAAAAGAGCCCTGCCGGGCTCTTTTTATGTATCGATAGCGGGCTGCGCTTAATTGGCTTTGCCAATCACTTGAGGGCTAGCTTCACAGAAGTCGTAACCGTCGCAGTACTGCACCTGATAGACATACTCCTTGCCCGGGATCAGAGGATTCTGGTCGGCATTGATGTCGATATAGCGGTCGTCGTTGATGCCGAGTTTGGCCAGTTCGACAAACTTCTGATCTTGCGGCTTGTCGAGTTTCTCGGCGCGGGAGATGCGGGTGTATTTATGCTGACGGGTCGTGATGGCGCTGTTGTCGGCATTGTTCCAGGAGAGCTGGATTTCGCTGACCAGATCATTGCTGGCCTTGATCCCGGCAGGCTGGTTGAATCTTGGGTACTGCACCTTGATGGTGGTGCCGGCGATCCGTAGTCTAAGGCTGGTCAAGGACTCGAAGGATGCAATATTGCTGCCGCACAGCGAGAGATATTTCGGCATCACCTTGTCGTATTTAGGCTGATCCTGGGTATCGTAGAAATGCATCGATAGCTGGGTATCGCCGCTGGAGTAAGGAGTCGCCCGCTCGATGTTCTTGCGCTGGGACAGCATGAAGTTGTCGGGGGATCTGCCGGCCCCGACGGAAAGGGTCATAAAGATATAAGAGTCGCTGGTGGAAGGCTGATAGAGATTATTGGTGCCCCGCAGTAAATAGCTGCGATATTTCGGATCGGAATACATATAGGAGTACAGGTCCATCGTACCGGCAGAGGCACTGCCTTCCGCATTGACGCCGGTGTCATTGAAGTTGTGTCCGAACAGCAGGGTCGAGCTTTCCGGGGTATTGAGGCGATACATCTGGCAGCCATCGATGATCCGCTGGTATTCCAGTGTGGCGAAGTGGTGGGCAATGGTCTGTTCGGCCATGGCTGGCGCAGCGAGCATGGTCAGAGCGGCGAAGAAAGCGCGTTTCATATAATCGAATCCCGAATAAAAAAGAGCGCACATTCTAGATCATGTTAGCCGTGAATTGTGCTCCATATGGGCATTGAACTATCCCTCTAGAGGTGGTTTTCGTACGAGGCTTTATGGTGGCTGGTACCGGCCGACAACGCGATATGAGCCAGGCCATGACTGTCGACCTGTCCGCACTCGCCGGGTTAGCCTCTTGGCTCTTCTGATATATGAATACTTCCTCCGATACACATCTAACCTGTCCGCACCCCGCTTCCCGCCCGGGAGAACGGGAGCGTCTTACCGTGACAGGTTGATGCTGATTCCTCTTTTGTTTTCCCATTCGTGGACACGCGTCCCTGTCATTTGGCTTGGCTCTTGGCCTGTTGCTCCGGCACTGGTCCACAGGAGTTCAGATGACCCATATCACATGTAATATCAACGCCTTGCAGCTTTCCTTCGGCACCTGCACTGTGCCCCTTACATTCAATCTGCCCACCATGGACTGCACCCTGATCGGTGATTTTCAAATTGGGACACCCACCTTTTTGACAACAGCATAGCGCTGTACTTGGCTTGAGAAGAGAGGTCACTATCTAGGGGGGAGCCATGACCATTGCCCGTTCACGTCAAATCAGTCTGCAGGATACGCCTTACTACCATGTGGTCAGCCGCTGTGTGCGGCGGGCTTTTCTATGCGGGGAAGATACCCATTCCGGCCAGAGTTACGAGCACCGGCGCCAGTGGGTAGTCGACAAGTTGGGGCAACTGTCGCGGCTATTTGCCATCAGCGTCTGTGCTTATGCGGTGATGAGCAACCACTATCACTTAGTGCTCAAGGTGGAGCAAGATACCGCCTCCAGTTGGAGCGAACGGGAAGTGGCCGAGCGCTGGGTAGCGCTGTTCCAGTGGCCGTTGTTGGTACGGCGCTGGTATCAAGGGGAATCCTTGATTGAGCCCGAACTTATGGTGGTGCAGCAACTGATAGAGAAATGGCGGGATCGGCTTTATTCAATCAGCTGGTTTGTGCGGCTGCTCAATGAAACCCTGGCACGGCAGGCCAATCGGGAAGATGGCTGCAAGGGTCATTTCTGGGAAGGGCGCTTCAAAAGCCAGGCCTTGCTCACCGAGTCAGCCCTTCTGGCCTGCATGGCGTATGTGGACCTCAATCCGATGCAGGCTGGATTGGCCGACCAGCCCGAGCAGAGTGATTACACCAGTATCAAACAGCGTCTCGAGAAAGATCCCGGCACCGATGTTTTGCCACCACTATTGCTGCCGTTTGCCAGTAAGTTCGAACCTGACGGCCTGCCCTATGCCTTTTCTGACTATCTGATGCTGGTTGACTGGACCGGCCGTGCAATTCGGACCGACAAGTGGGGTTATATTCCGGCCCACCTGGCCCCAATCTTGGCACGGTTGGGCCTTGATGGTGCCCGATGGCTGAAACAGGTGACACTGTTTAGGCGACAAGGGATCAGAGTTGTGGGAGACAAGGCACATTGTTGGCAGTTCGCCCGCCACTGTGGTCAACAACGATGTCACCAACCACCATACTAATCCGCTAGACCCTGTCTTCTCCCCGTTTGGCATATGTTCCGGTGTCAGGCATTGCCACGCTTGCACAAACGGTTGGTCAGGTAAAAACCGCTCGATTGCCCAATTTTTACTGTTTTCTTGGGGTCAGTATTCATGATTGCAGAGATAGCCAGCCGAGCAGTGGCTGGCTCAAAAAGGTGGGGGCCAAAAATTTGCCACAGCGCCCTAGAATCATTCGTGAAGAAAGCGCAATACATTGCTCATATTTTATCTGGCACATGAATAAAGCCGAGTTTTTTGAGTTCATTAAAGTCTTCTGCTTTCATATTATATTCTAGAATCATGACCGTGGTGTTTGGGAAATTCATTACTAATAAGTCGTTCCCAATACCCTTCCCTTTTTGATGTTTTATACGGGAGAAATCCTCCCATGCAACAAATTTTTGATTAAGGTCAAAGAGTTGGTATTTGGCATCATAGAGATTGAAAGTGAGCCCTTCATTGTAGATATCTATATAAAAGCCATCCTGACCAGCTTCAGCCTTTTTAATTTGTTCAAGTTTGGCTGCTTTGCCTGCTTCTATATATGCGTATATGATTCCAATAGCGGTTAGGAGAACTAATAACATAAGCAGCATACTGATGATTTGTTCTTCCAGAGTGCTACTTGATGAAGGGGGATTTTGCATAATCCCGCTGAACCCCATAAGCGGAAGTATCAGTAGGAACAGGTATCCTGTTTGCTGGCTACTAATATTCTGGTGGAATGGACAACGCCGGATAAAGTTTTTGGAGGATTTTTTCATTACTAACAAATGCATTAAATGAAATAATGAAGGGAATTTATCATTTATTTTCTATGTTTTCTATCTCATAAATATCATAATTTTCAGACAGGTGGTGGGGAGGGGGAGCAGAGGCCTTGCGATCACAGCGGCACTTTGGTTGTCATCAAGCGGGGGGACTATAGTGCAGCGAGTAATGGGGCTCGTTTGGTTTTTTTTGGCGGATGCTAACCACAATTGATAGAACGATGGGAGTTGGTCATATGAAGCGGATCCTGATGGTGTTGAGTCTGTGTGTGACGGTGTTGGGTATGGGAATGGGGGGGGCCCAGAGCGCGACCCCTGCTGCCCAGTTGCAGTGCGAGGCGAAGGCCGCAGCCAAGAAGCTGAACGGCGCCGCCAAGACCAGCTTTATCGGCAAGTGCGTCAAGGATGCTGCCGCTACTGAACCGGCCAACGGCAAGGCAGCCCAGTGCGAAAAAGCAGCCGCCGACAAGAAGCTGGCTGGTGCGGCCAAAAACAGCTTTATCCAGAAGTGCGTAAAAACCGACGCGGCCACCGACAAGACGGTTCAGTGTGAAAAGGCTGCGGCTG
>Ga0115550_1002130_pt1 | contig 13953 bp, 11 predicted proteins | sample COGITO_mtgs_1005_FD_87177 | JGI IMG/M metagenome (GOLD analysis project Ga0115550, IMG submission 87177) | Pelagic marine microbial communities from North Sea - COGITO_mtgs_100511 | ecosystem: Environmental > Aquatic > Marine > Epipelagic | place: Germany:Helgoland, sampling site Kabeltonne... | reverse complement strand
ATTTTTATGAGCTGCCAATAGGTTCGCCATGCCTCCTACTTCACGGCCACCCATGGCATTGGGTTGTCCAGTAAGAGAGAAAGGACCAGATCCTGGTTTTCCGATATGTCCTGTCAGTAGAGAGATGTTTAGGAGTGACGTATTTTTGTCTACCCCAATCACGCTTTGATTGATACCCATGGTCCACATGCTGATAAATCCTTTTGCATTGCCAATGTATTGTGCTGCCAGCTTGATTTCTTTTGTTGAAATACCACAAATTTCAGCCGCTTTGGAAAGCGATGTTTCTGAGACCTTTTTTTTCAAGGCCTCAAAATTATTGGTGCTTTTTTGGATGAATTTCAGGTCTATTTTTTTGGTGTCAATCAATCTTTTGGCAATGGCATTGTGCAAGACCACATCTGTCCCAGGAAGAATTTGCAAGTGCAAATCAGCAATCGCTGCCGACTGTGTTTTTCTGGGGTCTACGAGGATGATTTTGGTGTCCGGTTTGTTTTCTTTGTGTTTTTCTAATCGACGAAACAGAATGGGGTGGCACCATGCAGGATTTGCCCCTGTGATAAAGAAGGTGTCTGCCAATTCGATGTCGTCATAAGCGATGGGGACATTGTCATCTCCAAGGGCTTTTTTATATCCGACCACTGCAGAGCTCATGCAAAGTCTGGAGTTGGTATCAATGTTGTTGGTCCCTAAAAAACCTTTTGTCAATTTGTTGACCAAGTAGTATTCTTCGGTCAAACATTGGCCAGAGACATAGAACCCTACACTGTTTGGTCCATGTTTTTTAAGAATACTTTTGAATACTGCGGCCGCGCGCTCAAGAGCGGTGTCCCAGGAGACTTTTTCTCGCGGATGGTTTTTGCTCCACCGCATTTCTGGGGCCATAATTCTGTCAGAAGTATCTTGTGCTACATAGTGCAAGTTCATCCCTTTTGAGCAAAGCATTCCTTTGTTTGTGGGGTGGTCAGGATCTCCCTTGACCGTCAAGGTTCCCTTGTGATTCTTATCTACGAGGATGCCACAGCCCACGCCACAATATGAACAGGTAGTTTTGTAGGATTTTGTAATTGACATAAGTCTTTGGTTTTCAAATTGGGGTTTAAAAAACGAGTTTCCACATTTTTGTGGGCTTGTTTTTTGAACTTATTTTCAACGTTTGTTACGACAAAGTTACAAATTTACGTAGTGATACGTAGTTATGTACGTAATTTTTACGAGTATTTCAATAGATGCTTTTGGAATTGATATATGTATGATAAAACGCAGGTTTGCTAAGAAAAACCTAATTCTTTGGCTTTGCTAGAAAGTTCAATCAGGTTTTTTACATTCATTTTTTTCATCAAATTGAAACGGTGTGTTTCAATGGTCCGCTTACTTTTGCCAAGTTTGCCTGAGATTTCAGTGTTGGTCATTCCTGACAAAATAAAATGTAGAATTTCGATTTCTTTACGTGTGAGCTTTGCGGCATTGTCAATTGTAGACTTCGGACTTTCTTTAGGGACGGTGTTTTGTAGGTAGTTGGTGACGATGACATTCGAAATGTCTCCGCTGAAATATTTTCCTCCTTGGTAGATGGTCTTGATGGCTTTCAGAAATTCCGCCTTTCCAGTGTCTTTAAGCAGGTAGCCACTTGCCCCAGCTTTGATTGACTTTAAGATGTATTCCTCGGAATCGTGCATCGACAAGACAATTGCTTTGGTGTCGGGAGCGTAGTTTTTCAAATGGCCTACGGCTTCAATTCCGTCCATCACAGGCATTCTGACATCGATGATCAACAAGTCGGGTTGGATTTTTTTAGCAAGGTCCAAGGCTTCTTGTCCATTTGCCGCTTCTCCGACAACATGCAAATAGGATTCCTCCTCCAAAAGAGACTTGATGCCGTTTCTTACTAACAAATGATCGTCGGCCAATAATATGTTAATTGCTTTTTCCAAAAGGGTTGGTGTCTGTTTTGCAAAGATATAAGAATTTCTTGGCTTTAATTTTTTTTTAAGTAATAATTTAAGTATTTATACTTTGTTTTTTGCTGCCACTTGAATCAGAGAACTTCACACAGGAAGTTTTTACAAAAAAAAACTGCCCGAATGGGCAGTTTTAAAATAAGTAGCGGTATGGGTTGTTTAAAGGAATTTAGGTTTGATTACTAACATCGCCCAAGCCCAGTTTTGAGTGTCTTTTGCCGTTGGGATAGCATCGCTTTCAAAAAACTGAGAGTACCCTAATTTCAGCGCGTATCCTTTGAATTTTTTTGCGAGGACAAGGTCAATTTCAGAGCCCAGTGTTTTGCTTTCTGATTCTTCTACAAAGTGAAGTGCTTTCACCATAAGTCCGTATCCGTTGCCGAGTTTGGTCTTCACACTTGCGTGCAGGTCAATCAATCCGTTTCCTTTGGCGTGGTTTCCTACGTAGAAACGGTCCATAAATCCGTTGAATTTGTGGTTGGTGCCGTATACGGGAAAGAAGCCAAAAGAGGTGTCAGAAGTTTTTCCTGAAATGATCTCAGCACCCAAGCCGAAAGTTGTTTTGTCAGTTGCTTTGAACCCAGCATCCAAACTGGCCAAGTACGGTGTGCTTTCTGAGGACCTGTCTCCATCTTGAACAAAGGCATTGGCACTAAGTTTTACACTGCTGATTTTGAAGTCTGCATGCAGCCCTGCAGTCAACAAGCTAGTCACGGTATCGTCTCCAGGAGTAGTAATTGGATTGATTTCTGCATCTTCAAGTTCCCCATTTTCATTAGGAAAAATTTTTAATTTTGTTGCTGGTGTTGCATCTTGAAATTGCGTGTTGATCACGAAAGCGCTTACATTCAATTTGTCGGTTTTCTTATTGGCATGCAGGTACTGCATGGTTTTGTAGGAAAACATTTTGTCATTCAGGTAGTCATTGCCTGACTTGGTCACCGAATTTTGGTTGTAGGCAACCCCCAAATCTAAAGAAAGTCCCTTATTCTTGTATTTGTACACAGCAGCATCGTGGGTTCTCATTTGTTGTGCCCAACCTACAGTACCCATAATTCTTTGATCGTCGTATGCAATTCCTTGGCGACCTATTTTCAAACTAGAGGAGCTGCCGAGGACCAAGTCTGCCCACGCTTCTTGAACGCGAAAGTTGCCGTTTCCTGCGGTTGACAATTGTTGGCGGTCCCCCATGGTAAATACTTCTAGCAAGTTCAAATGAGTGGTGTATCCTTCGGTCTTGTAAGTTGCTTTCAGAGCGGCCCTCACAGAAGTGGCGATTCCGGGTTCCGTTCCTTCTGAGATGGTGCTGCTGAATCCATTTCTGTATTCTGTTCGGGGAATAAACTCTCCACTTAGAGAGAATTGAGCAAACATACTTGTGGTTGCTAAGGCAACGATTCCAAATAGTAAATTTTTAAGTTTCATAAGTTTTATTTTTAATTGTTGAATGGGTAATTTTTCTGTGTCAAAAGTACGAGGACTGTATTATTTTTAACATGACAAACAGCAGTTTTAAATACTCTTTTATCGCATTTTAAAGCGACCAAAGCTCAGTTTAATGTTCTAAAAAGTCGATCAAATGTTTTCTGTACGCATAATAATCTTCGTGGGCCAATACAGCTTTTCGAGACCGAGGTCTTTGGAATTCAATGGGTAGAATGTCTCCTATTTTAGCACGGGGACCGCTGGTCATCATTACGACCCTGTCGGACAAGAAAATGGCCTCATCCACATCGTGTGTGATCATGACAGCCGTGATTTTTTCTTTGTTCCAGATTTCGATCAAGACATCTTGCAATTCTCCCCGCGTCAGAGAATCCAACATGCCAAAAGGCTCGTCCAAAAGCAATACTTTGGGCTTGATGGCAAAGGCTCGTGCAATTCCCACTCTTTGTTGCATTCCTTGTGAAAGCTCTGAAGCTCTTTTGTCAAAAGCACCCTCTAGACCAACTTTGCTGAGGTAGTAGCGACAGATGTCTTCTCTCTCTTTTTTTGTGCCGTGGGGGAATACTTGGTTTACGCCCAACATGACATTTTCCAGCGCGGTCATCCACGGCATCAAACTCGGGGATTGGAAGATGACACCTCTGTCCGGTCCAGGGCCTTTGATAGAGGAGCCCAGTACCGAAATTTTTCCATCAGAAATTTCGTTCAACCCTGCAATCATCGAAAGCATGGTGGTTTTCCCACAGCCAGAATGTCCGATGATGGTAATGAACTCTTCTTTTTTTACTTGTAAGTTCAAATCTTCGAGCACCACGTAATCGCCATTGGGAGTCGGGTATACTTTTTTGAGGTTTTGAAGGTCTAATAAGACTTCTTTTGCGGGGAATTTTTCTTGAAGAATAGCTTTTGTTTCCATCTTTTTTGTTTCTAGGGCGCCGTTTTTGACTAAAAATCCCATCGCAGGTCTTTGGGTTGTAAATCGGGCAATTTGTATAAGTTTTGTGTGTTAGAAGCGCGTTCGCTTCCGATATCCATTAAATATTCAATGAGGGCATTTCTTGTTTTTTTGTATTCCTCACTGTCGTTCAAAGCGGCTTTGTCTCTCGGTCTTTCGATGTCTATCTTAAACTCAGGACCCAAGGTTGCATTAGGGCCTGGACGCAATGGGATGATTCTGTCTGCCATGTAAAGGCCTTCGTCCACATCGTTGGTAATCAACAAAGCGGTGCGTTTGTTTTTGTTCCAAATGTTTAAAATTTCGTCTTGCAGATTGCCCCGCGTCAAGGCGTCTAAGGCACCCAAGGGCTCGTCCATCAAAATCATTTCCGGGTCCATAGAGAGGGCTCTTGCGACCGATACTCGTTGCCGCATTCCACCGGAAAGTTCTTTGGGTCTTTTGTTGATGGCGGGAGAAAGGCTCACGAGGTCTACGTATTCTTTGATCCGTGCGTCTCGAAATGCTTTGGTCTTATTTGGAAAGGCTTCTTTGACGGCCATTTCTACATTTTGGTATACGGTAAGCCAAGGCAAGAGCGAGTAATTTTGAAAAATCACTCCCCTTTCATGGCTTGTGTCTCTGACGGGTTTTCCTTTGAACAAGACTTCCCCGCTTGTTGGGGTATCGAGGCCGTTGATCAAATTGACCAAGGTTGTTTTTCCACTTCCTGTAAATCCTACAATGGCGACAAATTCTCCTTCTTCTATGTGCAGGTTGATTTTGTCCAAGACATGGGTAGTGCTGTCTCCAGTGCCAAAGGTTTTTGAGACGTTGTTGAGTTCTAAATAGGCCATTTTTATTGGTTTTTTTGTTGAAACGCTTGGTTAAATTCCTTCATTTTTGTCAAACGAAATAAATTTTTGAATGGTCAACATGATCCGATCCAATAAGAATCCGATGAATCCGATGACAAACATGGCGACAATGATTTTTGAATTGGAGTCGTTGGCACCATTTTGAAATTCTTCCCAGACAAAAGAACCCAACCCGGGACTTTGTGCGAGCAATTCGATCGCAATCAAGACCATCCAAGCGACAGAAAGTGTGATGCGAAGCCCTGTAAAAATCAAGGGCAAAGAAGCGGGGAGAATGACCTTAAATATTTTTTGAAGTGCGCCGAGTTTCAATACTTTGGCGACATTGATATAATCTTTGTCAACAGAGGAAACTCCCATGGCAGTATTGACCAGGGTGGCCCACATAGAACACAGACCAACACTGATAAAGGAGATGATAAAAGAAGTGTCTCCAGTTGCGTCTTTGGTCATGGTTTTTACAATCATAAAAACCAACAACAACCAAACCACTGGGGATACGGGTTTGAGAATTTGAATCAACCAATTGAAAGAAGTTCGCAGCGTTTCACTCAAGCCAATGATGATCCCAATAGGGGTGGCAATCAAAAGAGCCAATAGAAATCCGGCAAATACGGTTTTGATACTCGTTTTGATTTGATCTACGAAAGAGGGTCTCCCTGTGTATACAATCGGTTCTTTTCCCTGAGCGACTCGCTTCTCATTGAGAGCAGCAGTTCTCAATTTAAAGGCTTTTTTGTCGGCTGTAATTGTGTTGTGGTCCTTTAAAAGTAGTTTGTAAGATGCCCAAACTTGGCTCGGTGACGGCAAGGTGTTGGGCTGGCAGCTAAGGTCTCCAGATTCGATGCAGGCTTTGACCTTGTCTGCTTCTACTTGACCTTGTTCTTTGCGTGCTTTTTCTATGGTGTAGTTGGCTTCAGTATTGAACAACGATTTGGATCCGGTGTACCAAACTCCTAAAAATAAGAGAATGGAAGCAATGGGCGCCACAATTTTTTTTAAAATTTCGATTGTGTTTTTTTTGGAGTCTTCTCCAGCAGCCAAACGGACGACCGGTTCTAAAAAACCAAGTCCGAGAAAGCGAAGTGTACGTAAGATGGCATCTTTCATTTTTGTTAGCGTTTGATTGGTGTTGTCTCTTTAAGGAGTTTTTTTGTCAAAGAGGAGCACTTGCATGTACCATCAAGTGCTCCTTTTTAACTTTTTTGAATTCTTTGACCTGTTTTGGCTTCTCTTAAAAAACCTTTAAATGGTCTTAGTCTTTGTTTCCGATTTTGAAACTGTTGATGTAACCGATTGGGTCTTTGGCATCGTAGGTTTTTCCATCGATAAAGTCTGTTGTAGCCGGTTTGTATCCGTCTGTTTCTGGGATGTCAGATGCTGGAATTTTTCCTTCAGCAGCCAATATTTTTGCTGCTTTGGTCCAAATGTCAGGTCGGTAGATGTCCTTGATTTTTTCTCCGTACCACTCCGCAGGTTTTGCATCGGGTATTTGACCCCATCTTCTCATTTGAGTCAAGAACCAAACTCCGTCAGAGTAGAAGGGGTAGGTGGCGTTGTATCGGTAGAATACGTTGAAATCAGGCATGGAACGTTTGTCTCCTTTTTCAAATTCAAAGGTACCTGTCATCGAGTTGGCCAAGACCACTTCGTCAGCTCCTACATATTGAGACATGGATAGTATTTTTACTGCCTCTGATCTGTTGCCTGGAGTGTCCAACCATTTTCCTGCTCGGATCAATGCTTTTGTAACGGCAACTGCGGTGTTTGGATACTGCTCGACAAATTTTTTGGTCATGACAAATACTTTTTCTGGATTGTTTTTCCAGATGTCGTAATTTGTGACTACAGGCACACCAATGCCTTTGAAAACCGCTTGTTGGTTCCATGGTTCTCCTACACAGTAGCCATAAATGGTACCCGCTTCAAGAGTGGCGGGCATTTGAGGCGGAGGGGTTACAGAAAGTAAGACTTCTGCATCTACTTGACCTTGGATGTTTTCTTTGGTGTACATTCCTGGGTGGATGCCATCGGCAGCAAGCCAGTAACGGATTTCGTAATTGTGTGTAGATACGGGGAAGACCATTCCCATTTTAAAGGCGTTTCCTTTTTCGTTGTAGGCTTTGATAGCGGGTTTCAAAGTTTCCGCTTTGATCGGGTGTACAGGTTTTCCGTCTGCACCCGTTGGGATGTTTGGTTTCATCATGGACCACACGTCGTTGGAAACCGTGATTCCGTTTCCGTTCAAGTCCATTGAAAATGGGGTGACCAAGTCTGCTTGACGACCGAAACCAGCTCCAGCAGCAATGGGTTGTCCTGCCAACATATGCGATCCATCTAGTTGTCCATCAATGACCCGGTCTAAAATATTTTTCCAATTGGATTGTGCTTCCACGGATACAAAAAGACCTTCTTCTTCAAAGAAACCTTTTTCTTTTGCGATGGCAAGAGGCGCCATGTCTGTCAATTTGATAAAACCAAAGGTCAATTGGGGTTTTTCGATTTCCAAAGAGCTTGTCGCTATGGGCGCCGTTTTTTCTTCTGTGTTTTTCTTTTTCGTTTTTTCACCACATGCGATTGCGAAAAGCAAAGAGGCAAACAAAGTGATTTTTAAAGTTGTTGTTTTCATAGAAATTGTTTTAAAGATTTCCCTCCCTAAGAAGGTGTTTGTTTCGTTGTTATGAATGGTACAAATATAAAGGGGCCTTTTGTTTTAAAGAGTGGGTATTCATAGTGTAGAACAAGTTTTTACACGGTTTTAAAAGAGAGTATTTACAAGTAAAAAGCTGCTTTATAGCAGGAAATTTTTACCGCTTGCCAAAAAAAAGCAACCTAGAGATTGGTTGCTCTTTGAATCACAGCGTGTTGGGTTAGCTGTTGGGTGAATAGGTGTGTTTTGAAATTTCGTTTTGAAGTGTCTCAAAATCCAAGATGCCTAATTTTCTTCCTTTTGCATTGAGCAAGCTCTCTTTTTTTAGGGTAGATAAGATTCGGATTACTTGTTCTTCTGTAGTGCCTGAATAATCAGCGTAATCTTTCCTGCTAAGGCTGATGTTCAGCAGTTGGTCTGTTGATCCAAACTTTGTATCCATAAACAAAAGCGTATCAATCACGCGTTCTCTTACGGACATTTGCGCTAATTTACGAACCCGCGTTTCGCTTTCACTCAATTCGTCTGCGTAAAAGAGCATAAAATCGAAGGTCAATTTTGGAATGTTTAAAAGGATGTTTTTCAAATCTTCTTTTGAGAAGTAACAGAGTGTTGAGTCTTCTAAGGCTTGTGCAGAAATGGAATAATATTTTGAGGAACCAAAGCCTCCGCGATGTCCAATGATTTCTCCGTCCTTGGCAAATCGAACAATTTGTTCTCTGTCATTGACACCTGTTTTGACGACTTTGACTTTTCCTTCGTAGGCAAAAAACAAACCATGTGCCGGCGTGCCTTCCATGATAAATTGTTGTGATTTCTTACACTTAATGGTGTGTTTGTTTTTTAAAAAATCTGCGAGTCTTGGGTCAGTACTGTTTTTGTTGATCAAACAGTTTTTATTTTTACAAGTAATACAGTCGGCCATTTGGAAGGAGTTTGTTTGGTTTGTTGGCGGTTTTTGTGTCTGTTGCTCTGGGGCTGTTCCACTATTTGATAGTTTCACGCTTGCAAAGTTAGCAGATAAGAAAGGGATATTACATGCAAATACACCGCGTAAAAAATCCTTTTACAGCATACATAAAACTGCCTTTTGGCAGTTCTAAAGCCTTAGCTATCCAGAAAGTAATTGTGTTCGGAAATCTCCTTTTTTAACAGAGAGATGTTTGCGATGCCAATTTTTTTTCCTTTGGATTTGAGGAGGCTTTCTTTTTTGAGGCTAGAGATGATTCGAATCACTTGTTCTTCTGTAGTCCCGGCAAAGTCTGCAAAATCTTTTCTAGGAAGTTGGATGTTGAAAAATCCATCTTCTGACTGTCCAAACTTTCTGTTGATGTATAAAAAGGAGTCAATCACTTTTTCTCGAACGGTCATTTGTGCAAATTTTCGCACTTTAGTTTCGGAGCGGTTCAGCTCTTCAGAATAAAATAACATCATGTCAAAGGTCAATTCAGGAACGTCACGCAGCATTTTTACCATCACTTCATTGGTGAAGTTGCACAAAAAGGTTTCTTTGATGGCGAGGGCTCCAATGGGGTAGTTTTTTCCAGCGCCAAAACCGCGATGCCCGATGATTTCTCCATCATGGGCAAACCGCACAATTTGTTCCCTTCCATAAATACCCGTCTTTACCACTTTTACCTGTCCTTTTCTAACAAAAAAGAGGCCGTGAGCTGGAGCTCCTTCCATGATAAATTGTTGTGCTTTTTTGCATTTTATGTTGTGCTTTTCAACAATGTACTTTTCTATCTTTGGGTTTTTAAGATTCTTTTTTATCAAGCAATTGGTGTTCTCACAAGCAAAACAGTCTGTCATAATTGTAGATTTAATGAATCAACATACACTTGCAAAACTAGCAAAAATTTCTAAATATACGTATAAATACTTAATTTTTTATGATAATACGTAGTTTAAAACCTCCCTGACTTGTTTTTTTATCCAAAGATTTTCATCTTTATTGACTCTTCAAATAATTTATGAAACACAGCTAGCACAAAGAGTTCGGTTGTATTCGATTGCTTTTTAATAATTGGGGTGTATTCGTTTGGTATCCGTACGACAAAGTTGGGGGGCTGTTGTCCGATTCCTTGAAATATTTAATTCGTTGTAGATGATTTCTTGGATTGAAGTGTTTTTACGAATGTTGTTTGTTCGTAGAATTCATCTATTTAGGATGCAGTACGGGGATTATAAACGCAGCGGGTTGGCACAAAAACTCCTGTATTTTTTTTCAAACAGGTCCAGTGTAAACTGCTTTTACAACATGTTTGGATATGGTTTTAGTAATTATCAATTCTTTTTTGAAGGAGATGTCAATTTTTAGGGTTTTTTTTTAATAAACAGATAATAATGCCATCATTCCTTGATTTTGCAATCCAAAAGTTACGTATATATACGTAAAATAGATTATTTTTGCCATAGAAACAGATAAAACTACGTATTATGAAGACGATTTTGGTGATTGGAAATGGAATGGTTGGCTACAAATTTTGTGAAAAATTTGTTGCAAAAGCTCCAGCAGATGCCTTCAAATTAGTGGTCTTTGGTGAAGAACCAAGACCTGCATACGACCGAGTTCATTTGAGTGCTTTTTTTGAAAATGAAGATGCAAAAGCGTTGGAGCTAGCGCCGAGATCTTGGTACGAAACACACGGAATCGAATTGATTACCAACGAACGGGTAACGGACATCCACAGAACGACAAAGACCGTGACCACCCTGAGCGAAAAAACCTATGCATACGACCTGATTGTGCTCGCTACTGGATCCTCTGCTTTTGTGCCTCCCATCAAAGGAGTCGAAAAAAAAGGTGTATTTGTGTACCGAACTATTGAAGATTTAGAGGAGACTTTGGCCTATGCAAAAACATTGACCTCTGACGGCTTGCCAAAAAAAGCGGCAGTTTTGGGAGGAGGACTCTTAGGCTTAGAAGCTGCAAAAGCAGTGTTGGACATGGGTTTAGAGCCGCATGTCGTTGAATTTGCACCCAAGTTGATGCCCCGGCAATTGGACACGGAGGGGAGCAACATTCTGCAATCCAAATTGGAATCTTTGGGGATTCACATTCATTTGAACAAAGCCACCAACCAGATTTTAGGAGCCGACCATATTACCGGAATGGAATTTGGAGAAGACGACATGCTAGACGTCGAAATGTTAGTCGTTTCTGCAGGAATTCGGCCAAGAGATGAGTTGGGAAAAACCTGTGGCTTGGAAATGGGCACAAGGGGAGGCGTAGTTGTAGACAATGCACTCAGAACCTCGGACCCCAGTATATTTGCCATTGGAGAAGTCGCTTTGTACAATCAAATGATTTACGGACTGGTTGCACCGGGATATGAGATGGCTGAAGTTGCTGTCAATCAAATCCTCGGAAACACCGAATCCTTAATGTCGGCAGAAATAGACATGTCCACCAAATTGAAATTGATCGGGGTGGATGTGGCGAGTTTTGGAGATCCCTTTGCTTCCGCAGATAAGGCACATGCCATTGTTTTTGAAAATAAATTCAAAGGACTTTACAAAAGAATCAACGTATCCGCAGACGGCAGCCGATTGCTCGGAGGAATTCTAGTGGGAGATGCAAGCGACTACAACAACTTGTTGCAACTCTATCAGAATGCCATGCCCTTGCCGGAAAATCCAGAAGATTTGATCATAGGGGCCCGCGGGGAGGGAGCTGCATCCTTCGGTTCCGTGTTGGACTTGCCGGACACGGCAGTGGTTTGTTCCTGTGAAGCAGTCACCAAAGGAGCGATTTGTTGCCAAGTAGATGCAGGTCTAGAAACCCTCAAAGATTTGGCAGCAGAAACCAAAGCCACCACGGGATGTGGAGGTTGCAAGCCCATGGTAGATGATCTTTTAAAAGAGACCTTGAAAGCGGCGGGCAAAGTTGTCAAAGAAACCCTTTGTGAGCACTTTGATTACTCCAGACAAGAACTCTATGACATCATACAACTCAAAGGAATCAAAACGTACGATGCCCTATTAGAAAGCCATGGGAAAGGGGCCGGATGTGAAACTTGCAAACCCGCTTTGGCTTCTTTGTTTGCAAGCATTTACAACGAAACAGCCAACAAACAAGAAACCATACAAGACTCCAACGACCGCTTTTTGGCCAACATCCAAAGAAATGGAACTTATTCGGTAGTTCCCCGGGTTGCAGGTGGAGAAATCACCCCCAAACAATTGATTGTTATCGGTGAGATTGCAGCCAAATACGATTTGTACACAAAAATTACAGGTGGCCAACGAATTGATATGTTTGGCGCTCGTTTGGACCAGCTGCCTTCAATTTGGAAAGAATTGATTGCAGAAGGTTTTGAAAGCGGCCATGCTTATGGAAAGTCCCTGCGAACTGTCAAAAGCTGTGTAGGCTCTACTTGGTGCCGCTACGGCATGGATGAAAGTGTCAGTTTTGCCATTGAATTGGAAAACCGCTACAAGGGAATTCGCTCTCCACACAAAATCAAAGGCGGTGTTTCCGGTTGTATCCGTGAATGTGCCGAAGCCCGGTGCAAGGATTTTGGAATCATTGCAGTAGAAGGAGGATGGAATTTGTATGTAGGCGGAAATGGAGGGGCCAACCCAAGGCATGCAGAATTGCTAGCAGAAAAAATAGACAACAAAACGGTAGTGACCTATATCGATCGTTTTTTGATGTTTTATATCAAAACAGCCTTGCCTTTGATGCGAACTGCCGCATGGTTGGAAAAATTAGACGGAGGAATTGCCTACCTAAAAGAGGTCGTTGTTCAAGATTCTCTAGAGATTTGTGAAGATTTGGATCGGCAGATGCACGCATTGGTAGACACCTACAAATGCGAGTGGAAAGAAGCGATTGAAAACATTGAAATTCAAAACAGGTACAGTCACTTTGTAAATTCAGATGCCATCGATGAAAACCTAAATTTTGTGCCTTTAAGGACACAAAAAATGCCCGAATTGTGGGAGTCTTAACCCCCATCATTCAATAAGATTTGGGGCACCCAATTTCAAGAACGGCTGTTTTGATAATTTAATAGTTGTTTTCGAAAAGTGCCCCTTTTTATAAAACCAACAGCGTACACCTTTAAAACACCCAATGATGTCAACAACAAGAGCACCCTATGTCACCACTCCAATAGAAAAAGTTAAGACCTGGTTCAAGGCAGCACCTGTCACAAAATTTCCCTCAAACGGAGGAGCTTGTGTTCAATACAAAGGCAAACAGATTGCCGTTTTTAATTTCACCAAAGAAGACAAATGGTATGCCTGCCAAAATTTATGTCCTCATAAAATGGAAATGGTCCTTTCTCGCGGCATGATTGGCGATGCTGCTGGAATTCCAAAAGTCGCTTGCCCGTTGCACAAAAAAACCTTTTCTTTGGATTCAGGTGAAAATCTAAATGGGGATTTGGAAGCCATTGCAGTCTACCCTGTCAAAGTAGAAGCGGGATTTGTCTATTTGGGCTTTTCTTAGTGTCAATATCGTTTTTTTTGAAAAATTTTCAACCTATCTTTGTGACACAAAACAACGCAAGTTCTTCAGGTGTTTTGCTGTTGTTTAGGAAAATGCTTTTGAAAAAAACAAACTCATCTTCAAAGAAGAAGTCAAAAAAAAAGAGTACTCATATGAATTCTGAAAGATTCTCAGCCGCCATTCGCCTTTTTGACGAAGCCAACCGACAAGACCCAAACCGCGAAGATTGGGAAGGGGTTTCTCATCCCAAAGAACTGTTGTATGCAGAAAGAATGTCTGAAGGCCTTAAGAAGTTCGCACCTAATTCCTCTGAGGCATTACAGCTTACTGTTAGGTGTCAACACATTTGCCGTTGGGAAATTCCTAGAGACTCCTATGAGATGAATCGAACGGGTTATTTGATGTGGCGCCAAAACTTGAAAAAATTTCACGCCAAAAAAGCATCTCAAATCCTTCAGTCAACAGGATATGATTCAGAAACCATCGACAAGGTCGCCTTTCTACTTCAAAAAAAACAATTGAAACACCACCCCGAAACACAAATTTTGGAAGACGTCATCTGTTTGGTGTTTTTGGAATTTTACTTCGATGCTTTTTCAGAAAAGTACACCGACGAAAAATTGATT
>Ga0115550_1002126_pt1 | contig 13966 bp, 9 predicted proteins | sample COGITO_mtgs_1005_FD_87177 | JGI IMG/M metagenome (GOLD analysis project Ga0115550, IMG submission 87177) | Pelagic marine microbial communities from North Sea - COGITO_mtgs_100511 | ecosystem: Environmental > Aquatic > Marine > Epipelagic | place: Germany:Helgoland, sampling site Kabeltonne... | reverse complement strand
GAACATTACCAACTTAACATAATCAGCTGCAGGAGCTGCACTAAAGTCATAACTCAGTTGTTCCCAAGTGTTCGCAACAGAAGTATTTATATCCACTTCGTGGGTTATACTTGCATCAGCATTTTCGAGTTTCATTTTAACAACGGCACCTACCTTAGGCGACCAAGTTTTAACATTAATCTTACTAAAGTTAACAAGGTCTAGTGGAGTATCTAACGTAATTGTACTTCCAGCCCAAACTTCAGCACCATTTGGTTTTGTAAACTGTGCAACTGTTGCAGAGGTGTTAATGCCTGAAATATCTGGATTCGCAACAATGGATACACTTGCATTTCCAAAGTCTCCATAAGTTGGCGCTTCTCCTTCATAGTTTTCAATATCATCTGTTACAACACCTGTTGCTGCTCTGTAGAAATAGATGTTATCAATAAACACTGTACCAGCTGCCCAGCCATCACCGACAAATTTTAATTGGTGAATATCATTCACACTCAATCCTTGATCAGTAAAGGCAGAAATTGGAATATCAATGCTTGTCCATTCATCCGATTGAAGCACTGTCCATACTGGTCTTTCTCCTGAAGCTACACTAATCAAAGAAGTTTCTATACGATCAACTTCTGCAGTCCAAACATCAAAGTGAAGGTATTCCATTTGAGATACGTCAACACTGTTGAATGTAATTCCTTGATAACTCAAATTGATGTATTGTAACATGCTGTCGCCATTGAAGTCAAAGGTTGTCCAGCTACTGCCTTGCCCACCTTGTCCCCAATCTGGGAAGGTGTCTACACCAGTTTCATTCGTGTAAGTATCGCTATAAATGGAGATATAATCAGAAGCTGCTCTAGCCTGCTGTCTTGGTGCTGCAGTAATTGGTTGTAAAATTGCTGTAACAAGAAAGGCTTCGTCTTCGAATATAGTTGTAGCACTTCCTCCGCTGTTTGCAACCACACGAATTGTCGTTGTACCAGCTTCAGGGAATACATGGCTCACCGTTTGGCCAGCATTAGCTGTTACGGGCTCAGCATCTGCGCCAAAGTAAACGCTAAAGTTTGTAGCGTAGTCTGCTGTAGCAACAACATTTACCTGACGCGAGATGGCCAGATCATTTGTTACGGTTACCTCCAAATTTTCAGGAGCTCTAAAAGAAACAACTAAAGGAACATTATTTGACGAGGTCAAATTGTTGTATCCAAGTGCTTTTACTTCAATTTCATAATTTCCTTCAGCAAATACATGATCAATATTTTGACCAAGTTCAAGCGTATCTGACTCGCTACTACCATCGTTATAGCTTACGACATGTTTTAGTCCCCCGTTTGACTTAGGAACAATATTCACAAGGCCAGAATTGTCATTTGTAATTTTAAATTCAGCTGACACCTCTGATGGCGCAGCGATTTCTACATCAACATCTGTGTTGACGAAATCTTTTTGACAACTCATCACAGTGAGCGTCAAAAGAATTATTCGGATTAAATTTTTCATGCTTTTCATCTTCTGTATGTATTAGATTTAGTATCCTGGGTTTTGTGCCCAACGACTTCCTGCAAGTTCAATTTCTATCTGTGGAATTGGGAAAACTTCATGTTTTCCGGCAACAAAACCATCAATTTCTCTTGAGGCCGCGCCTGTTCTTACTAGGTCAAAGAAACGATGCCCCTCTCCAACCAATTCTACCCTTCTTTCTTGGTCGATAGCTTGTCTTAGGTCTGGTCCAGTAACCGATAAAGCTGCTAGGCCTGCACGTTGTCTTACTTGGTTCAAATAGACGAGTGCCTGGGCATCATTCGCAGGTGTTTTGCGGTTATTTGCTTCTGCCGCCAACAACAATACATCTGCCAATCGAATAGAGCGATAATTATTAGGATTAGTTAAATTCTGATCTCCAGTATTTAAGTCTCCTTTTCGAGCGATGTATTTTCTGTTGAAATAGCCCGTATGCTCGTACCCCTCTCCTGAAGAAGATCCATTTGCAGCATTCCAAGCATCAATATCTAAAATGGCGACATCTTTGCGAATGTCTCCAGTTTCAAATGCATCTACTACTTCTTGTGTGGGGACATTAAAACTATATCCAGAATCGAAAGTTGGACCATCGTATTGTCGAATTCCATTGAATCCTACGGCAACATTCCCCTCACTACATTGTAAACAGTCAAATCCAGCACCCTCAACATCAGTGTACTGTACTTCAAAGATAGATTCAGAGCCGTTTTCACCTTCATGCTCAAAAATTGAAGCATAATCGGTAACTAGAGAATAGGGTCCGCTGATTGCGCTAGCGAGCACTGTAGCCGCTTCTTCAAATTTATCTTGGTAGACATAAACTTTTCCCAATAAACTCTGAGCAGCACCTTTTGTTGCTCGACCCACCACGTTTTGTGTCGCAGGGAGAGCCGCCGCCGCCGCAATAAGGTCAGCTTCAATTTGAGCATAAACCTGTGCTTTTGGGGTTCTTTCAACAACAAATTGCTCACCAAACTGAATTCTTGTATCAACAGCCAAAGGCACGTCTCCAAACCACTTAACTAATTCGAAATAATAGTAGGCACGTAAGAATTTAGCCTGTCCAATGATATTTTCCTTACCACTAAACTCTGTCTTATCTTGAAATTCCAAGATGTAATTAGCACGGTTAACACCGGCGAACATCCATCCCCAAATATCTCTCAATTGCTGATTGGTTGTCCCGTGGATCATATCATCCACCTCTTGAATGCCAGGAACATCGGTCGCACTTTCTCCCCCCGCGAGGGTATTGTCAGAGGCGATTTCTCCTAACATCACATTAAGGTAGGTTGATTGTAGTAAATCGTATGCGCCAATTAAGGCTTTTTCGTAATCCTCTTGGGAATTAAAAAATTCTTCAGAGTTTTCGTTTCTCGATGGCACGTCAATGAAATCATCACTACACGAAACGACGAGTAGCATAATTGTTAAAGCACCTAATAGTATATTGTTTTTTTTCATGATGCGTTGTTTAGAATGTTAGATTTAAACCAGCAATAAAAGTCCTTGGCACAGGATAGAACCCTAGGTCAATTCCTCCACCAATCGGAGCTCCATTTGAAGCAGAAGGGTCATATCCAGAATACTTCGTAAATGTGTGAACATTATTAACTGATCCGTAAATGCGAAGTTTTTTGATATTCAAGGTGTTCAAAACTTCATCAGGGAAGGTATACCCTATTTGAATGTTTTGTATGCGTACATATGATCCGTCTTCAACAAAATAATCGGAGAAGAGTCCATTTGGATTTGCACCTGCAGAAACGCGCGGATTTTCATTGGTTGAATTTGGTCCTACCCATCGGTCTAGCACAGCATTTCTTCTATTTACAAATGGTTGATTTCTCTCATAGTTGCGAACAATTTCATTCCCAATAGAGGCAAAAGCTGAACTACTGAAATCAATATTTTTATAGTTAAAGCCTAGATTCAATCCCATGGTAACGTCAGGAATAGGATCTCCAATATTAACACGGTCATCCAAATCTACATCTCCGTCACCGTCTTGATCTACATAACGTAAGTCTCCTACTTTTGGAGCAATATTGGTGGTTGGTCCAGCATTTACTTCTGTTTGGTTTTGAAAGACACCGTCTGTTTCTAAACCATAGAAAAACCCAATGGGTTGTCCAGCGACCATTCGAGAAGGTGGCTCAAGGCCAATGCCAAAACTACCTCCTTGTTCAAAACCATTATCGCCAGAGACAAATAACACCGTATTTTGTAGTGTGGCAAAATTATAGCTAACATTCATTTTTAAATCTTGGCTAATGTTTCCTTGATAGCCAATCAAAAATTCCAGTCCTTTATTTTCAACATCTCCAGCATTTACTGTTGGAGCACTAGATCCTGGTGCACTGGCTCCTAGTATTCCAGAAACTTGAGCGGTCAATAATAAATCTTCCGTTTTTCTTACGTAATAATCAACGGAAAGGTTTACGGCATCATTAAATAAATTGGCGTCAAGTCCAATGTTAGATGTTACTTGTTCTTCCCATTTAATGTTCGGGTTTGCTAAAGCGCCCTCTGCCAATCCGAATACGCGTTCTTCATTGGCTACATAAGTAGCCTCTCCTCCAAGAGTTGAAACATAGCGATAGTCACCAATTCGGTCATTCCCAATGATACCATAGGAAGCTCTAAATTTCAAGAAATTAACAATGTTGTTATTGGCGAAAAAATCTTCATCGGACACTAACCATCCTACAGAACCAGAAGGGAAAATTCCAAATCGGTTGTTCGGGCCAAAGCGTGTCGATCCATCTCTTCGTACAACAGCTGACAACAAGTATTTTCCTTTGTAGTTGTATTCTAAACGAGAGAAATGAGAAAGTAGGCGAACATCAAAGGTATTTGCCTCTCTTTCTTTGTTTTGTTCTTGGTTATCGATTATCTCAGCTGCATCAGCTAGACTAGATTCTCCATAAACATTACTTGGTAAATCATATCCAGTATAGCTTTCAAATGTTCCGTAGGTCTTGAATACTGATTGACCGACTAAAACTTTTAGGTTATGGTTGCTAATGGATTTTTCATAGGTTAAAAATGTATCCCAGGTGTAATCTTGGAAATTATTTCTATTTTCAGTCAATTCATTTCGATCAATATTAAAGACCTTTCCACTACCGTAATTTACAACTGGCCTAAAAACATCTGTATTGACATTAGCATGGTTGTACTGAAAACGTGACTGGATAGAGAGGTCGTTTAAGAAAGTGTATTCTAAACCTAGTGTCGCACTAATCTTATCGATTTGATCAGTATCATAGGTATTTGCAATTTGTGCAACTGGATTGATTACCTCACCACCTAAGCCCTCAGCCAATGAGTAAGCACCACTACTATCCACAACAGGAAGAGTAGGGTTCATGTTCAAGGCATTGAATAAGATGGAACCAATTGCATTTTCACTTAATTTATCTCTATTGCTTCTAGTGTAGATAGCCGTAGACTTTAATTGTAAATTATCTAGGATATCAAGGGTGTAGTTTCCTCGTGCTGTAATACGGTTGTAATTTGATTTTTCACCCCCTACAATTCCATCTTGGTTTAAATATCCCAATCCAAAGCTGTAGTTAGATTTTTCATTTCCACCAGTTGCAGTTAAATTAGTGTCGGCGATATATGCATTTTGGAATACTTGGTTTTGCCAATTTGTACCAACACCTAATGAACTCAAATCAGAGAAAGGAGCACTGTTCCCAGCAATAACTTGTGACTCATTTAATATGTAGCCATACTCTGTTGCATTTAGGACGCCAATACGTTTGGTTGTGTTTTGTATACCATTATATGCGTTTAGTTCGACTTTTAAAGGCATGTTTCTGCGTCCACCTTTAGTGGTGATCAGTATTACTCCATTTGAAGCACGCACACCATAAATACCTGCAGAGGCATCTTTCAAAACATTTACGCTTTCAATATCTCTAGGGTTAATTACAGATAAGTCCTCAATAACGTTTCCGTCCACCAAGATAAGTGGTCTGTTGTCTCCGTTAGTGGCTATACCACGAATTCGTATATTGGATGCAGCACCTGGAGCACCAGAAGACGAAGTGATGTTTACCCCCGCTACTTGCCCTTGTAAGGCCTGTTCAATTCGAACTGGGTTTAGTTTTTCAATGGATTCAGCTCCAATGACTGCAACTGCTCCTGTAACCTCTTTCTTAATTTGAGTTCCATATCCAGTTACAACAATTTCGTTCAGCTTATTTTGTCCTTCCACTAGTTGAACTATGATTGAAGTTTCATCTCCAACAGTAATTTCTTGTGAATCAAATCCAATATAGGATATAAGTAGAACATCTCCTTTGTTAGCGGAAATAGTAAAGTTTCCGTCAAAATCTGTGGTTGTACCTCTATCAGTGCCTGAAATGACAATTGTTACCCCAGGAAGTCCACCCCCTGTGTCTTGTTCCATTACTGTTCCACTTATATTTTGTTGAGCAAGCATAACACTTGAGACAAGCAAAAAAGTAACAGTAAAAAATCTTTTTACGTGTGTTTTCATTTAAGAGTTGTTTGATTTTAGAGTTTTTTCAAGCTCAATATTAGACATAATAAAGACAGTTACCTAAAAAACAAACTATACAAAAATTCATCATCAATTTTTTTCGCAATATCATTTTAGAAAGTATCAGTAAAAAAATAGAGCAATTAAATGATTGATTAACAATATAATAAAGTTTTAAATTATCTTTAAAATAGAGCTATTGTATAGTTTTTAATGGTCAAAAAAAAGGCATCAAATAGTCATGATATATGCTACAATACCTTGTTTTCGGGTGAGCTCCATTTTCTTGCGCAAGCGGTATCTTTTGATCTCAACACTGTGAACCGAGATATTCAAAAGAGGTGCAATTTCTTTAGAAGATAGGTTTAAACGCAAATATGCACATAATTTTAAATCATTATTGGTGAGACTGGGATGCACTGTTTTGAGTTTTTTAAAGAAATCCTGATCTGCGTTTTCAAAGGCTTTTTCAAAATATTCCCAATCATCGTTACTGTTTAATTTCTTGTTAATGGTTTTGATGAGTTTATTGGCTTTAGGCTCATTCTCTATGGCGGATAATTCATTTTTGATCGTATTGAGGAATTCATTGCGTTTGAGGGTACTAAGCGTTGCAACAGCCAATTCTCTATTTTTACTTTCAATATCATTTTGTAATTGCTCATTTTTTAGCCGAATCAATTTTTTTTGATTTTCTAATTTATTGAGTTCCAGAGCGCGCAAATTCTTTTTAATGAGCCGTTTTTGTTGTTGTTTTAGTTTACGTTGATAGTAGCGATTGTAGAAAAACATCCCAATGAGGATGGTGGCCGTATAAAGTATACCCGACCAAACTGAGAAATACCAAGGCGGTGTGATTTCAATTATGGGGGAAGAAATAATGTCAGAAACAGCATTTCCATTTCGTGCACGTACCTTTAGCTGATATTTTCCAAACGCTAAGTTGGCAAAGCTCACATTTGCTTGTTCGCTCCACTCACCCCATTTTTGGTCATACCCCACCAATTGTGTTTGGTATTCTATGCGTTCATATTTTTGAAAGTCGAAGGCTGTATAAGTAAAAGAGAGACTGTTGAAGTCATAGGGTATTTTTACTTCTTCTTTTAAGGCGAGTTTTTGTTGTTGCTGTTGATTTTTCGCCCTAATGTATTGAAAATTTATTCGAGGTGTTCTCTTTTTTAAGGAGCCTACATCCAAGGTAAAATAGCCTTTGCTTCCACCAATAATATAGGAAGAAGGGGAATCAGCGGCGATATGTTCAAAGCCCGAGAGACTTTTCTTGTTTTTTTGATCGAACGAGATCGCAGTGTTTTGTAGTGAGTCATCAAAAATCTCTTTTGTAAAAAAATGCAATTGATCCTTGGTAAAAAACCAGAATTTTCCTTGACCATCATTGATCATTTTGCCGGTAACATAGCTTTCTTTTGGGAAATAGGGAGTAAGCTCATTGTCGACTTCAAACGTACTTCGATTCCGGTTGAAGCGGAATACACCTTCGCTATTGCGGTAGTAAATCTTATCATCAAATTCTTCTAAAGAGGAATTGTAGCCTTTTTCAACGGATGTTTCTATCGACCATTTGTTTACATTCATTAAACTCTCATTGAGCTCTACTTTAAAAACGCCTTTGTATTCATGGCTAATCAATACAGTTGAATTAGACGCAAAAGCAAAGAAGCGAGAGGAGATATCAAAACCACTTATTTTGTTACGGTATTGCCAGTTGTTGTTTTTCTTTTCCAGCACATGCAAACCATCATAATTTCCTTGAAGGATAAGGTTCTTTTTGGTGGGGTGTTGTCTAAAAATCCAACTTCCATCTATTGAACTAATGTTTTGCGCACCTTTACCTTTAATGAGGAATGTCCCTTTATCGTGTCCGCAAAATAGTTGCTCGTCAAGGATCGTCAAGTTCCAGACCTGTCCTTCTGTGTTTTGAATGAGTTCAAAGGCTTGGTTTTGATCCATCGTCTTCACAAATAAGCCCTGATTGGTGCCCAAATATAATTTACTATTGTGTCGTGCAGAAGTATATACGGTTCCTAATACACCATAATTATCTTGGTATTCTTTAAATGGAGAGGTCGAATTGAGTACATTAATTCCATTGTCCAAGCCCAGCCAAATATTTTCTTCAATATCTTCCTGAAGTGAGAGTACAGTGTTGTTGCTAAGCCCATTGATTTGTTGAATGCTGTTTTCAATGTCACCTGCCTCATTGAGTAAGACCAATCCTTTGGCAATAGATCCAAGCGCAAAGCCACCATTCTTTCGTTCAATTGCCGTATATAGGGTCATGCTTTTTAGTAATTTCTGCGCCGGAATTTCCCATGGTATAAGTTTACCCTTTTCAATCCAAAAAAAACCACTTTCCTTGGTCAATACCAATAAACGGCGGTTGCGCTTAAAGCACTGAACAATGTTTTGTGATCGTGCAATGGGATGGTCGCTCAATAAAACAGCTTTCCCCTTTTGTACAGTATACAACCCTTTGTTTTGTTCTTGAAAATAGAGTTGCTCCTCAACTTTGAAGGACTTTAATAGCGTATTTTCTGTGGATATATAGTCCACTTTATTGTTGATCAGATCCACAAAGAGTAAGCGGTCAAGAGATTGAAAAATAATGAGTTTTCCAAAGTCAATGATGTTCCAAAACTGTTCGTCTTCTTCTACCTTTACACCAAGTTGGTCGATCAGCGAAAGGTAGGTTAGTCCGCCCTCTTTTGTTTTTCCCCAATACCCAAAATCCATATAACTCCCACTATAAACGCGATCTCCAATCGCTTTTACAGATCGCATGATGGAGTTGTCGGGTGTTGGGAATTGATCCCATTGTGCACCATTGTAACGCAACAGACCTTTATTATTAGCAATATAGATTATGCGGTCATTGTCTTGGGTAATTTGCCAATTTTGGCTTCCGGCCGAGGTTATTTCAGCAGGAAATGTTTGTATGGGCGAAGTCTCTTGACTGTAGAGGTTAATACAACAGACAAGAACTATTGATTTAATCCATAGAGTTCTCTTAAATACTTGCTTCACTTGATCCTATTTAAGACCTAAATGTAGAAGAAGTTTTTTAAAAGGACAAAGTAAAAAATAAAATGTATGGTTTTTTAGGGGTATAAAATCTCTTTTATCACATCCCTAGCAGTCATAAATTTAATTTTATGAACGGCATCTTTAAGCTTGTTTTCAGAGATACGCCTTTCAATCAATTCTAGAAGTTCTTTTGCGGTTGTGTTTTCTGTCATAGTATGTATTTAAAATTTTAAGGGGACATCAATCAATAAAACACGTGTATTTTTTTCAATGCTAAAGTCAATGGTTTGGGTATCCCAAATCCCTAATGCGTCTCTTTTACTAAGTTTTTGTGTCCCAATGCCAACACTTCCCTCGATTACAAACACATAGACACCATTGCCGTTCTCTGGCAGGGTGTAGGAGGTTTGTGTGTTTTGGTCAAAGTCGCCTAAGTGCATCCAGGCATTTTGATGAATCCAAGATCCATTATCTTCTGCTTTGGGTGAAAGTATTTGATAAAATTCATTTTTTTTCTTCAAGTCTCTTATGGAAATTTGATCATATCGAGGGCTTACATCTTTTTGATTGGGAAATATCCACAGCTGTAACAATTCTACTTGCTTATCTTTTCTTGCGTTGCGTTCACTGTGATGAATTCCAGTTCCAGCACTAATTACTTGAATGTCGCCTTCTCGAATTACGGCTCCATGCCCCATGCTATCTTGGTGTTCCAAGTCGCCGACTAGCGGAATGGTAATGATCTCCATATTATCGTGTGGATGCGTTCCAAATCCCATGGAAGGAGCAATGTAGTCGTCGTTCAATACCCGAAGTGCACCAAAATGCACACGTTCTGGATTGTGCCAATTGGCAAAACTAAATGAATGATTGGCTTTTAACCAACCGTGATCTTGATGGCCGCGTGTATTGGCCGCATGATAAACTGTTTTCATAGAATCATATAACTGTTGTACCTACAAATGTAGAACAATTTATTGCTTTAACGATTTTTTTGTATAAGATTTTCTTATGGCTTTTTTTGTTCTTGAAGTTTTTTTTGAAGTGCCTTATTTTTTTCATCGACAACTTTTTTAAGTTTTCGAAGATAGGCTTCGTCCCGTTCATGCTGAGCAATTTTATCTTTGGCTTCTCTGCTCATGCTGCGGTAATCTTTTAATACATTGGTCAACATGGCCATAATGATGATCGCCCCTCCAAGAATGACCAAAATTTCTTCGGAATCAGATAAAATCATTTTTTACGTCTAAAATATATACTTACAGCGAAAAGAAAGACAAAAAACAATCCTGCATAGACAAATGGATAATCGATAAAACTCAATTGTGAGTGCAAATAGTAAACCTCAAAAAAGCATAGGAGCGCTAAAAGCAACAAAAGATACTTTAGGTATTTCATGTTTTCAAGGTAGTATTTTTTGCTAAAAATAGCTATTTGCGAATTACGAATCTTTCTGTACTTTTAAAATAAAAAAATGGTCACACTATTCCTCTCTTTTTTATTTGCCCTTCAAAATCCTTCGGTAGAAGGTACCTGGATCAATATAGACGACGAAACCGGAGTCAAAAAATCTGAAATAACCTTATATGTTGACGACGGGAAACTCTATGGACGTATCGAACGCTTGTTATTGCCAGAGGATCAGGGAAAAATATGCAGCAACTGTAGAGGTAAGGACAAGGACCAACCCATTGAAGGATTGATTATTGTCAAAGGGCTAAGTAAAGATGGGAATCAATGGACGGCTGGTGACATTTTGGATCCTGCCAACGGAAAACTCTATGATTGCACCATCAAACTCGACGATGGGAATACCCTCAATGTGCGAGGCTTTTTGGGCTTTTCATTCTTGGGAAGAACGCAAATTTGGCAACGTAAAAAGTAGGCTTACAGACTTAGTTGGCTCATTCCGTGCATAAAATCGTCGGCAAAACTATCTCTTTTTTTATCCATGCCAATATATTGCATAAAGGTCTTTTCTTGGGAATGCCCAGTCATATTCATTAAAATAGGGGTAGGTATTTTCCCATAAAAATTGGTTGCAAAGGAACGGCGTAAATCATGCGAGGCGATAACGGCATATTTGGGATAAATACCCGTTTCTTTGCGTTTTATTTTTCCATTGTAGCGGTGTGCTTTAACCATTTCGTTTATTCCAGCTAGTTTTAAAATGGCTTTAATTTTTTTATTAAAGGCACAGGGATACATCTTCTTTGGAAATTGTGTTGTTAATAATTCCATGGCCAATGGATGCAATACCCCAACGGTGACTTTTTTAGCGGTTTTTTGTTGCAGCACGTCTACATAAAGCCCCCGTTTTTCGCTGGTCTGACCTGATCAGGTTGAAGTGTGAGTAGATCAGAAACCCTTTGCCCAATCCAAAAACCTATAATGAGCCATTTTTTTGCATTCTCTAGGGGAAGGGGAACAATGGTCTCTTCTACCTTTTTCATCTCACTAAAAGATAGTGCATGTATAATTTTGTCATGAGCGGGAAGGCTAAACCTATCGTTTTTAGCATGCTAAGCATTCTTCCTGCATGGTTTATTGCATAACCGCAATCATTCAAAAGCCACAATTTAAATGCGGTTACTGTTTGCTTGTCTAGCTCATCAAAAGAATAGTGTTCTTGTTGGTGTTGTTCAAATCGAAGCCAAGCTTTGTAGAGGCTAGTGTAGTTTTTAATGGAGTTCGGGCGTAGGCCAAGCATACCGTTATTTCGCGTTCTGTAGGGTGCAGTATCAATAAACTCTTGGATGTATGTTTGTATGGCTGGTGACTGAAGCGGAACACTGACTGTTTGCATAGATATAGATTTTGGGTTGCCGCAAGATGAAATGATTTTTTCAAGACAACCAATTTATTTGACAATTATTTTTTAAAACCAGCCTTATTTAGGTCAAATAAGTATGTTTTCTGCTGTATATTATTTTCTATATATATGAAACAATAAAAAACCCCCAAACCTTTTAGTAAGATTGGGGGGAAAATAAAACGATTGTTTTTTTACTAAGCCAACTTAGTCATTAAGTATGCTTACCAAGTAAGTATCTGTTAATGGATTAGTTGCTGTTTCTGTTCTCGTTGTATCTGCGGCTAGTGCGGCAGTTAAACTTGTCGTCCCTGTAGCAGCTACATTAGATAAATTAATCGCTAACGTATAGGTTACATTTCCAATAGATGCACTTGCTCTAGAAGCAACCGCAAGCTTCAAATAGGGCTTAATGGTTGCTAAAGCAGCAGAAGTTAAGGATTCTTTTACTGCAGCAGTTGTTGTAGATCCCGCAGTAGCAGCAGTATACGTACCTGTTAATTTATTGTCAGAGATAGCGATGTTAAACGATCCCATTAATGGTATTGTTTTCAATGAAGATAAATCTAAGCTGGCTAACGCTGGGTTGTCTTTGATGGTAATATTTCCCGTTTCATCAAGATTCGTTGTTGTTAATCCAGCTAAAACTTTATTATCTTGTATAGTGAACATCGCAGCATCAGATCCTTCAATGTGAGCGTGTCCAATTGAAACACTTGCCAATTTATCGGCATTGTAGACAGTAAAGTTTCTAATTTGTCCCTCAGTTGTCAAGCCAACAAGTTCTCCTGTATTCGAAACAACTACTGAGTCAGCCATACCAGCAATTGTGACATTTTTAAGATTATTTCCTTGAACATCAATGGTGTTGGTTACAGTACTAATTAAAGGAGCTGTAGTTCCAATGACTCCAGTAAAATTAAATGACTCCAATGTAGTATAACCAATTGTAGCGAAATCTGTTTTATTTCCCTGTCCATGAATGGTTATGGTTTCAACTGCTGGAGCTCTCAAATTCATATTGCTACCCGACAAGAACTCAACACTTTCCGCAGTTGTTGCAGTAACATTGCTAGTAATGGTTAGCTTAGGAGCTGCAAAATTTTCAGCAGTCGGAAAGCTCAATGTTCCAGAAACGTTTTTGGTTAATTCAGGGAAGGTTACCGTATCTGCCGTAATGACAGAATTTCCAGTAAATTCTGTTAATTTCGGGAAATTTGTAGTATCAGCTGTAATGGTTGTAGCAGATGCAGTGGTCAAGTTTGGTGCATTCAAGATGGTTGTATCTCCTTTAGCCGAAACCATTAATGTACCTGTAACTGTTTTTGCAGCAAATTCAATACTACAAGCTTTGGGTGCTTCGATTAGTACATTTCCAATAGTCCCAGTATGTCCTAAGTTTACAACACCTTCGGCCAGAGTTAACGAAGCTGTATGTACCTGAGCAGTTCCAACATTCACTGATTTTGCTTTAGGCAAATCAATTACTCCCGCAGTGCTACCATCAGAATGAACATTTCCAGCAATGGTAGCCCCTGCTAAATTAAGGCTTGTAACATTTTTATGAACAGTTACATTCCCACCAATACTAGTAATTTGCGAATAGTCAGCTGCTCCATTGTGGTCAATGTTTAAATTTCCGCTCAGGGTTGACAACTTTGGATCATTTGCATCTTTTCCAGTAACAGTGTAGTATCCATCAACAAAGTTGAGGTTGGCAAAGTCAATTGGAGAGACTGTACTTGACGCTTCTACATATTGCAATACTGTTGCAATTTTTACGGTAATAGCATTTACTTCTTCAATTTCAGCAGCAGTAAAGTTGCTTCCGTTGATTGTTACCTTAACAAATCCATTAACAATAACCAATGGATCATCTATTTGTGTACCAATCAAAGATTCGGCCAAGAGCAATTGAGCTGTGTTGGTAATACTGATCGATTGATTGACAACTGAATTCGAATTCAACAATTCTTTGACATCGGCTTGAACATCTGCCAAGGTAGAAGAAATGGTAGCCAAGTCTTCTTCGGTCAATACATTACCTAGAGCTTCTGTAAGAGACGCAATGGCAGTATTGGCTT
>Ga0115550_1002125_pt1 | contig 13977 bp, 10 predicted proteins | sample COGITO_mtgs_1005_FD_87177 | JGI IMG/M metagenome (GOLD analysis project Ga0115550, IMG submission 87177) | Pelagic marine microbial communities from North Sea - COGITO_mtgs_100511 | ecosystem: Environmental > Aquatic > Marine > Epipelagic | place: Germany:Helgoland, sampling site Kabeltonne... | reverse complement strand
GCAGACAATACCTATGCTTCTGTGGGGACTGCCTCTGCGGCAGGACAAATGTCACCAAAACAATTGTTAACCACTACCATTTCTGATCAGTTAAAATTACACACCCAATCAAGGTCTAAAGTAATTGCTATTGCTTTAAAGGACAGGGGAGCTGTTTTGCCTGGGGGCCATACGGCAGACGCTGCGTACTGGTTTCATGGAAAAAATGAGGGCAGTTGGATTAGCAGTACTTTTTATATGGAATCCTTACCCTCTTGGGTGACTCAATTTAATAACAAAGTACCCCAGCTATACAAAAAACCATGGGAGCTGCTTAAATCTGAAAAAGCCTATACACAGAGTGGTTTAGATAAAAATAATTACGAAGGTGCTTACAGGGGAGAAGCTGCGGCCGTTTTCCCACATGATCTCGTGTCACTTTGGGAGGCTAATGGCGCTTATGATATATTAAAAGCGACTGCTTACGGTAATAGCCTTACCACTGATTTTGCCTTAGCAGCACTCCAGGGAGAAAATTTGGGCAAAGGCTTGGATACTGATTTTTTAGCGGTGAGTTTTTCGAGTACAGATTATGTGGGTCACCAGTTTGGGGTGAATTCACGGGAAATAGAAGACACCTACTATCGCCTAGATTTGGACATAGAAAGATTACTCAAAGCTTTAGATGCTCAGGTTGGGCCAGGCAATTATAGTTTGTTTTTAACCGCAGATCATGCAGCTGTTCAAGTTCCCACCTATTTGCAGGATTTAAAAATACCGTCAGGATATTTTGATTCAAAAGTATTTAAAGAAAACCTAAACACATATGTAGCAGACCACTATGGATCAGAAGACCTCATAGAAAACATCTCTAATTATCAAGTGTTTTTAAATAGGACTTTAATTGCTCAGTTAGATATTGATTTAGAAGACATCCAGGAAGATTTGGCACAATTTATTTTGCAAGATCCCGCTGTAGAAAGAAGTTATACTGCCTATCAAATGTGGGGGGAGGAATATACAAAAGGGATCCCCTATATCTTGCAAAATGGATATAATCCCAAAAGATCTGGAGACGTCCTTTTTGTCTTAAAGCCTGCAGTAATTAGTTATTCAAAGACTGGTTCTACCCACGGCTCTCCTCAGATATACGACACTCACACCCCATTGTTGTTTTTTGGTAAAGGATTTAAGCAAGGGGCTAGTTTTGAAAGATCAGAGATCCCAGATATTGCCCCAACTGTAGCTGCAATGTTAGGTATTGCTTTTCCAAACGGCACTACTGGCAAGCCATTGACAGAAGTTTTAGAGTAAACCCAATTAATTATAGTATTGGATCTTAGCTATTTAGGACAAGTTTGGGTCTGGGTGAAGTGTCAAATAAAGCAATCGCTAACCTAAGATTTTAGATCGCATATTTTTCCATCTTAAACGCCTGATAAAAACGCCCTCTTCATGGTTTACCATGAAAGGGGCGTTTTCTTTTTTGGCCTCAAAAAAGCCACCCATGTGGTGGAAGAAGGCCATAAAACGCTTTTGCTTTACAGCCATTTTAAAAGCGGCTATAAGGGTTATTAATAACCCATACCTCATGCCATACATGGCTTTGCCTTGGAGTAATTTGGCTTTTTTATTGTAAGCGGCGCCTATAGGTCTCAGGTGTTTTACCGCTAAATGTTCCTCTGTTTTTAATTCAAAACCGTGGTATTGGGCTAACAGTTCATCTACAGTATCCCAACCCATAGCAATCCTTAGACCACCCATTGCCGTAAAACAAGCTTTTGAATAGGCCTTAAACGCGCCCCGAATATGTGTTTTATCCATAGGGTGGTTTAAAAGCCATTGTCCTTTGTGGTCTTGTTCATAGGCAAATCCACCACAGATGCCTAGTGAGGGATTGTGAGAAAAACGGTCGCTAATAGTCTCTAAATAGTTTTTAGGAAGCAGTATGTCTGCATCTAATTTGAGCAAAATATCATAGTCTTTGTCCAGCTGTTTTAAACCGAAATTAAAAGCCTGTACCACTTTGCTTCCAGGCATATGTATATTAGAACTACTGTGGTTTACGGCAGTTATAAAAGGGTGTTTTTCAGCAAATTCTTGGGCTATTTTATAAGTGTTATCTGAAGAATTGTCACTGACCACAATTAATTGTTGGGGAGCCAGTGTTTGAATGCAAATACTTTCAAGGCAACCCTTTAGAAATGCCGCTTCATTATGTGCAGGAATGACAATAGATATATTCATTTATATTTTAAGATTTTTTTTCTGCATACACCATATAATACCTCGGTGTAAACCACCTTAAAAGGGGTCTTATGCCAATTTTTTTTGTGGGATTGGTCCAGCGTTTGGTCGCTTTTATTTCCCAGCCTGTTTTTTCTAAGAGCCAGTCTAACTGCCAGCTTTCAAATTCGTGGTAATGTCTGTCCCATAGGTCTGTTTTACTCCTGTAGGCAGGGGCAAACCAAAGTCTTAGTGGCACGCTGATGACTATTTTTTTAGACTGAATTTGCTGTAAGATTTGAAAGGGGTTTAACAGGTGTTCAAAAATTTCAAAGGCAGTAACCACTGAGGCGTCTGAGTCTATTAAAGCATTTTGATTAAAATCTAAATCTTCTCCCGCTGTGTTTTTAACGGTATATCCAAGCGCACGCATTTGTTCACTCAATGGATTTTCTACGCCCAAGTCTAGAAGGGTTTCCTGTGTAGAAAGGTGTTCTTGTAAAAAAGCTAGGGTTATTTTATACCTTTTTTCTGGAAAGTATCTTTTGTACATAGGGCAAATTAAAGGAATAAGTGGGCACCATTACTTATAAATGAGGTGAAAAATACTCAGTGCTTAAAAAATGTTCGGTGCTAAAAATATGTTAGATACTAAAAATAGAGTTGATTTTTAATTCATCTACTATACCTCATATACAAATGCGTTAATATTCATTCCTGCACCCACACTGGCAAACATCACCACATCTCCTTTTTCAATCATATGTCCCTCTAATTGACCGCGTTTCACCATGTCAAAAAGGGTGGGAACGGTCGCTACAGAACTATTGCCAAATTCATGAATATTCATGGGCATTATACCATCTGGCACAGGGGTTTTGTACTGTCTATAAAAACGCTTTACAATAGCAGCGTCCATTTTTTCGTTGGCCTGGTGGATGAATATTTTCTTGAGATCTCCAATATTGTGACCACTAGCATCCAAACATTTCTGCATGGCTATGGGGACGTGGGTCACCGCAAATTCATAAATTTTGCGGCCGTACATTTTTATGTATTTCTCATTTTTGGGAGCGTCTTGTTTGTAAGAGCAGCCAAAAAATAGGAAATGGGCTTCTTCAAAAGAGTGGGTTTCTGAGGCATGAGATAGAATGCTTCCGCCCTGAGGGTCTTCTATGTCAAGAACTGTAGCCCCAGCACCGTCTGCATAGATCATAGAGTCTCTGTCATGAGGATCCAAAACCCTTGAGAGGGTTTCTCCGCCTATTACTAGGCATCTTTTAGCCATGCCAGCTTTCATAAATGCCTGCGCATGAATCACTCCTTCTATCCAGCCAGGGCAGCCAAATAGCAAGTCATAGGCCACGCAAGATGGGTTTTTAATACGCAGCAAATGTTTTACCCTAGAGGCCAATGAAGGCAAAGTGTCTCCTTGTGCTCCGGGAGCAGAAACGTCTCCAAAATTATGGCCAAATATAATGTAGTCAATGGTTTCAGGATCTATATTAGCGTCTGTAATAGCATCTTGAGCCGCTAAAAAACCTAAATCAGAGGTATTTAAATGATCTGGGGCATACCTGCGATTTTCAATACCAGTAATGGCCTTGAACTTTTCAATGATTACCCCATTTTCCTGCTCAAATACCTGGCCATTTTCTTGAAGGAACGCATGTGAATTAAAAGCTTCATTTGGGGTTATTAGAGGCGGAATATAGCTACCGCTTCCCTTAATACTCACTTTCATAGGTTACATAATTTATCACAAGATAAAAAAAATGTAACCTATGTAAAGCGTCATCACGTAAAATATACGATGTTCAGTATTATTTATGCCTCTGCATACGCTTCAATGGGCGTACAAGTACAGATCAGGTTTCTGTCTCCGTAAGCGTCGTCTACCCTTCTCACCGTTGGCCAGAACTTGTTGTCAGACACATATGGTAAAGGGAAGGCAGCTTGCTGCCTGCTGTAAGGGAAATCCCATTGGTCAGCAGTAAGCATGGCTTGTGTATGCGGCGCATTTTTGAGTGGGTTATTAGGCGTGTCTATATGAGCGGCATCTATTTCTTTTCTAATAGCTATCATGGCGTCACAGAAACGGTCTAATTCTGGTAAATCTTCACTTTCTGTAGGTTCAATCATCATGGTGCCTGCCACAGGGAAAGATACTGTAGGGGCATGGAATCCGTAGTCCATGAGTCGTTTGGCTATATCTGTTACCTCTACCCCATGGTCTTTAAAAGGCCTGCAATCTATGATCATTTCATGGGCAGCCCTTCCTTGCTCTCCCGTATAAAGTACTTCAAAGGAGCCATTCAATCTGGCCTTAATATAATTGGCATTTAAAATAGCAATTTTAGTAGCATGGGTCAACCCAGCTTCTCCTAGCATTTTAATGTAACCATATGAAATAAGGCAGGCTAAGGCAGAACCCCATGGTGCTGCAGATATAGCAGTAATGGCTTGGTCACCGCCAGTAGCTATAACCGGATTGGTAGGTAAAAACGGCACTAATTGAGGCGCCACACAGATAGGTCCTACACCAGGACCTCCTCCTCCATGAGGAATAGCAAAAGTTTTGTGCAAGTTTAAGTGACAAACGTCTGCGCCAATAGTGGCTGGATTGGTCAATCCTACCTGCGCATTCATGTTGGCTCCATCCATATACACCTGTCCGCCGTGCTCGTGAATGAGGCCAGTAATTTCTCTAATAGAAGATTCAAATACTCCGTGGGTAGAAGGATAAGTGACCATGAGTGCCGCCAATTCACTACTGTGAGCAATGGTTTTTTCTCTAAGGTCTTCTACGTCTATATTTCCTTTTTCATCTGTTTTTGTCACCACAACCTTCATTCCCGCCATCACTGCAGAGGCTGGATTAGTGCCGTGGGCAGACGCCGGTATGAGGCATATATTCCTGTGACTTTCTCCCCTAGAAGCGTGGTAGGCTCTAATAGTCATTAGTCCTGCGTACTCTCCTTGTGCTCCAGAGTTTGGTTGTAGCGAGGTGCCAGAAAAGCCAGTAATTTCGTTGAGCTGTAATTCTAATTGTTGTAAAACTTCATGGTAGCCAGCTGCTTGTTCAACAGGTACAAAAGGATGTATACTACCCCATTGCGCCCATGAAAGAGGCAACATTTCTGAGGCCGCGTTGAGTTTCATGGTACATGAACCCAGAGAAATCATGGAGTGATTTAAAGCCAAATCCTTGCGTTCTAACTGTTTTATATAACGCATTAGTGCCGTTTCAGAGTGGTAGGTATTAAATACTTTTTGGCTTAGAAAAGCTGTTTTTCTCGCCAAGTGCTGGGGCACTTTTGTTTCATTCCCAAGCGAAATAGTAGGTGGAGTTTGTCCTTTAGCGGCAGCAAAAATGGCTACAATCTCTTGGGCATCGGCCACGGAAGTGGCCTCGTTAATTGAAATCCCTACCTGATCCGCTCCAACGTATTGGAAATTGACTTTTTGGGCTTCTGCCAATGCTTTAATTTCTTTGGCTGGTGCCGACACCAATAGGGTATCAAAATAATTTTCGTTGTGCTGGGTATAGCCCAAACTTTCTAGTGCCTTAGACACTGCAACTGTTTTATGGTGCACTCCATGTGCAATATATAACAAGCCTTGAGGTCCGTGGTATACCGCGTACATTCCAGCCATTACAGCCAAAAGTACCTGAGCTGTACAGATGTTAGAAGTGGCTTTGTCTCTTTTGATATGTTGTTCTCTGGTCTGTAGCGCCATTCGGTAGGCTGGCAATCCGTCAGTATCTTTTGTGAGTCCAATGATTCTTCCAGGAATACTTCTTTTATAATCTTCTCTTGTGGCAAAAAATGCGGCGTGTGGCCCCCCATAGCCTAAAGGAATTCCAAAGCGTTGTGTGGTTCCAACCACTACGTCTGCACCCAATTCTCCGGGCGCTGTAAGCATGGTTAAACTTAATATGTCTGCTGCAAAAGCCACTTTTATTTCTGTTGCTTTGGCTTTCTCCATGAACTGGTCTACGGCACCAATCGCACCGTTTTTACCAGGATACTGTACTATGGCACCATAAAAATGGGGCTCAAATGCAAATGCATCTATTGGGCCAACCTCTAATTGAATGCCTAGTGGCGTTGCCCTAGTTTCTAATAAGGATAGGGTTTGTGGTAAAATATCTTCTGAAACAAAAAAGGACATGGCCTCCTGTTTTTTCTGGTCTCTCGTTCTTACATCATAGAGCATGGTCATGGCTTCTGCTGCTGCGGTGCTCTCATCTAATAGAGAGGCGTTGGCGAGATCCATTCCGGTCAATTCACACACCATGGTCTGGAAATTGATTAATGCTTCTAACCTACCTTGTGCAATTTCTGCTTGGTATGGTGTATAGGCAGTGTACCATCCCGGATTTTCTAAAATATTTCTTTTGATTACTGAAGGGGTAATGCTCTGGTGGTATCCTTGGCCTATATAAGTTTTGAATACCTTATTCTTTTGAGACAGTATTTCAATATGAGAAAGGTATTCGTGTTCGCTCATGGCTGGTGCTAAATCCAACGCTTTTTTAAGACGAATGTCTGCAGGAATAGTTTCCAAAATAAGCTGGTCTAGATTCTCTACACCAACTGTTTTTAACATTTGGGATTGTTCTTCTTCTTGTATGCCAATGTGGCGTAATGCAAAAACATCTGTTTTCATAAGCGAAATCGTTATATTAGATCTATAAAAAGCTGCACAAAATTACTAATAAAAAGAATAATTATACTGCCTTTTATACAAGTCTTCACTAAACTTTTTAACCAATTTGAGGGCTTATAAACAGTTTGTTTACTTTTGTGGAATGCGCGGTTTGAGAAGATTTTTTGATTTTTATTTAAAGGCCAGTGTCCACGTGGCTTTTGCCGTGGTATCCCTCAGTTATGTGGGTGCTAAAGGCTTAAACATTTTATGGTCTAATGCTTTGGGGGTTGTGTTGTTTTCGGGAACTGTTATGGGCTATAATTTTATCAAATATGGCTTGGGCGGTCCCTTTTATTTGAAAGTGACCCATAAGTCCTTTATGCCCATGCAAATAGTGAGTTTTTTTTGTGGAGCGCTCGGCTTATACGGGATGCTGTATTTAAACCCATTGGCTTATTTGGTATTACTAATGTTAGTTGTTTTTACGGCCCTTTACGGGCTGCCTATATTTCCAGCCCAAAAAAACCTTAGGGCTATAAAAGGCATGAAAATTTATATTGTTGCTATTGTTTGGGCCCTGGCGACTGTGGTATTGCCACTGTCTACATTGGGGGTTAAAATGGTTTTACAGCTTACTAATTCATCAGATCCTTTTGGGTTCGTGGGTGTTTTAGGCTTGTTTCTATCTCATTTTTTCTTAGTCCTGGCCTTAATGGTTCCTTTTGAGCTAAGAGACTATCTGGAAGACACTCCTCAATTGGCCACACTCCCACAGCGCTATGGGTTGCAAAAGACCAAATACATTGGGATTTTTTGGTCGCTCCTTTTTTTAGGAGGCCATTTATTTGCTGGGGCAATATTGAAATGGCCTATACAAATAGTGGGGGTTTCTCTAATGATTACGCTGCTGCTGATCATAGGGATTTTCTATTCTGGAAAGCATTCAAGTAGCTATTTTACCGATTTTTGGGTAGAGGGAATTCCCATTTTGTTTGCCTTTCTTTGGTGGGCTTTTGAATCGTTTTTGTAATTTTATAAAACAATAAGTGTTTTGGCAAAGGCTAACTCATTTAAAATTTCCCCAATGGAAAAAGCCTCATATCTATGAAAAAAGTCCTTTTTAGCCTATTATTCTTATGTAGTTTTTATGCTTTTGCACAGCATAAAGACAGAGATATGTCTGAGGCTGCAACCAAAATAAACAAGCGTAGCCTGCTAATAGATGTCAGGACCCCTGCAGAATTTAAGGAAGGCCACCTGCCTCATGCGGTTAATATAGATTGGTTGTCTGCTGACTTTAATAAGGCTTTTGACAGCATAGGCAAACGCAATAAGATTTATGTGTACTGTCGTAGTGGTAAGCGTTCCGCAATGGCAGCTTCCAGACTAGACAGTCTTGGTTATAAAAGGGTTGTGAACCTTAAAGGCGGCTATAAGGCTTATGAAAAGACGCAGTAGCTGTGGTGGTTTGAAAAACACAACTTCTAAGCTTCATACAATAGGCTTGATCCTTATTTCAAAAATACCCTAGCACTTTGCTTGATTCAATAAACCTGCTTGTTACTCTATTAACGCTTCTATACTTTGCTTAATTCAATAAACCCGCTCTTTTCAGTAGTGCCTCAGGCTTTGGTTCGCTGCCCCTGAATTTTTTGTACAATACCATAGGATCTTCTGAACCTCCCTTAGAGAGCACAAATTCTTTAAAGTCTGCTGCTACTGTTGCATTAAAAATACCTGCTTCTTTAAATTTTTCAAAGGCGTCTGCATCTAATACCTCTGCCCACTTATAGCTGTAGTATCCTGCTGCATAGCCCCCTTGGAAAATATGAGAAAAAGCGGTACTCATACAACTTCCAGGCTGAGAAGGGTATAGGTCTGTTCCTTTAAATGCATCATTTTCAAAAGCAGCAACATCTGTTATTTCCATTGGATTACTGCTGTGCCAGGCCATATCTAATAACCCAAAACTCAGTTGTCTCAAAGTGGCCATTCCCTCTAAGAAGGTAGCTTGTTCTTTTATTTTTTGGACCAATTCCATAGGAATTAAAGTGTGGTCTTTATAGTGTTTTGCAAAAAGTGACAAGGCTTCTTTTTCATAACACCAGTTTTCCATGAGTTGGCTGGGAAGTTCAACAAAATCCCAAGATACGGACGTCCCTGAAAGACTTGGGAAAGTGGTGTTGGCAAGCATGCCATGTAAGGCGTGGCCAAACTCGTGAAATAGGGTGGTGAGTTCTTGAAAAGTAAGTAATGCAGGCGTCTTGGAAGTAGCAGAGCTAAAATTACATACTATGGCTATTTGCGGTCTGAAGTCCTGGCCGTCTTTTTTATACTGTGATCTAAAGGAGGTCATCCATGCGCCCCCCCTTTTTCCGGGTCTTGGGTGAAAGTCTGTGTAAAAATAGGATACAAAAGTTCCCTTGTTGTCATACACCTTATAGGTAGACACCTCTTTGTGGTAGACCGGTATGTCTTTGACCTCACTGAAGTTTAATCCGTATAATTTGTGGGCAATGTCAAACATACCCATTACGCAGGCATTTAATGGAAGGTAGGGCTTGAGTACTTCTTCTTCAAAATTAAAAGTCGCTTGTCTGAGTTTTTCTCCTACAAAGGGGCCATCCCATTTTTCTAGGTTTTCTAGACCAAACTGTTCTTTGCCGTACGCTTTTAAGGCCTCCATTTCTGCTTTTGCAGCTGGTAGGGCTTTGTTTAAAATGTTTTGTGAAAAATTAAGCACAGCAGCTGGGCTTTTGGCCATTCTTTCTTCTAAGACATATTGGGCGTGGTTTTCATACCCCAGTAATTGGGCCCTTTGGTGTCTGAGTCTAACAATTTCTAAAACAATGGCCTCGTTGTTGTTTTCGTTCTTTTGAAATCCTTTGCTGGTAAATGCTTTGTGCATTTTTTCACGTAAACCCCGTTGGGTAGAAAACTTCATAAAAGGCACATAGCTCGGGTAATCTAATGTGAAGATCCAGCCTTCTTTATCTTTGCTTTTTGCCAGGTCTTCTGCAGCCGTTTTAACACTGTCTGGTAATCCGTCTAATTCAAGTTCATCTGTAATGTGAATGGAGAATATTTGGGTGTCTGCCAAGACGTGTTCCCCAAATTCCAACTGAAGTCTAGAGAGGTTTTTATCTATTTCTCTGAGTGTTTGTTGTTCGGCTTCATTGAGTAGTGCGCCATTCCTAACAAAAGATTTATAAGATTTGTCTAATAATCTTTGAGATTCTGTATCTAGAGATAGGTTGTCTTTCTGTTCGTAAACGGCTTTAACCCTTTTGAATAAGTCGGGGTCTAAACTCAGGTCATTGCTAAAGGCACTGAGAAGTGGAGACACTTCTTGTGCAATTTTTTGCATTTCAGGGGAGGTTTCTGCTGAATTGAGGTTAAAGAATATGCTGGAAATATTTCCCAATGTCTGTCCTGCATAATCTAGTGCTACCACGGTATTTTCAAAAGAAGGTGCTTCTGATTGCTCCTTTACAGCAGTAATCTCCTCTTTGGCAAGGGCTATAGCGGTCTCAAAAGCGGGTTTGTAATGCTCGTTTTTAATCAGGTGAAATGGAGGCGTTTCAAATGAAGCTAATAAGGGATTTTTAGACATTGACCGATTTGTTTTTAAAGTGTTTTGCTACTTTTTATGACTGAACTGATTTTGCGCCTTCGATCACTTTTTCTTTAAGGGCTTCCTTATAAGCAATTATTTGATCGAGAATTGCAGGATCACTGCTCCCGAGTATTTGGGCGGCGAGAATGCCCGCATTCTTGGCACCATTCAGTGCCACGGTGCCAACAGGCACCCCGCCCGGCATTTGTAATATAGACAGCACAGAATCCCAGCCGTCTATAGAATTGCTGCTTTTAATGGGTACACCTATCACTGGTAAAGGAGATAAAGAAGCCACCATTCCAGGTAAATGTGCTGCACCACCGGCACCCGCTATAATAACACCAATACCCTCAAGGTGCGCGTTTTTACTAAAGCTAAATAGTTTTTCAGGGGTCCTATGGGCAGAAACAATGTCTACCATGACCGCTATATTTAAAGATTTTAAAAAGTCTATGGCTTCTTGCATTACAGGAAGGTCGCTGGTGCTTCCCATGACTACGGCTACTTTTTTCATGTATTTTTATTTAGAACTATTTTTAACTGAGACTTCTAATTCCAATACCCAGTATTATTTTTAAATATTGGGCGATTGTTCCCAGCCTATATTTTATTTTCACTAATTACGGCAATACTCTTTTTAACGGTTTCTGCCATTTCTCTTGCAGTTTTCATATCTGGATGTACAATAGTAACATGGCCCATTTTTCTAAAAGGCCTGGTTTCTTTTTTTCCGTAAATATGTGGTGTTACCCCGTCAAGACTTAAAATGTGTTTCATGTTTTTATAAACCACAGCACCAGTGTGTCCTGCTGCGCCAACGAGATTGACCATAACGGCAGCTACTTTACTAGCGGTGTCTCCCAAAGGAAGGTCCAATATGGCCCTGAGGTGTTGTTCGTATTGGTTTGTGTAACTTCCCTCTATAGAGTAATGTCCTGAATTGTGTGGTCTTGGGGCAACTTCATTGACTAAAATATCGCCTTCTTTTGTCAAAAACATTTCAACAGCCAAAAGACCTACATGGCCATAGGCTTCAGATGTTTTTAAGGCCACTTCAATGGCCTTCTGGGCCAAATGATCTGTGATTCTTGCAGGACATAAAACGTATTCTACCTGATTGGCTTCAGGGTGAAATTCCATCTCAACAACGGGGTAGTGTACACTTTCTCCACTAGGGTTTCTACAGACAATTACGGCCAACTCTTTCTCGAAATCAATGAGGCTTTCTGTAATGCAAGCTACGTTGGGTAGCCCTTTTAGGTCTGCTGCTTGTCTAACTACTTTTACGCCCTGACCATCATAACCAAATTGTGCAGACTTCCAAACAAAAGGGAAAGACAGTCCTCCATGAGCAATACTGTCTTCAATTTCTGAGCTGTAGGCAAATCTATTGAAAGGAGCTGTTGGGATCTGATGGTCTGTGTAAAAGAGTTTTTGGGTGCCTTTGTTGGCAATACTTCTTAGGCTATCTGAAGAGGGATATACAGTGACACCCTCTTTTTCGAGTGCTTCTAAGGCGTCAATATTTACATTTTCAATTTCTATGGTGAGTAGGTCTACTGTTTTTCCAAAGTTAAAAACAGTCTCATAATCCATTAAATTTCCTTGTTCAAAATGGTTGCAAGCCAATCTAGACGGAGCGTCTGGAGAGGGATCTAATACTTTTGTTTGAATGTCCCATTTTCTGGTTTCTTGTAAAAGCATTTTACCGAGTTGTCCGCCACCGAGAATGCCGAGAGTGAAATTAGAAGAAAAATAGTTTGTACTCATCAATAAGGCCCTTAGGGTTATTTTGTGCTTGTGCTACAAAAATACGAGATAATTATTATAAAGCCGGTCTGTCCCTTTAAAAAAGCGAAATCAAAACACTATATTTGTGCCTTTAATTAACTAAAAAAAACCCCATGAAAACCAACCTTGTCTTGTTTGGGAAACCAGGCGCAGGAAAAGGAACCCAAGCGGCCTTTTTAAAAGAAACCTACCAATTAAAGCATATTTCTACTGGAGATGTTTTTAGGGCTAATATTTCTCAAAATACTCCTTTAGGTCAATTGGCCAAGTCTTATATGGACAAAGGAGATTTGGTTCCAGATTCAGTGACCATACAAATGTTGGAGGCTGAGGTGAATGAAAATCAAGCTGCTGCGGGATTTATTTTTGATGGATTTCCCAGAACAACAGCACAAGCAGAAGCATTGGATGCTTTTTTAAAGACCAAGTCAATGGCCATTTCTGCGACTATAGCCTTGGAGGCAGATGAAGATGTTTTAACTGCTAGGCTCTTGGAGCGAGGCAAAGAAAGTGGAAGACCGGATGATTCGGACGAAGCAAAAATTAGAAATAGATTTCAGGAATACAACCTAAAAACAGCCCCTTTAGAGGCTTTTTACAAGGCCCAAAATAAGTTTTATGCTGTTAATGGCATTGGAGAAATTTCAGAAATAACAAAGAGAATAGCTGCTATTATTAGTGGTTTATAAAAGAAAAGCGCTGTTTGAAGCATCGGCCTAGAATAGGCCAATTTAGCCCATAAATTATTTAATCATTACCCCATGACAGAAGGAAATTTCGTAGATTATGTAAAGGTTTTTTTAACCTCAGGAAACGGAGGAAAGGGATCTATACATTTACACAGGGAGAAATTCATCACCAAAGGAGGACCCGATGGTGGCGACGGAGGAAGAGGGGGCCACATTATTTTAAAGGGGAACAAGCATCTTTGGACGCTGGTTCATTATAAATTTAAAAAGCATTTTACTGCAGAGCATGGGGGACATGGCAGTAAAAACAGGAGTTTTGGAACAGACGGAAACGACGTCTATTTAGAAGTGCCTCTGGGAACTGTTGTTAAAGATGGAGAAACCCAAGAGCCATTATATGAAGTGACCGAGCACGACCAAGAGATTGTGCTTTTGGACGGAGGAAAAGGGGGGCTAGGAAACTGGCACTTTAGGTCTTCTACCAATCAAACACCCAGATATGCCCAACCTGGAATTCCAGGAAAAGAAGGCTCTTTTACCCTTGAATTAAAAGTATTGGCAGACGTAGGATTGGTTGGTTTTCCAAATGCAGGAAAATCTACCTTACTCTCTGTGATTACCTCTGCAAAGCCAAAGATTGCCTCTTATGCCTTTACCACCCTCAAACCCAATTTAGGGATTGTGGAATACAGGGATTTTAAGAGTTTTGTCATGGCAGATATTCCTGGAATTATCGAAGGAGCGGCAGAAGGCAAAGGTTTGGGCCATTATTTTTTAAGGCATATTGAGCGCAATGCGACCCTTTTATTTTTAATTCCAGCAGACAGTGAAGATATTGTAAAAGAGTACGGTGTTTTGTTGGATGAGTTGAGAAGATACAACCCTGAATTGTTAGATAAAGACCGTCTGGTCGCAATTTCTAAGAGTGATATGTTGGATGAGGAATTAGAAACTGAGATTTCAGGCTTGCTAAAACCCGTATTGGGAAATACCCCATTTTTGTTCTTCTCTGCTGTG
>Ga0115550_1002120_pt1 | contig 14013 bp, 16 predicted proteins | sample COGITO_mtgs_1005_FD_87177 | JGI IMG/M metagenome (GOLD analysis project Ga0115550, IMG submission 87177) | Pelagic marine microbial communities from North Sea - COGITO_mtgs_100511 | ecosystem: Environmental > Aquatic > Marine > Epipelagic | place: Germany:Helgoland, sampling site Kabeltonne... | reverse complement strand
TATTGTTATTGTTATTGTTATTGTTATTCATATTGTTATTGTTATTCATATTGTTATTGTTATTCATATTGTTATTGTTATTCATATTGTTATTGTTATTCATATTGTTATTCATATTTGGTGTCGTTAATTTACGGAGTTGTTCCATGAGACCAAATTGTTCGATCATAAGACCGACGAGTTTTTTAGCATAGGTAAGATATTTAACTTGTGAATTCAGTCGTTCGAGTGATTTTCCACGAATATCAGCATTCTTCAATTTATTGTCTATTAAGTTCAACATATTGTCAACTCGATTCAGAGATTCATAATATTTACTAGGCCCATTGCTACTGTTGTCTAAACCCTCTATTGTATTACTGTAATAAATGACTAAACCGATTATAATAATTAAACTAATAATAATCCAATATGTCGAAATTGTTGAAAACATAGGTTGATATATATATTCAGTCTATAATAATATATACGAGCATAAAATTGAAAATATACGATATCATAATAAAAAGAATATAACAAGTAATTTATATATTCAATAAAATGATTATTCCTGTAAAATGTTTTACATGTGGAAATGTATTAGCAGACAAATATCGGTATTATCAGCAAGAAGTTCGTAGAATTAAAACAACAAAGGGACTTTCTACTGAAAAGGTAGTATATTTAACAAAAACAAATGTTGAAAAGACTACAGAAGGAGAGGTATTAGATAATTTAGGATTAACAAACGTATGTTGCCGTAGACATATGCTAACACACGTTGACATCGAGTAAAAAAAGGTCGAATAAAAATATGGTTAACTTATTATATTATATTGTTTATTTTCTATTTTTTAATCCATATCTGCCATGAATCAATCCACGTATTGTACTACTGTCACCTATTCGTAATGAATATTGTTGTCGAATAAGCAACATTTTCGTAAGCAACACCTTTGTATCATACTTTTTCACTTTCTGTTTTATTACCTTGTCCGCAGGTATATAATATTTCCAATAATATACTGATTTATCATTTTCAGTGGTCGGATTAATTCTGTCGATCGGGGTATGGAACCATGATTCTGATATTTCATCGCCATTGACATACTTTGTTACATTAGTGAATCTTGATAAATAGTATCCGTCCACAAGTTCGCTATATGTACCTTTATACTTATCGATAAGCCCATTTGGTCCATATGACTCAATATAGTATTCAGAGCCATGTATCAACGTGGATTGGGGTATTTGTATCATAATTAAGTGTTGGATTAGTAAACATGTATAATAATAAATCAATTTTATATTTTATTATTGTTATAATATATAATTATGGTTCAAACCAAAAAACGTACAACGATGCGAGCCCTAAAGAAGTCGCGTAATACTAAAAAAACTAGGGGCACTCGTTATAATAAGCGTAAACATAATAGGAAACCTATGGGTAAGAAAAGAAGAACAAGAAGAACAAATAAAAGAATGCACGGTGGTAGTGCTACAGATATAATTTCTTCGTTTGGAACAAATGAGGGGGCAAATACATTGGGCGTTGTCTCCAGTCAAACTAACAACGTTTCGCCAAATGTATACGTTCAACCCATCGTTAATCAAAACATCGGTTTTATATAATTTTTATATTTTCTAATTATATAAACAATACTATGATTGGATTAAAAGATTTATGTACGCCATCGTATGTATATTTAGTAATCTCAATTTTTGCTCTTTTGATTATCGGTGCACAAAATATTGGAAATGTAGATACATATTGTATTGGTTCATATAAATGCGATGTAACCAGTACATATATCGTGTTTATTGTCAAAGTTTTTTATATTTTATTTTGGACCTGGATCTTAAATATTATGTGTAAAAATGGTTCGACTAATATTGCTTGGTTACTAGTATTATTGCCATTTGTATTACTATTTATTATGTTGGGTATGTTTATTTTATCATCAGTACCCACGCTGAAACTAGTATAGTTTTTCAAATATATAATACATACTATTGATTTTATATTTTAATTGTAAAATATAAAGCATATGACATATACAATACAATGAATAAAGAAACACTTAACATGTTAATGTATACACATCGCATACCATATTATGTCGTTCATAAACATATAATCCCATATACATATTTACCTCAGTCAAAAGCCCTCTTACGAGATATTCGAAATTATATACAGGATATAAATTTAATAGAAAGTGTTTATCTAACGCAATATAATGAATTTATACTATTGTCAGATCTTTTTCTTTTTCACGGTTTTAATTACACTATGAGTGATATTAGTACTAATTTGGCGTCATTATTTAAACGCCATGTTGTATTCCAAAATAAAAAACACATAGAACTGTACCCATATTTGAGATCAATGAATGTATCAAATAGACGACATACAATGATTAAATTTATATGGGGATTAATGTCTCCCGAAGAGAGAAACGAATTCATTAATGACTATTTATTAGACAACATGACGGTTTAATAAAATTGAAATTATATCAAAACTATAATATATATAAAATAATAGTTATATAATTTATAACAATGAACCCTACAATCGCAAGTATCTCCGAAACGAATGACGTATATAAATTCACGTTATCTGGTTTAAATGTGAGTTTAGCAAATGCTATTCGAAGAACCATTTTGTCAGATATACCAACCGTTGTTTTTGACGCTGACGATAGTGAACATTGTATAGTTCATATCAATACAGGTAGGCTCCATAATGAAATATTAAAGCATAGACTTAGTTGTATACCCATTCACATAGATGAATTAGACCTTCTTCCTGGTAATTATATCATGGAATTAGATATAACTAATGATACGGACAATATGATTATTGTTACAAGCGAAGATTTCAAAATTAAAAATAAAACATCAAATAATTACTTAACCAAGGACGAAACTCGTAAAATATTCCCAGCCTCGCCAATTACAAATATGTTTATAGATTTCGCACGACTAAGACCTAAAATCGGTTCGTCAATTCACGGAGAACAAATTAAATTATCATGTGAATTCACAATTCGTACAGCGAAGGATAATAGCACGTTTAATATAGTTTCAAAGTGCGCGTATGGAAATACTATTGACGCAGTTAAGGCAAAAGATAATTGGAAACATGTAGAAGATCGCCTTAAGTCAGAAGATGCTACTCGGGATGAAATCGAATTTCAAAAAAAGAACTATTATTTGTTAGACTCACAAAGATCATTCATTGAAGACAGTTTTGATTTTGTAATACAGACTATTGGAGTATATGAAAATAAAGACATTGTAAAAAAGGCATGTGTTGCTCTACAGAACAAATTAGTGGAATTCATTCAAAATGTGGAATCGAACTTGATCCCTATTAATATAAGTGAGACTACCATGGATAATTGTTACGATATTATTTTAGAAAATGAAGATTATACGTTAGGTAAAACTCTTGAATACATATTATATGAAAAATATTATAAGGGAGAGAAATTATTAACTTATTGTGGGTTTAAAAAGTTTCATCCACATGATGAAGATAGTACACTACGTCTTGCCTTTTCGCAAACAATCGACAAAAATATGGTCGGACAATACATGAAGAATGTTGCCGTCGACGCAAAGGATATATTTAAAAAGGTTAACGCATTGTTTTGATTAACAACAAACAAATAAAAAATACCCTCTTACATAGTTTGTCGTATTTTTTATTTATTTGAAATGATTTTCCGTCTTACTAGTTCTGATATATTATTTTTACGATAATTAGTATAACTAAATGTGTATACACTTGTGCTATATGCACGAATAATTAATGCGTTCATGGCATTTACCTTGTTAAATAATTGATTCGGTTTACTATCGTTATTACTTTCATCGTTGTCTAGTTCAGCAAATGCATCTATTGTTAGATCATTTAATGAATAACATACTGAGGTAGTGCGTTTCATTATTGGGAGTTATTAGATATACTTATATATGTTTGATATTATTACATACGTTGGGTAAAGTAATTCAATTTTATAAAAGGAGGTATAAAATTGATATTGGTTAAACATACTTATTTACATGCAGTTAATAAGTATGAACTGTTTAAGATATTTCTCGTGTTTTTGTGGTGGCAGTACTAATACTGACTATCTATTATCTCCTGAAAATCAAGAAATACACGATACAATAAAGGACATTGAATATAGTAATACAGTTCCATTTATGCCTCCTATTCAGTATGGTAAGGTTATTAAAGTGTATGACGGAGATACAATTACTATTGCGTCACTGTTGCCCAATACAGTTTCTCCAATTTATCGGTTCTCGGTCAGATTGAACGGAATAGACACCCCCGAAATAAAGGGTAAAACAAAGAGCGAACATGAAATGGCAATTCGTGCCCGTGATTTATTACACGATAAAATCTATGGTGAAATGGTTGAACTAAAAAATGTTGGCAATGAAAAATACGGACGTATATTAGCAGATGTATACTTACATAATGAGAATATCAATCAATGGTTAATTAACGAACATATTGCTGTACCATATGATGGGGGGAAGAAACAGACATGGACTAATAATTGGGGTCAATAGAAAATTGAAAGCATGGAATATATAAGGACCACGCTATAACTATTATACATAATCAATATGGAACGCAGACTTAATACTAAATTTGAAGATTATATCACGTCTTTTAAAAATGGCATTCGTGATAAAATCAATGAATTAAAAATCAATGAAACTGATAAAACAAATGAACTTATGGGATTTATTTATGACTACCATCGATTAGTGTTTCATAAGGACGACATATGTAAACGAAAACGTGTCAAAAATACGGTACCTGTATTAAATAGATGCAGTGCAAAACGAGCAAGTGGGGAACAATGTACGCGTCGAAGAAAAGATGACAGTGAATATTGCGGAACTCATGTTAAAGGGACTCCGCATGGACTAGCGAATGACACACAACATCCGGAAAATATTACACGGAAGTTAGAAGTAATGGCACAAGAAATAGGGGGGATTGTGTATTATATTGACAATTACAATAATGTATACAATACCGAAGATATTATGAATGAAAAACAGGACCCTGGCATTATTGCACAATATATTAAGCAAAATAATACATATTCTATTCCTGAACTTGGTATTTAGTCTATTGATTCAGATTTATTTTTAGATATTTTACGCGTTATATTTTCTTTTGTTACTTCAATTCTATTTTCTTTTATAAAGTTGCTAATCGTAGATGCTTGTGTTATATCACCATTGTAATATTTTGTTAAAATATCAAATAAAACCTTGTTTGTTACTGGTTTCTTTACGTTTTTTTTAGTATAACAGATCTGACCGTCATTTAAATCAAAACAGTCAATATCATTCGATTTCATTGTTTCCATTAACGCAGTGTTTATTTTGATTCGGTCTTTTTTACGGACTGATATTTCTTTTTGCAAATGACGTATTTCATTGTCGATTCTTACCCATTCCTTTACTGTTTGTATTAATTGAGTTTTAGCATTATCCATTTATTGTTATAGTAATACTATTTTTATATGTTTTTAAATTGGGTTTTATATATTCATATATATTAAATATGCTGTTTACATCCAAATCTCGACAAAATGCGCAGGTAAAAACAACCCAAAATATATCATTAATCCCAAATATGTTTGCACGAGTAAGTACAATACGTAATCCATCTCGCACTAATATTGTAAACGCAATCACGCCTAGCGACGGACATAAAATGACTTGGGGTAGACCGACTTGGACTTTTCTGCATATTTTACCCGAAAAAATAAACGACGCTAATTTTGGAATAATTAAAGATAGTATTATACGACTTATTGTTACTATATGCAATAATCTACCATGCCCTACTTGTTCCGACCATGCTAAACAGTATATGAATAAGATTAACTTTAACACAATCAAAACTCGTGATGACTTGAGAAAAATGTTGTATATTTTTCATAATGAGGTGAATAATCGCAAAGGATACGCGGAATATCCATTCGATAACGTAGTGTCTACCTATTCAAGAATGAATTTTAGAGAGGTTTCTCATGAATTTATGGGACGATTTCAAAAACGCGTATATGCGGTCAATCTTATCGCGCAAGAAATGCATCGACAGGGACAAATCAAGGTAATTAGACAATGGATTCTAGACAATTTGAAATATTTTCAATAAAATAAGTTATATATAATGTTTTATTGAAATTACGAGGAAGGTTATAATTTGCCGATTACATGACCGTTTTTATAAACATTACATCGAAAGGTACTTTTTGATGGTTTAGTGCATACTTGATCCTGTTTTGAACTAAAATATATTAACTGAGGAGTTTTAGTCGTAGAAATTACGTACGCCCATGTAATTCCAATACTAGCACCTACAAGGAGAGAACACAATAATGAAGAAAAAGAATAACAACTATTTCTATAATTCCATAAGAAATCAAACGACAAGAGAACTGGGAAGAATATTAATGTAGGGATATTACTTTTAACCAAATCATATTTTAAAATAGCAAATAATAAATACATAAATGTATATGCGAGTGTCGACTGACCCAATGGCAATAGAGAAATATCCGTATCAGATTGACCGAATGTTAACATGTTACATATTTCAGGAGGGCCCTCATCATCTTCACCTCTCTTAAATAATGCCTCTGGTAATAACTTACCAGTCATCATGGTAAGGAAGGAACATAATAATAATCCTACTAAATATATAATACCTTTGAAATCTTGATTAAACAATGACGCTAATGTAAAGAATGATGCTAATACAAATGGTGCTAAACGAAGAAATAAATAAGCAAATCCAATAAGATTAATTTCCATTTAAATAATTATTATATTATAAACATATATTTGTTTATACGTATTATTCAAATACAATATTGAATACATCGTGTATATCATTCACTGAATGGAACGTTATATCTTTATATAAATCGGGTTTGGCGGTTGACTTCCATTTCAAATAGTCATTCTCATTGTTCGTAGGGTATAAGAACGTTTTTATTCCCGATTTTATTCCACCTGCTATTTTCATACTCAATCCACCTATTTCTGTAATCTCACCTTGTAAGTTGATTTCACCAGTTATAGCAATCGTGTTACTAATTTTTTTGTTATTGAATAAACTATAAATTGCTACTGTAATCGCTGTACCCGCAGATGGTCCATCTTTCGAAATAGCACCTTCAGGACAATGTATATGCAGACCTTGACATTTTGTTTCTGCGAAATCGGTTATCAACTCCTTCTTTTTACTATTTGGAGTCAAATTCCATGCTAATGATTTTGCCACGTTCATACTCTCCTTCATTACATCCCCCTGAAGACCAGTTAGACGTAAATCTAAAAATATGGATGATGGATATAACATGGTTTGGATTGGTATTATTCCACCTCTACCCATCGAATTCGCCCATAGACCATTTATTGTTCCAACGATGGGTGCGTTGTGGATTTTTTTTTCATTTATTTTGTCATATTTTATCAGGTACTTTTCTTCTAATTCAGTTTTAGTTATTATAATAGGTAATACCATATTTGAATTTGTATTTTTTAATATATCTAAATTTATCTCACCAAACAAGTCAAATAATAATTCTTTTAATTTCCGAACTCCTGGTTCTATAGTATATGTTTCAATTATATGTTCTATCATGTTATCACTTATCTCAACCACATTGGTAAATCCCATCTTTTTGTTGATTTCAGGAAGGATAAAACGTTTTACTATTTCCAGTTTCTCGTCTAATGTCAAATTCTCAAATTTAATTCTATGAATCCTATCTAATAAAATCTTATCAACTTGTTCGGGGTCATTGTATGAAAATATAAATAATGCTTTTGATAAATCTAAATCTATACCACTAAAATACTTGTCTTGAAATGAATCGTTTTGGGTTTGATCTATTAAATGGGTGAATATACCTATCAACTCTCGACCTGTCTCTGTTTTACTTACTTTATCCAACTCATCTACGTATATTATAGGATTCATGCATTTTGATTCCATTAATATTTCTACTATTTTTCCCCAAGTTGAATTCATATACGTATAACTATGTCCCTCTAACGAAGACCCGTTTGATGAACCACCAAGCGCAATAAACGAAAAAGGACGTGGCTCATTTTCATCGTTTGTTAAACACATCGATAATCCCTTCTTCGCAAGAGATGTTTTACCTATTCCCGGATTGCCTTCAAAACCAAAACAATATCCGGTTTGTTCTCCGTTCATCCACTGTCCTATTATTTTCATTATTTGATTTTTCGCATGTGTATGTGCATATATTGAACTATCTAATACATTCATAATACTTTGAATACTTTTTTGTATTTTACATGTATTTGACGACAATAGACGAGTTTCGTTCTTTACACTTACTAATGATAATGAACTGTCATTTAATGTCATATCAAATAATTCATACAGAATTAATGGGTCCGTGTCTAGTAAATTATTCATAAAATCGTAAATTTTTTTAGTTTGGATTAATTTTGTCTGATTTGCTATCATAAGACGCGGTTCTTTATGGATTTTTTTATATGAATTTATCTTTTGAACGATTATATTGATTTGCTTAATATTCAAATTATCAAATAAATTTTTCATTGTTGTTACCATATTATTACGTATGTGTTTGTGTAATTCATTTATATTTTGGGTTATATCAAAAAGAGTATATTGAGGCTTTTCAAATATTACTATATTGGGAAATATTAACTTTATTGTAGACAAAATTCGAATAAACCACTTATTCATCTCTTTTATCTGTTTTAATGATGGCTCTTCTCGATAAATATTAAATGGAATCTTTAATAAGCCCTCTATATATTGCTTTCCCTTCAATCCCATCTCATCGGGTCGACCCTTTATTTCTTTTAATTTTAACATTGCCTTTTCTTTTACCTTCTCATCGGCTTTCATTAAATATATTTGTTGTTCCAATGTAATTTGGTTTATATCATACTTCATCATTCTCTCATTCGCGCAACGAATCGTATCCTTTATCACTTCTTTGAAATTCGACTTTATTTTCCACGGAAGACTATTGTAAATTTTATGTTGGTCGTTATTATCATTGTCAGATGAATCCACTGATAAAATCTCATATAACAGATAACTTATGTATTGTATGTCGGTATCTTTGTCAAATAATAATAGATTAATTAACATGTTTCTTTGTGTAAATGTATCTGACTCTATGAACTTTGATATAGTATTCTCCAGTTTATTATGTTTTATTGATTTTACGTCCGTTAATATTATTATTACCTTTTTTATTATGTCATTATTACCATCAATTAATATATCTTTAAATGTCATTGTCTCGACGATTCGCTTTATTAAATCCTTTTCAGTGGGGGGTCGACCATTTGTCACATTTAATATGTCTTGAACCCGACTATTTATATATTCGTTTGTAAAACAATCTATGTGAATGTCTTCTATTATTCCACTTATTACTAATGTTTTGCGGGCCTTTTCATTCTGTATAAGTACACGAATACCATACATTTTTTGATAGAAGGAATGATCGTCATTTTCTACGTTGAAACATTCAAATGTATTATAATCTTCCAGTTTCAATTCATTTTCAGATATCTTGTCTTGACACAATATATCACTATGAGTATGAGATGCTTTCGAATTTTTCCAATGAATTATCTTGTATCCTACTGGTCGAATATACTTTTTTATTAACTCCTGTTTTGAACGTAGTATAGGGTCGGACACTTGAACGTTCTTGAATTCAGAACCAAAACTTATGAATAATAAATCATTGATATTACTTGTACCAAATCCACATATCACCATTGATACTTTATCGATTACACCTTGAAGAGAATTTATAACCTCGTCTATTGTAGAGTACGCCTTGGTTGATAACTCGATATCTATTTTTTTTGTTTTTTCATACAAATCCGTTAAAACAGATGTTGATAGTACACTATCATTATTACTAAATACTCCATCCGCCTTGTTGCGATTTATAGAGATTACTGTGTTTCGAATTATTTCCTGAATTTCATTTAATTTTACCACTATTATATCGTTTAATTCATTCTTATCGTTTGATTTTTTACGTTTCGAATAATTTGTTAGTGTATTATTCTTAACTAGTTTCATAATATACAATAACGGCCTATTAATTTGGTCAATCCCAAACTTGTACAATACATCTTACTAAACGATATAAAAAATATTACTGTATATTTATTAGTACAATCAATAAATAACTTGTAATATAATGGGTATTCCAAGTTATTTTTCTCAAGTTATTCGTAAATATGCGAAAATTATGAGAAATCACGATTTTTTTAAAAATAGTAATAAACCGATTACTCACCTATATATGGATTGTAATTCGATTGTATATGACTCGTATCATTCACTCGCCAAAACTTTTAAATATACACAAGATCGTCATTCTGAATTTGAAGATACCTTAATTCAAATGGTCGCAGTGGGGATCGAAAAATACATTTCTATGATACAAGCCACTGATGTTGTTTACATATCATTTGACGGCGTAGCACCTATTGCAAAAATGAAACAACAACGCGCAAGGAGATATATGACACAATTCATGTCGAAAATTAAATATGACGAAAATGAAGTACCCGAGCAAACATGGAACACCTCATCCATTACCCCCGGAACCGTATTTATGGAGAAACTATCCGCACATATTTATTACTATTTCCAATTAAGCGAACAGAAATATAATGTAAAACAGGTTATTGTATCCTGTTCCGATAAGCCCGGAGAAGGCGAACATAAAATATACCAACATATCCGAGATAATGATCTTACTGGGGCCACAGTATCTGTATATGGACTGGATGCCGATTTAATCATGCTTTCTATTTTCCATTTGAGACACTGTGATAATATATATGTCTTCAGAGAAGCACCCGAATTTTTGAAAAATTCCATTCCATTAGATATTCAGAACCATGATAATAAACCGTATTTTATTGATATTCGACATTTATCTGAATGTATTATTATTGAAATGGAATGTTGCGACAGACATCCGTCGCGCATTGATGATTATGTATTCTTATGTTTTTTTCTAGGGAATGATTTCTTGCCTCATATCCCTTCTCTTAATATACGCACAAATGGTATAACTACGCTAATTAATGCTTATAAAAAATGTATTGGAAATGTACCAAATAGACGACTTATTACTAGTAATACTGGTACAATACATTGGGAAAATGTAAAAATATTACTTACTGAACTTGCCTCTATAGAACCGGAACTATTGAAGGCAGAACATAAACATAGGGAGAAGTTCGACAAATTCAAATTCGCTGAAACCACAAAAAGCGATAAAGAAAACCTATTATTGAACGCACCAATCATATATAGACAAAAAGAGAAGTCAATAAATATGTTAGGTGTGGGTTATGAAAGTCGTTATAGTGTAGTGTTGAATGTATGTGTTTCAAGTTATGTGTTAGGATTGAATTGGGTGTTGCGTTATTATACGTTAGGATTATGTGGTGTGTGGTGGTATAGTAGTGATGTGGGTCCATTATTGTGTTCGTTGTTAGAAAGTGTAAAATCGTTGCGGTTGGAAGAGGATGGTGAAAGTGTATATTGTGTGGGTTATACGCAACTGGCGTATGTGTTGCCTCGAGAAAGTTTGAATCTGTTGCCGCGAAAGATCGAAAGGTTTCTACTAGAAAACTACAGCGAATTGTATCCGTCAAAGTGCGAATTGGAATGGTCGTACTGCCGTTACTTGTGGGAAAGCAAACCTAAATTGCCTGAAATTTCATTGTCATTGCTAAAAAAATGGAACTATCAATTTGAATTATACGCAAAAAACGAGAAGGATAAGTTGGTGTGATACAACTCGTCCTTTGTTTTGTTTTGTTTTTGTTTTTGTTTTTGTTTTTGTTTTATGATAAGTCTTATAATTCCAATTTTATGATAAGTCTTATAATTCCAATTTTATGATAAGTCTTATAATTCCAATTTTATGATAAGTCTTATAATTCCAATTTTATGATAAGACCTATAATTCCAATTTTATGATAAGACCTATAATTCCGATTTTCCGATTTTATTGTTTTGGGTTATCTACGATTTTGTATACTAGGAAGCGGGCGACTCACTGAAACCGAATTCTTCATATAACTCGACTTCGCAGCATACTTCACGATGCATATCTTGTGAACGTTTATTAATTGACGGGGTTCCATTATTGAATTTTTGAGGTGATGCTACTTATTGTATTACTTATTATAATTCAATTTTATATGCATTCTGCTGTTGAAAATTGAAAACTTATTTGACACCATATGATATCCATAATATACTCAAAATTTGACAATGGATCATAAAATTAACTTATTAAGTGCACGGACGGTTTCTTGGGATTCTATAATGGATAAATATGAATTGTGTAATGAATGTGATGTAGATATCATCACACACTCATGCGATAAATGTGGAAATGGGGTGTGTAAACAGACAGAGTGCAGTTGGCAATTTCCCAATAAACATAATTCTAACTACATACTTTGCCATGGCTGTTTCGCAGATATAGACAAGAAACTTATCAATTACGACCATATGCTTGTTTATAAGTTCTTGAAAAACAACATGCGAAAACGACGAATTAGTTGTTAACCTTAATCACTAGAATCACCATAGAAACCTGAAAACAAAACAAAAGAAACCTTTACGGTTTTTTTACCGTACCATTCATTAATGGATATGTCACTCATTTATGGATAAGTCCGTTGAATGTCATAGTAAATAACTCCTATTGATGTCAATGTTCTCAATAGTAATAAAATAATCTCCATGTTATTATTTTATTTTGTGGATTGTCCTCTATCAATTGTTGTCTCCTTCATTATATTCTTCATAATCTTATCCTCGAATGCCTTGTTCTTATCTGTTCCCATACCACCCAATGCGGATTGTGAATATTTGAAGAAGTTCTCGTAGTTTGCTGTACCCGACGTATTCACGTCGGGGGTCGCTTCCATCCATTCTGATGTCAATGACCGATTGTCCTTTGCTACATTGTTTACAGCCTTCCTCAAGCGGACTTTATCATCGTCCTTCTCCCATTTGTCTCGGTCTTTTATATACACCGTCTCTCGTTTCAAATCCGTACAATGTACTGGACGGTCATGCAGATCCATATTGTGAATCCTTTCTACCATGACTTTCGAAATCCCGTCTATGAATCCCAGTTCCCCAGTTTGAATGAAATCCTCTATCGTTAGGTTCATGGAGTTGACAAAATCAGTCAATGACATCGCATTCTTGCAATCCTCATTCAAGAATACGTTTAAGTTGAACTTGTTATGGCTATTCACATTATTGGTATTATTCACGGTATTCCCCATATTACCAGCCATTTCCATCATTTGTTTATTTTGATCTATGAGTAATTGCTTGAACTCTTGATTCTCTTTCACTAACATCATTATTGTATTTGATAACGTATCGATTTTATCATCAGATACTTCGTCGGTAGTATGGGTACATGTTTTTTTATGTTTACACAAACTAGACATATGTTTATACTCTTTACCACAATCGCATATATACACGTTTGGCACGTTTGGCATTTTGGCATTAGTATTTGTTAGTCTGATATGTTTTGCAGTAGTTAAATGTATAACATAGTTACTTTGTTTACTGCATTTAAAGTTACATATTTCACACACATGTATACTGGCATTTTTCACGTTAGTCATTTGTTCGTATATAATACTAACAGAAAAAATGCCTAAATACTTTCACCCTTAATATACTTAATTTTTAACAGTAACAACCGTTTACAATAAAATCTCAAATACGAGCATACTGGTAACAATCCCATATTTGCATGTTTCTATTTACAAAACTCTATTCCCCAAATGAAAAAAGGACATTTATTTATGTCCGATTCTATTTAGTTAAGCCATTTCTTTTATCGGTTTTTGAATAAGTAGAGAACATTGTTTAATAATATG